>Ga0172376_10007116_pt1 | contig 11981 bp, 8 predicted proteins | sample Lak35m_FD_121114 | JGI IMG/M metagenome (GOLD analysis project Ga0172376, IMG submission 121114) | Freshwater microbial communities from Kabuno Bay, South-Kivu, Congo - kab_092012_35m | ecosystem: Environmental > Aquatic > Freshwater > Lake | place: Democratic Republic of the Congo: South-Kivu...
TTTATGCCAACGTCTTTATTAAGTCCTGGCAACAGCATTTCAAGTGTCATTGCCAATGAATTTGCAGAGGCTTCTGACCCCCTATACATGAAAACGTTGGTCAGTTTGGGGTTATTGCTATTTATTGTGACAACGGTGATTAGCTTTATTGGTCGATACATGATTAGAAAATGGAAAATGGACATTCATGAAATATCGTAATTTGGTTTTGAGAAAAACAAAGGATATTCTTTTCAGAAGCATTGTGACAGGCTTGTCGTTACTTATTTTAATTCCTTTAATTTTAATTTTATATTACGTCCTATCAAAAGGCATTGCTGTTCTAAATTATGATTTTTTTACGCAAGTGGCAAAACCCGTTGGAGAGGTAGGTGGGGGCATTGCAAATGCCATTCTCGGAACACTCATATTATTGGCACTTGCCATGATTACAGCCGTGCCTCCAGGTATTTTTACAGGCATTTATTTGGCTGAAAATCAGCATTCTAAATTGGCCTATACTATTCGCTTGTGTGCAGATGTGCTTCAAGGCATTCCGGCCATTGTCATAGGTATTATTGCGTATACCTGGTTTGTGATGCCGCTGCGTCATTTTTCGGCTTTATCAGGAGGTTTGGCGTTGGGAATCATGATGCTACCTGTTGTTATTCGTTCAACAGAAGAAACCGTTAAACTTATTCCGAAATCTTTAAAAGAAGCGGCGTTGGCCTTGGGAAGTCCTTATTATAAAGTGATATTAAAAGTGGTATTGCCTTCAGGTTTAAAAGGCATTTTAACCGGTGTGATGCTGGGTATCGCCAGGGTTTCAGGTGAAGCGGCACCTTTGTTATTCACGGCATTTGGCAACCCCTTTTTGTCTTTAAATATATTAAAACCCATTCAAAGTTTACCTTCACTCATTTATACCTATTCCTCTAGCCCTTATGAAGAATGGCATATGATTGCGTGGGGTGCTGCAGCTTGTTTGGTTGTTTTTATTTTTATTCTTATTTTTACAACAAAGGTGATTACACATGTCCATGACTAAAGACAATTTATTATTTGATGATTTACAAGAACAAATTATGATTACCATTAGCAATGTAAACGCCTATATTCAGGAACATCATATTTTGCATAACATTAATATGGATGTGAAAAGAAATAGGGTCACAAGCTTAATGGGACCCTCTGGGTGTGGAAAATCGACACTGATTCGGTGTATTAATCGCATGCATGAATTAGCCGCTGGTGCAAAAATTACAGGAGAAATTTCTTTATTAAAACGCAATATTTATGAAACAGACCCTTTTTATATCCGAAGAAAAATAGGGATGGTCTTTCAAAGACCCAATCCTTTTCCATCCATGACCATCATGGAAAACGTGATTGCAGGGTTTATTTTAAACGGCATTTCATTAACAAAATCTGAAAAAGAAGAAATTACCCAACACGCTTTGGAAAAAGCGGGCCTGTGGACAGAAGTCAAAGACAATTTAAATAGAAAAGGGATTTTTTTATCTGGGGGACAACAACAACGGTTGTGTATTGCCAGGGCTTTGGCCATGAATCCAAAAGTATTGCTACTAGATGAACCCACGTCTGCACTAGACCCAAAGTCAACAGCCCATATTGAGTCCTTAATTTTAGAGCTGAAAGAAGATGTCAGTATTATATTGGTCACACATAATATTGCCCAAGCACAAAGAGTTTCTGATTTCACCACATTTCTATTTTTGGGAGAATTAATTGAATATGGGAAAACAAAAGACATGTTTCAAAATCCAAAACATCCCAAAACAAAGGCTTATTTAACAGGAGAATTTGGTTAACATGACAAAGGTATTAATTGTCGAAGACGAATTGGATATCATTGAGCTGATTTCATTTCATTTAAAAAAAGAAGGATTTCAAGTGAGGTTTACTTCAAATGGAGAAGACATATTAAGCCTAAAACCCAGTCAGTTACCCGATCTTATTTTATTGGATTTAATGTTACCCGGTTTAGACGGTTTGGAAATTTGTAAACAATTAAAATCTAACCCTGTAACCCAAATGCTTCCTATTATTATGATTTCTGCCAAAAGCGAGGAAAGTGATATTGTCACTGGATTAGAACTGGGGGCAGATGACTATGTGACAAAACCGTTTAGTCCTAAAGTTTTGATGTCTAGAATTAAGTCTGTTTTAAAAAGAAGTCAATATCAACCCGCCAAAGATGCGCCAGTAAAATATAAGGGATTAACTATTATTCCAAGTAAACGAGAAGTTTTTTTTGATCAAATTTCTATTCAGTTAACATTTTCAGAGTTTGAAACATTATATTTATTGGCCTCTAATCCTGGGCGTGTTTTTACCCGATATCAAATTGTAGAAGAAGTTCATGGACATGATTATGCGGTGACAGACAGAACCATTGACGTTTTAATTGTGGGCTTAAGAAAAAAATTGCCAGACTCTTCTTTAATAGAAACCATACGCGGGGTTGGATATCGTTTTAAGGAATGAAAACCCAAACTGTTATTTGGAGGGTTTTTCCATTAATACTTTTTATTACAGCTTGTTTGTTATTCACTGTTTCTTTTATCTCTACGTCTTATCTAGAATCTGTTTATACCAATAAAAAAATAGCAGAATTAAACCGAGCCACACTTTATTTAGAAGAAAAATTATTACTAAATAAAACAGAGATTCAGTTAGACCAATTAAAATCTGCGATTTCTTCTTTCTCTGAACTATCCAAAGCCAGAATTACTTTAATTCAAGAAAATGGCACGGTGATTGCGGACACACATCAGCCCATCACATACATGGACAACCATCTCTTTAGACCAGAGATACAGGATGCATTACATGATGATGACCATGTTGGTACAAGCATACGCTATAGCAATACTTTAAATAAAAAAATGGTCTATGTGGCAAGGCTTTCTAAAGGAAAACTGGGCGTATTTATTATTAGGGCTTCTATTTTTTATTCAGAAATTGAGCAAGTGAGGTCTTATTTTTACTTGGCGTCTTTGGGTACAGGCATGATTTTAATTATTTTAATGGCCATTTTTGCCTATATCACATCTAAAAAAATTATCAGTCCTATTACCAATTTAACAGACACGGCCAACAAAATTGCAAAAGGAGACTTTCAAGTGTCTTTTTCAAAAGAAGGGGTAGGTGAAATTGCGTTATTGGCCGAAGCCATGACAGACATGGCCATTCAATTAGAAGAAAGATTTAATTTAATCATTCAAGAAAAAAATGAAAAAGAATCTATTTTATCAAATATGGTGGAAGGCATTTTAACCATTAACAAGACAGGTCAGTTATTAAGCGCCAATAAAGCGGCTGAATCATTGCTAGGAATTCGTATTAAAGAACACAAAGAACATAGAATTGAAAATATTTTTTCAAGTGAAGAACTGCTTCTTTTTATTCAGAAAGCCCAAAGATCTGATGTCATCATAGAAGCAGATTTATTATTAAATAAAGACCCAGAAAAAGTGGTGGAAGCACATGGCTCTGCCTTAAAAGATTCATCAAATCAACGCATTGGCACTTTAATCGTATTAAACAACATTACCCGTTTAAAAAAATTGGAAAGAATGAGAAAAGACTTTGTTGCCAATGTGTCTCATGAACTTAGAACCCCTATCACCCTGATACAAGGTTTTGCTGAAACTTTAAAAGAAGACGGCATTCATTCCCAAGACGCTGAAAAATTTTTAGACATTATTAACACCCATTCAAAAAGATTAATCCGAATTATTGAAGATTTACTTACTTTATCAAAGTTAGAACAAGGTCAAGATTTAGACAAAAAAGTAGAAAATTTATATACAATTTTAAACACATCCATTAACCATTGTTTGCCAAAAGCAGAAAAAAAGAACATTCATATTGTTTTGGAATGCGCTAAAGATATTGAGATCCATGCAAACGCCCCTTTACTTGAGCAAGCCATGATTAATTTAATTGATAACGCCATCAAATTTAGCCCTGAGAATAAACAAATTTATGTTCAAGTTACTTCTTCTTTCAAAGAATGGGGAATTTCCGTGAAAGATGAAGGCGCAGGCATTGATGCCGAATATTTGCCATTTTTATTTCAACGATTTTATCGTGTTGACAAAGCCAGAAGCAGAAATTTAGGAGGTACAGGTTTGGGATTGTCTATTGTAAAACATATTGCAAATGCACATCATGGCCATGTAACAGTTGAAAGCGAGATAGGGAAAGGAAGCCTCTTTTGGATTTATCTTCCAAAAGTATCAGTATAGTAGGCTGTGGCTGGCTTGGACGGCCACTAGGCGGTCTGCTTGTCAAAAATGGCCATACGGTATGGGGCTCTTGTACTCAAGAGGCTAAGCAGGATGAGTTGATTAAAAATGGCATTAAGCCTTTTGTTTTTCATAGTTCTCAAGAAATTAAGGCTCATCTTTTTTGGCAATCTCAAGTGATCATCATCACACTGCCTTTTAAAAGAGGACTTGAAAATCCTTATACTTACTATCAAGACATTCAAAAAATTTTAAGCATGTTAACGCATCGGCCTTATCTTATTTTTACAAGTTCTACAGCAGTGTATCCCAGTCATAATCGGGTATGGCATGAAGAAGACGATATTCCTTCTATTTCTTTAAGATACGACACCTTACGTTCTGTTGAAAAAATGATATTGGCACAATTCCCATCTGCTGTTCTTAGACTGGGCGGTCTTTATGGCCCTAAAAGAGATCCTAAAGATTTTGTTAAAAAAATTTTTGATGAAGAGGAAAGGGTTAATTTGATCTCTCAAAGCCATGCAGTGATATTGATACAGCGTATTTTAGAAAAAAAGTTAACGGGCATTTACAACGTTGTGGATTCTGCACACCCTAAAAAAAAAGAGTTTTATAGCGCTTTAGGCATACCCATTCAAACCAAACCGGGAGGAAACCATAAAATCATCTCAAATCAAAAATTATTAAACGCATTGAACATTCATGATTCCTTTTTTAATGACACAATGAAGCATAAGGGGATTTGAAGAGCTACTTTGAACCAAAATGATTACCCTGAAATTTTTGTTAAAAATCTTTTCAAACCCAAAACAGAGTCTAAAGGTGGGTTATACCTGATCTCCTAACTGATGCAATAATAATTGAAGTTCATGTAAGAAGTTCTCATCATGAGGTCTATTGATCATCATTAAATCCTTTTGTGAAAGGCTTATGCCATAACTGTCCTGAACAGAATTTTGAGGTATAGGAGTAGGGTTTGCATGGTGTACTCTAATGGCCGCAACCAAATCCGCATTTGTTGGATACTGTGGAGGAAATATGGATACAGCTGTTAAGGAAAACGCTTGACTACTGTAAACCATTTTATTGGGTACCGTTAAAACATTTACTTCGTCCATTTGATTAAATTCAATGGGCTCTAAAGCCAAAGGTTCCTCTAATTGCCCATCTTCAATATTGTTTCCAAATAATTTTTTGTTCATTTTGGGCACATTCTTAGAAAAGAGTGTTTCAAAAAACACCCTTTGAATCGTTAAAGGATGTTGGTTTGAATAAAAATTACATAATTGCTTTAAAATCTCTTCTTGAATTTCTGAAGGGTCATAATTGGCAGAAGGTTGAATAGATAATAATCCAAAAAGATCTTCAATTTTTTTTCGATCAAATCTTGTGAGTGAATTTGATAATTCTCTAAGTACATTTTGTAACTTAGTGTGTGATGTATAGCGTTCATCACGACTTAACTTTTCTAAAATAATCCTTGCGAAAGTTTGAAGTGAAGAGGTTTCTGGTGAGGGTTGTGCAATCTTTAAATAAAGAGTCGAAACTTCTTGGACAGTTAAATTTGAAATGGCAGTATCCAAGTGGGTTGAGAATACAGTGTTTAAGCCGTTGTCTTGATCCCAAAAGACGTTTAAGAACGTATTCCAAGGGTGTTGTTTTAGCAAATCAATATTTTGAGAAAAGAAGCGTAAAGCAAAAAGAGGGTTCGCTAAAAGGAATGAGGTTAAGTCATGCCTTGTTTGAGAGCGTACTGTTCTAACCCAAAGTATTTTAAAAGCGTTTTCATCTTGATGGGTTAAAACAGCGTTTAATAAAGCGTTTTCTTGATGTAAGTAGTAAGCAATAGCGGATCCTGCTGCTGCTATTGAAGTTGCTACGAAAGCAGAGCCTGATGCAAGCATAGATGACCTGTCTGATGTGGCTTGAGAGGCTGTTTTTTTAGGTTCTGGTTTTTCCAATACAGATTGCAATTCTGCTGTGGGTACTTTTTCTATGTTTAATCCTAATGGGCAATCTTTAGAGAGATATTGTGTCCGTGTAAGATATTCTTCAAAAGATTCTACTTCACAAAAAGATGTTGAAGCGCCTTGTTGAGGAGTGGAAGTTTTTTTTGATACGAGATCTTCTAATAAAGTGATCACGGCGGTATGACCTGTAGATTGAAGTTGCTGTGTCGTAAGAGAGTTTTCTATCAATGTAGCAACAGGTTCTCTGGCGTTTTGTTTTGCAATATCTAATGCTTTTTTTAAGTCTAATTTGTTATTTTGTTTTTTAAGTAAAGCTTTAACGACTTCAGTATGCCCCTCCTGTGCGGCAAGCATTAAAGCAGTGATCCCATTGATGCTTATCAAATCAGGCTTCGCTTTTCCTTTAAGTAACGCCTTAACGACTTTAGTATGCCCTTGATATGCGGCAATCATTAAAGCAGAGATCCCATTGGGTCTTATCAAATCAGGCTTCGCTTTTCCTTCAAGTAACGCCTTAACAACTTCAGTATGACCCTTCTCTGAGGCAATCATTAAAGCAGTGAACCCATTGGGTCTTATCAAATCAGGCTTCGCTTTTCCTTCAAGTAACGCCTTAACAACTTTAGCATGCCCCTCCTGTGCGGCAATCATTAAAGGAGTGATACCTTGTTTTTCTCCTAAATTAATATCTGCGTTTTCCTTAAGTAAAAGCGCTACGGTTTCGTAACAACCATTCTGTGCTGCAAACATTAAAGCTGTGAAACCATTAGTGCTTATCAAATCAGGCTTCGCTTTTACTTCAAGTAACGACTTAACAACTTCAGTATGACCCTTCTCTGCTGCAATCATTAAAGCAGTGATCCCATTGGGTCTTATCAAATTAGGATCTGCTCCTTTTTGAAGTAAAGAATCGACGATTTTAATATGAGCTTGATGTGCTGTAGGCATTGCAGCCATTAAAGCGGTTGAACCGAAATTGTCTTGTAAATCAGGCTTGGCTCCTTGTTGAAGTAAATACTCAACAACGTCAGTATGCCCCTCCTGTGCAGCACCCATTAAAGCCGTTCTTCCAGTAGGATCTTTAGCATTGATATCGCAATAATCTTCAACTAGTTTTCTAACGGCGACTATATTTTGATTTGTAGCAGCCTCAACAATCAGAGGTGTTCCATTTACTTGATCAGCTAGTTTTTTATTTTTTATAATTCCTTGAATTTTTTCTGAACTATTAGATAGATCCTCCTCTGAGATTGAATCTAAAGTTGCCCCATACTTTAAAAGTAGCTTTACTATGTGTTCATTTTTCCTGAAGAATGCGTATCCTAAAGCGGTATGGCCTTTATAGGATTTCAAATTAGAACTTGCGCCATTTTGAAGTAAAGACTCAACAACGTCAGTATGACCCTCCTGTGCGGCAAGCATTAAAGCGGTTAAGCCTATGTCTGTTTTTAAATTAGGATCTGCTCCTCTTTGAAGTAGAGAATCGACAACCTTAGTATGCCCCTCCTGTGCGGCAATCATTAAAGCGGTTAAGCCTATGTCTGTTTTTAAATTAGAATCTGCTCCTCTTTGAAGTAGAGAATAGACAACTTTAGTATGACCCTTTTCTGAGGCAATCATTAAAGCAGTGATCCCATTTGGTCTTATCAAATTAGGATCTGCTCCTTTTTGAAGTAAAGCCTCAACAGCTTCAGTATGACCCTTCTCTGCTGCAATCATTAAAGCAGTGGCCCCTTTATTGTCTTGTAAATTAGGATTCGCTCCTTGTTGAAGTAAATACTCAACAACGTCAGTATGCCCCTCCTGTGCGGCAAGCATTAAAGCGGTTAAGCCTTTGTCTGTTTTTAAATTAGAATCTGCTCCTCTTTGAAGTAAAGACTCGACAACTTTAGTATGCCCCTCCTGTGCGGCAAGCATTAAAGTAGTGATCCCATTGGCGCTTATCAAATTAGGATCTGCTCCTTTTTGAAGTAAAGAATCGACGATTTTAATATGACCTTGATGTGCTGCAGCCATTGCAGCCATTAAAGCGGTTTGTCCTTTATTGTCTTGTAAATTAGGATTCGCTCCTTGTTGAAGTAAATACTCAACAACTTCAGTATGACCTTGATATGCGGCACCTATTAAAGCCGTTCTTCCAGTAGGATCTTTAGCATTGATATTGCAATAATCTTCAACTAGTTTTCTAACTGCGACTATATTTTGATTTGTAGAAGCCTGAACAATCAGAGGTGTTCCATTTATTTTTTGATCAGCTAGTCTTTTATTTTTTATAATTCCTTGAATTTTTTCTGAACTATTAGATAAATCCTCCTCTGAGATTGAATTTAAAGTTGCCCCATACTTTAAAAGCAGCCTTACTATTTGTTCATTTTTCTTGAACAATGCGTATTGTAAAGCGGTTTGCCCTAAATGGTTTTGTAAATTAGGGTCTGCACCTTTTTGAAGTAAAAGATCGAAAACGTCAATATGACCTAATTTTACTGCAAACATTAAAGCAGTGAGGCCTTCATTTGATTGCAAATTAGGGTCTGCCCCTTTTTGAAGTAAAAGATCGAAAATTTCAATATGACCTGATTTTAATGCAAACATTAAAGCAGAGTGGCCTTCATTTGATTGCAAATTAGTGTCTGCACCATTTTGAAGTAATAAATTAGTAGCTTGAATATGACCATATTGTGCGGCAAGCATTAAAGCGGTACCGCCTTCATTTCTTTTTAAATTAGGGTCTGCTTCTTTTTGAAGTAATAAATTAATGATTGGAGTATGACCATATTGAGCTGCAGCCATTAAAGCCGTACCGCCTTTATTCGATTTTAAATTAGGGTCTGCACCATTTTGAAGTACTAAATTAGTAGTTTGAATATGACCATATTGTGCTGCAAGCATTAAAGCGGTGCCGCCTTCATTTGTTTTTGAATTAGGGTCTGCACCATTTTGAAGTAATAAATTAGTAGCTTGAATATGACCATATTGTGCGGCAAGCATTAAAGCGGTAAAGCCTTGGTCTGATTGTAAATTAGAGTTTACTTTTTCTTTAAGTAAAAGTTTAAGAATTTCAATATACCCTAATTGTGCTGCAGCCATTAAAGCTGTATTTCCTGTGGGATCATCTTTTGCGTTTACATCACAATGCTTATTAATCAATGATTGAACCGAATGTATATTTCCAATTAAAACAGCAGTCATAATAGGAGGTTGCCCTTCTACTTTTTGATCAGCATTTTTTTTATCGGATAAAATGGCTGCTATTTCTTTATTTGGTGTTGCTAATCCTTTTTGTATTTCATCATTCTTGACAGAAGTACCTTCTTTTAGAAGTAACCTTAGTAAGGTAACATCGGTATATTGAATAGCCCATTTTAGTTTTTCTTCGTTAGTTTCTAATTTTTGAAAACCCTCTCCACGATCTTTTTCTAATTCTATTTGAAGAGAGGTTTTCATGCATGCATTGGTAGATTGTGGATACCTCTTTTTTATCGAAGTTGATTGATCTGGCAAAACAGGACCTGTTGCCTTTGAAAAGGGTGACATAGGAGGAACTTTTTTAGCAGTTGTTGGCTTAATTTGTGATGATGTGGCTAGCAAACTGCTGATAGCAATATGATGTATTCCAGATAACATACGGATTCCTTTTAGACATGGAGGTCTTAATTAATAGATTAATCCCCTAAACATATTATCGATTTGAAGCATCAAAATATTTCACATTATTTTTTGGTTTTTTTTGAAAAAGGTTTTATCAATATTTTTAATAAAAAATTATTTAAATAAAACAGGAACAAAAGAAAGTTATTTTATAAGGTCTAAAGCGAAGTTTTTTTATTTAAAAACAGAGTGAAATGGGTGAAGTTTTTGCTGTATTTCTTCCCATTCCTTTTGGGGGTCTGATCCTTTAACAATACCCACGCCAGCACAAAGTATGGCTTGTTTTTCTTGAATAAGCGCGGATCTAATAATGACATTAAAAATAGCTTTGTCTTTTCTTAAATACCCGATTAATCCTGTAAAGTAGCCTCGGCTTTTTTCTACATTTTGAATAAGCTTAAACGCCTTCTCTTGGGGATATCCGCAAACAGCAGGTGTGGGGTGAAGCAATGAAATAAGAGAAGAAAGACAAACCGTATTTAAACTTGCTTTCAAAACCTGTTTCAGATGAATGCCATAGGACAAGTTTAGAAATGAATGGTTTGATACCGTAATAGAAGAAGAAAAAGCTTCTAATCTCTCACACATAAAATCCCTGACAAACCCTTGCTCTATATACTCTTTTTCTGAAAATTCAGAGGCCGCTTTTCTTGTTCCTGCAATGATATCGCAGCTTAACTCATTTTCCTCAAGCACAAACAAACGTTCAGGCGACATTCCTATTAAGGTTTCTTTTTCATTCAATTTAAAAAGAAATCCTGTGCACTCTTTTGTATAAGGCAACTGAGATAATACAAAAATGGGGTTAATCTCTTCATTAAATTTTAAATACTCTTGTTGGCACAGGACAACCTTGTGAAGGTTTTTTTTCTCAATATGGTCCAGGTATTCATTAACACGATGAGTCCAAGTTTTTTTTTCAAAAGAATAAGCACGACTAATGGGCTTATAATCAGGAAAGTGGGTGGGAAATTGAAAAAAATTGATATTTTTAGGTTCATAAATGAGGGTTGGAAACAAAGGATCAAAAGGAATTAAAACAAACAAATGGTCTTTGGGTGTCATTGTTTTGTATCGGTCATCTAACTCTTTTAAATGAGATAAAGCCTGAAATGAGGATCCCGATGCCTGTAGTACCTCTTCTTCAGATTGCCAAATGATCATGCTGTTTTTCCAATATATAAAGTGACCACGCCGAATGTCATTGAGGTGTAAGACAAGTCAATAAACCCTGCATCATGCATTAAATTTAGAAATTGCTGACCCTGAGGAAAATGCTCAACACTTTGATTTAAATAAGTGTAAGCGGCCATATTCTTTGAAAACAAGCCGCCAACAAAAGGTAAGACGTAACGAAAATAGAGCAAATAAATGCCTTTAATCATTTTGTTTGTGGGGATAGAAAATTCTAAAATTAATACCTGGCTTTTTGGCTTTAAAACCCTTTTAAATTCTTTTAATGCCAATAAAGGGTCTTTAACATTTCGAATGCCAAAAGAAATAGTGAGCAAGTCAATGGACTGGTCTTTGACAGACAAACAACAGGCATCATCTTGATAAAAATGGATAAAAGAGGATTTTTTTTTTGCAATGGACAACATTTTTTCTGCCATGTCCACACCGGTTGCCTGGCAATCAGGGAGGGCCCTTTTGATGGCAATTAATAAATCCCCAGTTCCTGTAGCCACATCTAAAACATGCATGTTTTTTTTGATATGAATTTTTTTGACCAATCTTTTACGCCAATAGGGGTCTATGCCAAATGAAAGAAGACGATTTAAAAAATCATAAGATTTATAAATTTGATTAAACATCTTCCAAGTGTCTTGTTTTTGCATCAAGAAAACATTATGCCCTTCATGTATACAAATGCCAAGGGAATATCCTTATGTAACATAGAGTTAAATTGATGAGATAAAAAAGATTTTTTGAAGAAAAAATAATTAAAAAGAGATCTGTTGAATACAAACTGAATAATCTTACAAAATTTTAAATGTATGGTTAAAATAAAAATGAAACCTGATTGTTAAAACTTAAAAAACTTTAAATCAATAAGGAACCACATTCTTTTAAATGAATGACTATTTTCAAACTTAAATCAAAAAAA
>Ga0172376_10007119_pt1 | contig 11979 bp, 23 predicted proteins | sample Lak35m_FD_121114 | JGI IMG/M metagenome (GOLD analysis project Ga0172376, IMG submission 121114) | Freshwater microbial communities from Kabuno Bay, South-Kivu, Congo - kab_092012_35m | ecosystem: Environmental > Aquatic > Freshwater > Lake | place: Democratic Republic of the Congo: South-Kivu...
ATACAGAGAACTAGAATACTTAGAACTATACGCTGAGCTCATGCAGCTGACTGCGCAGGTGGGGTTATGAGAAGCCCGGAACAGTTAGCCGCTATATTGAGTAATGTAGCTATATTAAAAAAGATCGGAGTCACCAAGGCAGCTTGGCGTTATGATGGCCAGTATTACTTGTTGATTGATGCGCTGGAGGCCGATGGGCTTAATTTTACGAACGAGGAAATATACCAGGCTTTTTTGCACTGGGATGATTTAAACGAGAGCAAAGGGGGGTTAGAATGAATCAGTTATCGGATGCAGTGAATAAAATATATAAAGTGATACCGGCGTCAAATTGTCGCTATTTAAGCGAATCTCGAGCTAAAAAAATTCTTGAGTCTGAATATCAAATGCGTGCGGTGGAATTTTTGATTGAGACGGGCACGACTTGCAGAATTGAGTTTACAGGGCTTTCAAGGCTGAGCTGGTCCAATAAAAGACATAACAGCTATGAAGTGACGCTATCAAGGCTTAGAGACGGCAAGCGGTTGGTATATACTTTTCCGTTTTATGACTCAATAAGGAACACTGAAGAGGGTAAAAAAGCAACTTATGACTTTTATAGTATATTAGCTTGCTTGAATTTGAGCCACTGTAACAGCTTTGATGATTTTTGCTCTGATTATGGTTATGAGTTTAAAACCGAGCGAGAATACACCAAAGCAAAACAGACCTATCTAGACGTTATGGAGCAAGACCGAGAGCTGCGCCGTATGTTTAACGCTGAAGAGCTTCAAAAGCTATCTAAAATCAACTAGCCCCACCCTTGGACCTTGGCAAGTCTTTAAACTGCCAAGAATTGAGAAGAATATGAGCACATTAAAAGATTTCAAAATAATAACTACAGCGGGTATTGAGACTGTGAAGGGTAGAAAATTTAGTTTCTACATCGATAAAGTCCGGTATTGGTTCTTTTACCATGAGCCTGGATTGCATGGTCATGGGCTTAGGATTAGCGAATTAAGGACTGGTTATAAACTTATAGATGTAGATTATAGTTCCAGGGCCGCGGCTCGAGGTGACGATAAGGCCGCTTGTAAACTTGCCCTGGCAAAACTTTGCGCTAAGTACCCGCAGAATAAAATTAGAAACATGATTGATTCAATGCCTACGCTTGAACAGGTTAAGGGGGGTTAAAATGAAAACACAGCGATTTAAAATAGGGCTTCAGTTTATGCCGATGGGTTTGAAACATCCAAAGCTTGAAACAATAGTAGACGTGCTCAGGACCTATAATTCAAACAATGAACTGGTCGAGCTTTATTATGTCACTGAGCATGACTTTTTTGGGCAGAAAGTACGCCGAGGCATGGTCACTGATACGCATATTGCAAGATCTTTAGACGCTGAAGGTAGGCTCAAAGAAGTCTTAGAACAGGCCATCACATGACCGATTTTGAAATCTTAATGCAGTTTAAGCGCGACGGAATAACGGCACTGCTCGACTATGATCGAGCGCAAAGACTAGCAGCAGAGTTAAAAGCTGAAGGTCTGTCCGTTGTAATTATAAACCAGTTGGACAGCGAGAACTATTTCTTGTCTGACAGCTTTTTTTAAAAAATAGGGGGTTTGAAATGAGAAAAACCGAGGAAATACAGACAGATATTGAAAGAATCGACGGAGAAATAGCTGAAAAAATGAAGAAATTACAGCGTTTAAAGGTGGAATTGGCCTATAGTTTTATGCATTTGCCACTGCCGGATGGTTCAGCGCCGGTTTTAGCGCCGCATAGCGTGCTAAACATGGGGGTTTTGAATGAAAAATGATAGTTTTAACTGTATTAACGATGCTTTTTTAGCGGTTATTGGCCGGATTAGGTCGAGCGGAGTTAGCGTCAATGACCTTGCTGGCACTCTCGGAGTTAGTAGGCAGTGTCTTTACTTGATCTTACAAGGAAAGCGACGGGCCTCTGCGGAGTTATTAGAGCGGGCCTGTGCAGTTCACGGCGTTACCGTATGGGTTGAGATGGGGCGGACGATCTCAGGTGGCGAGTTGTGAATATATTATTAGAACTAGGAGTTGTTGGAATGGTTGGCCTAGCTAACAGTCCTTGGCCAAAACAGGACTATCAGTTATTTCACCAGAAAACAGAATTTCGTTTTGAAAACAACAGTTATATAGACATAGTTAATAGCTCCAGAGTTTCAGCAGTTGCGCTCGACAATATGAATCCTCAAACAGCAGCCTGGCAGGTCGGTGCGGGCTATAGGTTTTCAGTAGGTGGCGGGATTTTGGACGCACAGATAGGACATAAGTCCGAGCATGAGACCGGCGAAAAAGACCGGTTAACAGAGAGTTATCATTATATAAATTTAAAGTGGAGCACTGAGCTAGAAGTAAAGGCCGCAGGGCGCTAATCCTGCGGCTAATCGATTAAATAGGCAGGTCTGAAGCGTCTACAGGCTCAGATTCTGCGTTATTTTCGTTATTAGAGATAGGGGACTCGGAATTTTCTTTATTTTCCGACTCTAAAAGCTGGTCAATTTTTGTTTTTCTCGGTTTACGAGCCGAATTTGTCAAATTCTGGTCCTGATTTTGAACCGACTTATTTTCTGAGGGGTCTTGATTGGGCCCGCTGTTATTTTGAAAATCAAAGTTTTCATCCCAGTCTTTGAATACATCCGGCAAGTCAGTTGACGTTGGAGCGTCTTTAGCGTTGCGTCTGAGTACGGTTTTGCACCACATCTCGGCTTTAAATGGTCCGTTCCAAGGTGAAAAACTAGTTCCACCTGTTTTAGATGATTTCTGTACGGCCTCAATCTCCTGTTTTGACATGACTTTTATGTAACGGCCACCGTCTTTTGTTGTAATAACAGAGTATGCAGCGATTAAATCTCCGCGATCTTCAAGGAAATTAGGCATATGTTTGATGTGTTTGCCTTCATCATCTACCCAGTATTCAAATTTGTCGTTTTTATAGACGACCTCTGCGGTGATTTCTTTGATTTCGCCGGAGTTTCTGAGCTGTTTTTTAACGCCTTTAATCATTTTCATAAACTGGACGTTGGAGCCGTATTGAACAAGTGCGGCCTCTTCTCCGTCGAGTTTCATGCCTTGCTCTGCGGCCTTCAGGATTGAGCTATAAAGCGTATTTTTGTCCATGCTAGAGAAGTTAAGCGCTTTGTTGCCGATTATCCCTCTTCGGGCTACTGCGATGAACTGATCGGGTTTAATGTGCGCAGGCAGATTCGATTTAAGCTGGTCTTTGAAAGCAGCTGTTTCGATGGTCTGAATGATAACCTGCACTGGCTGTTGTGTTGTTTGTTGCGTCGTTATGTTTGACATATTTTCTCCTTTTATGTTTCGTTGTTTTGTTTTTTATTGGTTATTTTAAAATTTCTAAAAGATTTACGAGTAAAGCTGATCTGGGATTCTGGCGTTATTCCGGCGCTGATCGTGTACAGGTCTGATTTAACTTTTTCGGCGTCTTTTATGTACTCTAAAATTTTAGCCTTAAATATTGTTTTCTGCTCGTCCAGCTCTTTCATTCCTTTAGAAACAACGTTATATCCCTGAACAAGTGCGTCAAGGTTCTCGTCGGCCTCGATTGTTTTGTTTGGTTCTGCAAAGTCGTTTAAAGAAATCAGAAAATTAGCGTCTCGATCGTAGTCTATTTTTGGCGGTTTTTCGTCATAGATAGACTGCCAGAATTTCTCAGCATGAGTTATAATCATGTCATGCAGCTTGAGATTTGCTGTGCGTTTAAATATTTTAAGCTGATTCCCGCCAACGAGAGCGCAGATAAACGCTGTTTCGATGGTAGAGATAAGCATCTGGTGCTGAACCTGAAGCTCAATGTGGGGAGGGGCTTCGCCGTCAACAAAACAGTTTTCATCTATTGAGTATTCTTTCCATTTTTTAGCATAGGCCATAGAGTCCACGTTTTTGACCTCTAAAAGCGCGTATACGCCTGATTCCGGGAGGATTTCGTAGTCGAAAGACGAGCCAATCCTATAATTAGGAATGTAGAGGTAGTCTTTAAACGGCTCTATCTTCCAGTTGTTTCTTCGAGCAGCTTCTGCCGCAATAGCAGATTCAAGGGCGTTGCCCCATGCCATGCGCTCGGTCTCCTCGATTCTGGTTATTTCGCGCGATCTCAGCTTGTGCCATAGCTCGAATTTCGTCATGTACGGATTCATGTCGAACAAGCAGCTGATCTCGGTTGAGTTGATGTTCTCGCTTCTTAGTTTTAGCCAGTGCTCTTTGTTTTCTGGCGTGACTGTAACTGGGTCTGTTTGCAGCTTCTCCATATATCTCCTTCTGTTCACGATTAGGCAACACTAGCTATTATTAGTCAAATAGATTCTGGACTAGACTGAGGCGCCATTGTTTTGACAGGTGTCAATTTTTTGGACACGCTTAGGGTAATGTATAAACAGCCCAAAATATTGATAGTGGACATTGAGACTTGGCCTATTGAAGCAATGGTGTGGCAACTATACGATCAAAACGTAGCAATCAATCAGATCAAAAACGACTGGTCAATCATGGCATGGTCGGCAAAGTGGCATGGGCAGAAAAAAGTCTATTATTACGATGTATCTAAGCAAAAAAACTACCGAGATGATTCTAAGATTCTTGAGACGCTCTGGGATTTATTCGACGAGGCTGATATTGTGGTCGGCCAAAACTCCAAGAAATTCGACACAAAAAAGATCAATGCTAGGTTTATAATCAACAACATCCGAAAAGGCCACCCGCCGAGCAGCTACCGGCAGGATGACACAAAGGTCATGGCTAAGAAAGTCTTTGGATTTACTTCAAACCGCCTGGAGTATATGTCAAAAGCCCTTGATCTGAAGGTGCAGAAGCTCGTTAAACGCGAATTTGCAGGGCAAGAGCTATGGAACGAGTGCTGGAGCAGAAACAAACGCGCATGGGCCGAAATGAAGCGTTATAACATTGCCGATCTGCTAGCGACCGAGGAGCTTTATAACAAGCTAAGAGCGTGGGCTAGAACGATCAACAACAACGTATATCATAAAATGCATGACAGCGTTTGTCAGTGTGGTTCTAGAGAGTTTGTTAAAAACGGATGGGGATACTCGAACGGCTCAAAGTATGATCGGTTTAAATGCATACAGTGCGGCACCGAGTACAAACACGGGCAGAATGAATTGAGTCTTAAAAAAAGAAAACAGATGTTAAAATGAGGAGGGTCGATGGATTTAATCAGTATGCTGCAGCTTGTTTTATTCTGCTTATCGGGGCTTTATTTTTATTTTGTATTGCCGCTTGGTATTTATTTGGCAACTATGTCGGTGATAAAAGAGATCAAGAAACCTACGTCGAAAGAATAATATGAGCTATACGACTGAGTTAATAGCTTATGCCAAAAGATTAGATCAAAGAATTTCTATTGGCTACGACCCAGAAAAAAATAGATATATCGTCGATGTGGATAAAGTCTGCTTTCAAGAGGGCTATATAATGAAAAACGTCAACGGACGAGGTTTCACGATAGAAGATGCTTGCTGTGATTATATAAGAAAATGTCGCGGCGGTTACCTGGTGCATTACATAACAGACGAAAGAGTTTTTGTTCTATGATTAAAAAAAATGTAACTATTTTTGGTAAAGATATATCTGTCGTTTTACAGAAAGGTCTTTTAATTGAGCACTCTGCATACGGGTACTATGACCCAGAAAAATGCGAGATACATGTAGACGCAGATTTGCCGCCTACGGTTATGCAAGAGGCATTTTTGCATGAGTGTGGACACGCCCTATTCCACCGAGCTGGATTAAGTCAGTCCAAGCTCGGGCGCGATCTGGAAGAAATAATAGTTGAGCAGTTTTCGATCATGTTCTCTGAAAACTTTTTGCCTAAGAAAAAGGCTAGGTCCAGAAAAAAGCGTTAAGATATTGACGTAAAATTCTTACAGTGTTTCATTTAAAGACACAGGATATTTAATCCAAAGTGAAATCGGAGAAATTACAATATGGCAATTAGAGGCGTATATTTAACACCAAGTAAGCTAGTTATTCTTTTATTCGGCGGAGTTAGACCTTTGGCTAGACTGCTGAACAAGACCCAATCGTCTGTCAGCAAGTGGCAAAAATCTGACGACGGTGATGTGCCAGGAAAATGTCACCGTCAAATTCTTGACTTGGCTAAAAAGAGAGGCGTCGATCTATCTGCTGAAGACCTTGTTTTTGGTCGTGTTATTGAAAAAAACACTGTGGCTGCGCTGAAGTCTGAAAACAAACTGGACCCGCGAATTAAAATATAATGTTCAAACTGAGGGGATATCAAGAACAGTTAATTGCTGACGTTAGGGCTGCGATGATGGCAGGCTCTCGCCGAGTTTTAGCTCAACTGCCAACTGGTGGCGGCAAAACTGCTATAGCAAGCGAAATGATTAGGACGGCAATTCAGCGCGGACATGTCTGTTATTTTATATGTAACAGGCAGGAGTTAGTAGATCAGACAGCCAGGGCGCTATATAAAGTAGACGTTCCATTCAGCTATATAGCTGCTGGGTATGATACCGATTGGAAAAAATCAGTATTTGTCTGCTCTATACAGACTTTAAACAGAAGGCTCACATCTTTATTCAAAAAACCCACGTTTATATTTTGGGACGAGTGCCGAATGATTGCGTCTCAGTCGTGCCGCAATGTGTTTTATAACTTTAGCTCAATATATCATGTTGGCCTGGATGCCACTCCAACAAGATTGTCCGGCGAGGCGCTTGGAGAATATTTTAATGTAATGGTTCACGGACCTTCAGTGCGCGAGCTAATAGATATGGGGCACTTGTGCGATTATAAAATATTTGCTCCAGCTGTGGCGAACTTTGAAGGCGTCAGGACAAAAATGGGCGACTACGACTTAAAACAACTCGATGAGATTATGAATCAGAAAAAAATACTTGGAAACGCTGTTAAAGAGTACCAGAAACATGCGCTAGGCAAGAGGAATTTAGTGTTCTGCAACTCTATATTGCACTCAGAAAATCTGTGTGCGGAATACCGCGCATCTGGAATCGAAGCTGAATCAATCGACGGGAAAATGTCTGACGATCAAAGAAGGGGCGTATTAAAGAGGTTTGAGTCTGGTCAAACAAAAGTCGTAACGTCAGTAGAACTTGTGACTGCTGGTTTTGACTTGCCCGCTATTGAATGTGTTACTCTAGAAAGAGCTACGCAGTCTGTCGCCTTAGCCAAGCAAATGATAGGACGAGGATTGAGGCCCCACGCAGGCAAGCAGCATTTAATTATATTAGATCACGTTAATATGTGGAAGGCGCATGGCTTGCCTGATGATGAATATGAGTGGAGCCTTGAAGGAAAGAAAAAACCGAAAAGAAAAACAGAACAGTCTGTAAAGCAGTGCGAAAAGTGCTACTTTGTTTTCCCGCCAATTAAAAGAACTTGCCCGGAATGTGGACACACTCCAGAAATAAAGCAAAGAGTTAAAGACATTGAGCACACTAACGATGAGCTTGTTGAAATAAGCAAAGATCAAATTAGAACAGAAGCAAAAAAAGAACAGGCTTTGGCTCAGTCAAAGGAAGATTTATACGCGCTTGGAATTAAAAGAGGATATGCCTCTCATAACGCAAGAAAGTGGGCAGATCATATTTTTAAAGCCCGCCAAGCTAAGAAGGTACGAGGTTTATGATGTCAGAGAAAAAAGTGCAGAACGATATTTTATTAGAAGCATCAAAAAAGGGCTGGAGATTATTTAGAAACAACGTGGCCCAAGCATGGGTCGGCGTTTTATTTAGATCGCCAATGCCCGTGTCAGTCCGTTTAATGCCTGGAGATATTGTGTTGAGATCGGCCAGACCATTAGACGCTGGGCTATGCAAAGGAAGCTCGGACCTCATCGGATGGGAAAGCGTTACGATAACGCCGGACATGGTTGGTCAGAAGATAGCTAGGTTTACAGCTATTGAAGTAAAAGACGGTAAGGGGCGAGCTACAGCAGATCAGAATAATTTTATAGAAAATGTCAAAAGAGCTGGCGGGAATGGGAAAGTCGTTTATGGAGCGGACGAACTATGAGTAATGAGATTCTTGATTTAACTTCAATATCTAAGACGCTGGACAATATGTGCCAGCAGATTCTTCCAGACCTGCTGCCTGGTGGGAAACTTGTTGGACTTGAGTGGTGCTGCGCCAACATATACGGTCAGCCAGGTAATAGCTTTAAATATAATATAGAAAAACACGCATTTAAAGACTTTGCAGATTCTGATGGTGGTGGCAAAGGATTGGCCGCGCTGTACTCAAAACAGAAGTCAATGGACTGGGGCGCCGCTGTTAAAGAACTTCATCAAAGGTATATAGGGACTGCGGCTCCGATTATAAAATATAATTATCCTGTAAAAGAAGATAGGGAGAAAATATCTATCATAAAGCCGCCGCTAGATTGCGGTGAACCAGATTTTCCTGCTAATTCTGAGCGTTGGAAATACACCAACGAGCGCGGCGAGACTCTTTACTATATAGTTAAATTTAAAGACAACTCTGGGAAGAAAATGTTTTATCCTTTGAGTTTTACTACAGATAATTTATGGGTAAAGAAGCAATACTCAGAGCACGTTTTGTATGGTCTTGATGACCTTGCTAAAGACTTGACTAAGCCGGTGTTAATTGTAGAAGGCGAAAAATGCAAAGACGCAGCTAAAAAACACATGAAAGCCTATATAGCGGTTACATGGGACGGTGGCGCTCAGTCTTGGAAGCGAACAGATTGGTCTGTTTTAAAAGGACGCAAAGCACTGCTTTGGCCCGATGCAGACGCCCCTGGAATAAAAGCCATGAACGATATCGCTGCTCACCTTCTGAATAATAACATAGTAACAGAGCTGAAAATGATAAACACCGACAAGAAAGACGGTTGGGACTGCTCTGACGCTTTCGATCTGGAAGGGTGGGATTATAAAACATTCGCTTCATGGGCTAGGCCGATAACATCTGTTCATGTTCCTGTAAAACAGGTCGAAGTAATTGAAGAGAGCCAAGAAGAAATACCTGCGTCCAACGCCGTCGAAGACCTGACTGACTTGATTCCGACTCAAGATTTTCCAGTTAGCCCTAATATGCAGATGAGGTTCATTGACTTAGGTATGCAGTTCTCTGACATTCGGCAGACTAAGGTCGTTATGAACGCATCGAACGTAGCTAAGATTATCAGGGCAGACTTCCCGAACATCGTATGGAGAGACGTTTTCTACGGTAAAATATTTACTAAATGGCGAACCGGAGTTGAAAGACAGTGGTCCGACAATGACACCAACAACCTGTTCATCGAAATGCAGCACCACTATGAGTTGGCGAAAATAGGCAAGAGCAACATAGAAGATGCCATAAATTTTGTAGCCAGCAAGAATGAGAAAAACGAACCTAAAGAATGGCTTCAGTCTTTAAAGTGGGACGGAACATCTAGGATAACTGATTTTTTTAGCAAAGAGATGGGAGCAGAAGAGTCTTCGTACACCAGAGCTGTCAGCAAGAACTTTTGGGTAGCTATCGTGGCTAGAATTATGGACCCAGGATGCAAAGCTGACGAAATGGTGGTGCTTGAGGGCAAGCAGGGAACTTATAAGACAACATCTTTAGAGATTATTGGCGGTAAATGGTACGGCGAAGTGAACTGCGATATAGCCAGCAAAGACTTCGATCAAGGACTTAAAGGGAAAATACTTGTTGAGTTTGGAGAGCTTGCTAACCTCAGAAAAGCAGACGTTGAAACAATTAAAAGAAAACTTTCAACAAGAATTGACGAGTATAGGCCGTCTTACGGTCGTCACGTTGAACAGCACCCAAGAACTTGCATATTTGTCGGAACAACCAACGAGACAGAATACTTGAAAGACCCGACTGGGAACAGAAGGTTTTGGCCCATGAAAATACAAAGAGCGGACACTGAGTCTATAAAAAAGAACAGAGATCAGTATTTTGCAGAAGCCCTTGCTCGGTATAAAGACGGAGACCGCTGGCACGAAGTCCCTTGGGACGAGGCTGAGCAGGTTAGAGCCAGTAGATTTGAAGTAGACGAGATCGCGTCTGAAATAGAAAAACTGTTAAAAGAAGGCAGATATCAGACAAGTTATTTTTCTTTAGTCGATATCTGGAAAGATTTGGGCGGCATGGTCGATAAGTTTTCGAGAAAAGACCAGCAGCGCATTGGTTCGATTTTGAGAGAATTAGGATGTAAAAAGGTTTATATCCGAACAGACGACAAAACAACGAGAGGGTGGTCAATATGACTGAAAAGAAGAAAGACGAATACGGTATTTTAAGCTTAACGCTAAGGCTTGGAGATTCTGTCACAATAGGCGACAGCCTTATAACCGTTACACAGCTAAAGAATAAGCAGATAAGGCTCAACTTTAACGCGCCTAAAAGTGTTAAGATAAATCGAACAAATAGGCTTGACATTAAAAATAAATAATTTAGCATCAGTAGTGTAAAGAGGATTTTTGAGAAGGAGAAATCATCGTGGCACATCAGCGATTCCCAAAGCCCAAAGAAATAAAAGAGATACAAAAAGCAAGAAAACTAGCTGGTTTAAAGCCGCTCAAGCTTCAGATAAAAAACTGTCTGTGCTGTGGCAAAGAATTTCAGACCATGGATTCAAAAAATCAGCATACCTGCGATCTTTGCAGAAGGGATGATGACAGTGAGTGAGAAGAAGCTTTTAACATCAATACTTATTCTGCTGACAGCAGTGATTGGCTACTCAGGCTTTCAGCTTTACAGATACAACAACCAGAGGCCGATGATTATCAAGGTCTATCGGTACAAGGGTAACAAGTTGATCTCATCAGAGGTCTATCAGAATGATTTTGTTAAATGCGATGAAGCAAAGGCGGTTAGATGAATCACCTAACATCCGAGCAGCAAGAGTGGTTAAGACAGCAGTCAGAGTATTTTAGAAACAATAGATTTAAACAGGCCATTGCGCCAAAGGAGAACGAAGTGGAGAAAAAGGAATTAACAAAAGCGGTGATTAAAGAGATGCGAGAGAAGTTTGTGGCGGGCATGACCGCGCAGCAGATAGCTGACGAACTTTCGACGTTGGGATTTGTAAACTCTAAAGGAAAGCCTCTAACTCGTGAAAACGTGGCAACTAGAGTTAAGTTCAAAAAAGGCCGCTTGCGAGCTATCCGCGCTAAATTCAAAGCTCAGGAAGCGGGAATAGCTCCGACCAGAACCTACACCAAACGAGTCAAGTCTACGACTAAGCCAGACTCTAAGTCCTCGGACTTTCTTGAGCGCTTTATTGAGTCTTCTGAGTTTACCACTAAGCAGAAGCTGAAGTTTTTAGCCGAGATGGTGAAGTAGATGAGCGAAGAATTAAAAATACGTCTTGAACAGCATAAAATGTGGCTTTTAGATAATTCTAAAGGGAAAAGGTTTGAATGTTCACTGAATGAAAACCTGAGCTCTGCGAACCTGAGCTCTGCGAACCTGCGCTCTGCGAACCTGCGCTCTGCGAACCTGAGCTCTGCGAACCTGAGCTCTGCGAACCTGCGCTCTGCGAACCTGAGCTCTGCGGACCTGAGCTATGCGAACCTCAGCTATGCGAACCTCAGCTCTGCGGACCTCAGCTCTGCGAACCTGCGCTATGCGGACCTGCCAGGTGGAAAAACAGGAATTTCGATTCTAGGCATGAAATTCAGTATTGTAATTTCACATGACGCTGTTTTTTGGGGTTGCAAGAGAATGACTTTTGAAGAGGTTAAAAACTTTAAATTTTCAGACTGCAAAAGTGTATGGGATGAGAACGAGTTTAAGTTGAACAAGAAAATCATAACCGAGACATTGAGGTATTACAGAGGAGGTGATAGGTGAGCGAAGAAAACATGAAAACACCTGAGCAGATGGCGAGAGAACTTTGCAAAGATTGGCCTAAAGAAGTTTACCACGGCGATCTGGTTATATTTTTTGTTAAGGGATTTGAGGCTGCTATCGAACAAGAAGCAA
>Ga0172376_10007120_pt1 | contig 11979 bp, 9 predicted proteins | sample Lak35m_FD_121114 | JGI IMG/M metagenome (GOLD analysis project Ga0172376, IMG submission 121114) | Freshwater microbial communities from Kabuno Bay, South-Kivu, Congo - kab_092012_35m | ecosystem: Environmental > Aquatic > Freshwater > Lake | place: Democratic Republic of the Congo: South-Kivu...
AGAATCGGCGACCGCCCCACAGATACCGTCGATACAGCGGCGTGAAGATCAGCGGCGGCAGCACGGCTGGACGACTCGTCACCCGCAGGACGACCTGAGCGACATCCCCCGTTCGCCGCGCGTCGGCCGTCCGACGTGACGGGACGTGGGCGTTCTTCCCCTGTCACGACGCGTAGGACTCGAGGATTCGCCCGATGCCGAAGCAGCATACCGCCGCCACGAGCATCACGAGCATCTGGCCGAGGCTGACGACATGCTGGAGTTCGAGCACGATCGCGACCGCCGGGAGCGTGAGGCCGAAAAACTGCGCGAATCGGCCGGCCGCCCGCATGACGTTCACGGCGTCCCGATTCGCTGGTCATGCCCGCCGACCGCCTCGACGCGCGAGCCGAAGTGGGGCACCAGCGACGCCGCCGATACCGACTGGAGCCGGCTGAGGTTTGCGTCCGACAGTCCGCAGATTCTCACGAGGCCGCCCTCCTCTCGCACCCGCGCGCCGATCGCCGCGATCGCCTCCGCGAGCCGCTCATCCATCGACTCGACCTCGTCGAGTTCGAGCACGACCCGATGAGCCATGCTCGCCTGCACGAGTCGGCAGACACCTTCGGCGAGGTCGTCTCGCCGTGCCGCACCCTGTCCGAGGCCCACGAACAGCCAGTCTGGCCCCCGCTCCACGCGAATCGCCCCGGCTTCGTCCCAGTCCGTCGCCGTTCCTCCACCATCGCCGCTCATTGCTCGACCCTCCATGACGCCCCTGGAACGACGCCCCTGACTCGACCGGCGGTGCGGAGAACCCGGAAGGCGGGCACGGCCCATGCTTCCCGGCCACCGTCGAACCGATTCTGCACCCCCGCGATCCATTCCGGGACGTGCGCCCGGGACGTGCGACACCGCATTCCCCCTCCGCCGACGGAATTTTTGGCCACGCCTCACCCGCCGGTCAAGGCCAGCGACGCCGGGCGCACCGGTCCGGCGGTTTCGCGTTACTGACTTGCCTTGCCGGACACGCCGCGCATACTGCCCGCGGCTCGCGAGGCCGTCGGTCATGTGGACTGATCGGCCGCATGCCGACCACACGGACTTTCAGCGGGCGAGGAGAACCGGCGATGGGACGACACGGCGCGGTGACGTTCAAGGGCAATCCACTCACGCTTGCGGGTGAGGAGCTGAAGGTCGGTGCGGCCGCGCCCGACTTCGACCTCGCCTCCTACGGCTCGGGCGGCATGCAGCACATCCGCAAGGCCGACCTGCTCGGCAAGCCGGTCTTCATCAGCGTCGTGCCGTCGCTCGACACGCCGGTGTGCCAGGTACAGACGAAGACGTTCAACCAGCGACTGGCCTCCCTCGGCGATCGGATCCACGCGGTGACGGTGAGCCTCGACCTCCCGTTCGCGATGAACCGCTTCTGCGGCGCCGAGCAGATCACGGCGATGAAGAACGGCAGTGACTACATGGACCGGTCGTTCGGCACCCGCTGGGGCGTGCTCATCGAGGAGCTCAAGATTCTCGCCCGCGCCGTGTTCGTGCTCGATGCCCAGGGCGTCGTGCGCTACGCGCAGGTCGTCAAGGAAGTGGCCGAGGAGCCGAATTACGACGCGGCCCTCGCGGCGCTCGAGCAGCTGGCCAAGGCGTGATGCCGGGCGGGGGCGTGCAGGGGGCGACATGCGGCGCCGACGCGGTGTCGCATGCGCACGCCTGGAGGCGTACGCCACGAGAAGAGCTAGCGCGTGAGCCGCGCGTCGATCGACCGACGGGCCGCCTCGAGCGCTTCCGGGAGTTTGTCGACGAGCTTGCCGCCCGCCTGGGCCATGTCGGCACGGCCGCCCCCCTTCCCTCCCACGATCGCCGCAGCCTCCCGGATCCAGTCGCCGGCGGAGAGCCCGCGGGCCTCGAGTTCCTTCGAGATGCCCGCCACGAGCGTCACCTTGTCTCCTTCGACGCTCCCGAGCAGGACGGCGATCGGGCTGCCCTTGCGGCGGAGGAGGTCGATGCACTGCCGCATCGCGCCGGCGTCACTGCCGCGCATGTCGGCCACGACCACGCGCGTGCCCGCGAGGTCGGCGGCGGAGGCGAGCAGGTCATCCGGTGACACGCCGGCCGGCGCCGAGGCCGGCTTCGCCTTCTTCAACTCACGCAGGTCACGCAGGAGCGTGGCGAGCCGCTGCGGCACCTCTGCCACGGGCACCTTGAGCGTCGCGGCCGTGTCGGCGAGCGTCCGTTCCACCTGACGCAGCCGCTCGACGGCCCGGGCGCCGGTCACGGCGGTGATCCGGCGCGTGCCCGCCGACACGCTCTCCTCCGCCACGATCCGCACGAGCCCGATCTGCCCGGTGCTGGAGACGTGCGTGCCACCGCACAGCTCGCGGCTCACTCCGTCCATCGTCACCATGCGCACGACGTCCGGATATTTTTCACCGAAGAGCATCATCGCCCCCTCGTGACGGGCGTCGGCGAGCGGCAGCAGCCGCGCCGACACAGGCACCGCCGCGAGCACGCGGTCGTTGACCATGTCCTCGATTCGCGTCAGCGTGTCCGGGTCGATCGACGAGGGATGGGAGAAGTCGAACCGCAGGAGGTCGGCGTCCACCTTCGACCCCTGCTGCACCGCGTGGGTGCCCAGGAATCGCTGCAGGGCGGCATGGAGCAGGTGGGTCGCCGAGTGGGCACGCCGGAGCGCGGCGCGACGCGGCGCATCGACGCGGGCCGTGACGTCATGACCGAGCGTGAGCGTGCCGGCCCGCAGGTGACCGATGTGGAGCATGAAGCATCCTTCGGCACCGGCGGCGGATGCCGTGCGCTGCGTGTCCACGACCTCGAACCGGCCACCAGGCCATTCGAGCCACCCCGAGTCGCCCACCTGGCCGCCCGACTCGCCGTAGAACGGCGTGCGATTGAGCACGACCGTCACCCGCGCCTCGTGCCCCACCTCCGTGAGCGAATCGCAGAGCGTCTCCTGCGCGATGATGCCGACCACGCGACCGACGGACTCGATCGACTCATACCCCACGAAGTCGGAGCCGTGCATCGTCTTCTTGAGCGCGTCGAGCGGCCCGGTCGAGAAGACGTCCACGGTGCGCCCCGCACCCGACCGGAGGCCGTGGCTCTCCATCGCCACGCGAAAGCCCTCCCAGTCGAAGCCGCAATTGCGCTCGGCCGCGAGCGTCTCCAGCAGTTCCGGCGGGAAGCCGTAGGTCGTGTACAGTTCCGCCGCGTCCGCACCCGCCACCGTGCCGGCACCCGACCTGCCGATCGAGGCGAAGAGCCGCTCGATCCGTTCGAGGCCCCCGTCGATCGTCGCCAGGAACGACGCCTCCTCGCGCTCGATGACCCGCGCGACCCGATCGGTCGTGTCGGCCAGTTCCGGGTAGGGCGTCCGCATCATCGCGGCGACGACGGCGGGGAGACGATGGAGAAACGGCTCGCGCATCCCCATCTGCCGGCCGTCGAGCACCGCCCGCCGCAGGAGCCGCTTGACGACGTACTTCTCCTCGTTGTTACCCGGGAGCACGTTCTCATGGATCGCGAACGTGCAGGCCCGCACGTGATCGGCGATGCGACGCAGGCGCCGGCCGTCGTCGCTCGCGGGCTCGTACCTGCGGCCGCACACGTCGGCCGCCGCCTCGACGATCGGCCGAAGGATGTCGATGTGGAAGTTGCTCTCGACACCCTGCAGCATCGCGCACGTCCGCTCGAGCCCCATGCCCGTGTCGATGTTGCGACTGGGAAGCGGCCTGAGGTTGTCGGGGGGTGGTCCCTCGCGATTGAACTGGGTGAAGACGAGGTTCCAGATCTCGACGTCGCTGCCGTCGGGCATCCGGAAGAAGATCTCGCTGCACGGGCCGCAGACACCGTCGGGGCCCTGCGAGGGGGACGACGCCGGCCAGAAGTTGTCGTCCTCCCCCATCCGCGAGATTCTCTCGGCGGGCACGCCGATCTCGTCCGACCAGATCCGATACGCCTCGTCGTCGTCCCGATAGACGGTGACGGAGAGCTTCTCGGGGGCCATGTTCAGCCAGGTGCGCGCCGTGAGAAACTCCCACGCCCAGTGGATGGCCTCGCGCTTGAAGTAGTCGCCGAACGAGAAGTTCCCGAGCATCTCGAAAAACGTGTGATGCCGAGGCGTGCGGCCCACGTTGTCGATGTCGCCGGTCCGCAGGCACTTCTGGCAGGTCGTGGCCCGCGTAAACTCGAGCTTGCACGCGCCGAGAAAGTGGTCCTTGAACTGGTTCATTCCTGCCGGCGTGAAGAGCACCGACGGATCCCAGCGGGGCACGAGCACGTCGCTCGGCCGGCGGACGCAGCCTTTCGATTCGAAAAAGGCGAGGTAGGCCTCGCGCAGTTCATCAGCCTTCATGCAGGGACCTTCATGCTGGAGCCTTCGCGGCCGGCCCGCCATGCGGGGCCGGTGGCCCCGATGCGGGACGGTTCATGAAGGCGAACACCGACCGGGATGGCGACCGGGATGGCCGGCCCGTCGGATGACGGGCCGACCACTATACCCGGAGGATCGGTTCCAGCACGGTCGAGAAGGCTCAGTCGGCGCCGTCGCTGGCGACCGCGAGGACCGTATCCTTCGCCGCGAGGATCTTCTCACGGAGTTCCTTGGCGACGGCGGGGTTCTCCTTGAGGAACGCCCTCGCCCGCTCCCTGCCCTGGCCGAGGTGCGTCTCGCCGTACCGCAGCCACGTGCCCGACTTGTCCACGAGCTTGGCCGCGATGGCCAGGTCGAGCAGATCTCCCTCCACGCTGATGCCGTCGGCATGCATCATGTCGAACTCGGCCACGCGGAACGGCGGGGCGACCTTGTTCTTGACCACCTTCACCTTCACGCGCTGGCCGACGACATCCTCGCCGTCCTTGAGCGTTCCGATCCGCCGGACGTCGATCCGACACGACGAATAGAACTTGAGAGCCCGGCCACCGGGAGTGGTCTCCGGGCTGCCGAACATCACGCCGATCTTCTCGCGGATCTGGTTGATGAAGATCACGGTCGTCTTGCTCTTCGCGATGGCGCCGGTGAGCTTCCGCATGGCCTGGCTCATGAGCCGCGCCTGCAGTCCCACAAATGAGTCGCCGATCTCGCCGTCGAGCTCCTTCTGCGGCACGAGGGCCGCGACGGAGTCGACCACGATGATGTCCACCGCATTCGACTTGATGAGCAGTTCGGCGATCTGCATCGCCTCCTCGCCGCTCGTCGGCTGGCTCACGAGCAGCGAGTCGAGCTCGATGCCCAGCTTCTTCGCCCAGCTCGGGTCGAGCGCGTGCTCGGCGTCGATGAAGGCCGCGATGCCTCCTGCCCGCTGGGCCGACGCGACGGCATGCAGCGCGAGCGTTGTCTTGCCTGACGACTCGGGTCCGAACACCTCGATGATCCGGCCGCGGGGAAACCCCTTGCCGCCAAGCGCGAGGTCGACCGACAGGCTTCCCGACGAGATGCCCTCGATCGGAGCCCGCTGCTCCACCCCGAGCGGCATGATCGAGCCCGCCCCGAACTCCTTCTCGATCTGCGAGAGCGTGGTGCGCAGTGCCGGATTGTCGTCGAGAAACGAGCCGCCACTCTTGCCGGCCTTGCGGCCCTTGCCGCCCTCCTTGCCCCCCTCCCGCTCGTCCTTCCGGTCGTCCTTCCGGTCATCTTTCTGCTTGCCCATTCGTCCGCTCGCTCCGTTCGCTGATGCCGAGTGAGCCTCGGTGACCGCCGTGACTGCCGCAACTGCCGTGACCATGACGCCTACCTCCTCGAGCCTGCTGGGTCTCCCGGCATCCCGTCGGGGTGGCTGCGTCACCACCATGAATCGAGCGATTTGCCACGAAACCGTACACTGAATGCGTGTATAGTATCGGCTGCAGGCCCGCGCGACAAGGGGCAATTTGGACGGGCGTTCACCTCCCGGCCAGGACCATTCGATCCCGGGTCACTTCGCGTCGGCACCCGCCGCGGCGAGCCCCCGGCGGGCGATCGCCCCCGTGACGGGCAGGTAGCCGTCCTTCTTGACGTCGGCCTGCCCGGTCGCGCTCAGCACGTACCGCAGGAACTCGCGACGCAGCGGATCGAGCGCGGTTCCGGGCTTGTGGTTGACGCTCAGGTACAGGAAGCGGGCCAGCGGGTACTCGCCGCTGTAGGCGAACGCATCCTCTGGCGGAATCACCTTGCCGCCGGACCGGGGTGCGAGGGCCAGCGGCTTGACCCCGGCCGTCCGGTAGCCGATCCCGCTGTAGCCGATGCCGTAGAGGTCGCTCGCCACCGCCTGCACGACGGCCGAGCTGCCCGGCTGCTCCTTCACGGTCGGCTTGAAGTCGCCCTGGAAGAGCGCGTGCTCCTTGAAGTAGCCGTAGGTGCCGCTCGTGGCATTACGGCCGTAGAGACTGATCGGCCGATCCTTCCACTCGCCCGTGAGGCCGAGATCGCCCCACGTGCGGATGTCGGCGCTCGCGCCGCCGGTGCGGTTCTTCGAGAAGATCGCATCGACCTGCTGGAGCGAGAGCGACTCGAGCGGGTTGTCCTTGTGCACGTAGACGGCGAGCATGTCGATGGCCGTCGGCACGACGACGGGAACGTAGCCATGCTTCGCTTTGAACGTGTCCACCTCGGTGGGCTTCCAGTCGCGGCTCATCGGGGCGAACGTGCAGGTGCCCTCGGTGAGGGCGGGCGGCCCCGATGCCGACCCCTTGCCCTCGATCGCCTCGCGCACGCTCGGGTAGTGCTTCTTGAAGCCCTCCGACCAGAGGGCGACGAGGTTGTTCATCGTGTCGGAGCCGACGCACTTGAGCGACCCGGCCACCTCGCCCGGAGCCCGTGCGTAGGGCTCGAGGCCGGCGTCGCGCTCATCGGCGGCGCTGGCGCTGCCGACGGCCAGCGCAGCAACCACGAGCGACGTGACAGGCATGAACGCCAAGAGTGCGATCGACCAAATTGAGCCCCGCATGAAACCGGCTCGCTGCATTCGCATGGACGTACTCCCAGAAGAGGCCGGTGCCGCCGACGATCCGCCCCGCTGCGAGGGGCAACGGATCGCATGCTCGCACACGGTCTGACGATGACCACTATTTCTCGAGATCGTTCTCGTCGAGAATATAGTGCACCCACCCGCCGTCGGAACCGACGTAGCGTTCCCACTGCATGGCGCGGGACGAACGGGCACGGCGGTTGGACGTGAGCAACTGGCAGTAGACCCACGGTGCGATCTTTTCGTTCAAGAACCGAGTGTGCCCGTCGCAAAATGCGACCGCGACACCGCCGATGTGCCGCGAAGAAGGATACCGAAGGCCCCAGTCCGTGCCTGAGACGGGCCGCGTCTCGTCCGTCGGGTTGATCACGCGCACGCCCGTCGGCGGCTCCGCACCCGAGGCCAGTTGCGGCGGGTGCAGCACGATGTGGGCCGTCGCCACCGCGTTGGCATTCGGAAGCGCGGGCCGTGGATTGGCTGCCCACGACACGTCTCGCGGCACGGCCAGACCGCCGCGTTCGGCGAGGAGGAGCGTGCCACCCGCCCCGTCGGCGACACCGATCTGGGTCAGGGACGTTCGCTCGCCCCGGTAGGCCTGGTGCCCGCCCGAGGCGATGTGCCACGCCGACTCCGACGCATTCCCCGCGGCGTCCGCGAATGCACCGTCACCGATGTGCTGGCCGTACTTTCCGCCGCTTTCCTGCAGGATTTCGCCGCCCGTACCGCCATTGACGGCATACGACAACGGCGAGCGATTGTCCTTCGTACCCCCCGTCGAAGGGCACACATAGATCGACAGTTTCTTCTTGGCGACGTCGTCGACACTGCCCCCGCTCGTGCCGCTGTGGGTCTCGTACCAGTCAAACACCTCGCGTTGGTCGATGAACGGCAGGATTTTGACCGTCCATGAGACGCACGCCTGAGGACGCGTCCCCTCCGAGGCGGCCTTGACCTTGGTGTAGTCGTCCACGGTATCGCGCCAGCCGGGCAGATGGCTTTTGTCGGCGTCGAATGCCGTGATCGCCTTCGCGACCTGCGAGATGTTGTGCATGCAACTGCCGCGCCTGGCCGACTCGCGGGCGGCGCTCATGGCCGGCAGCAGGAGTCCGGCGAGCATCCCGATGATCGCGATCGTCACGAGCAGTTCAACGAGCGTCATGCCACGCACGACGTTCCGCCGCAACACCGTGGGCTCGCCATCAAGTCGATTGGACATCCTGTCTCCTTGTCGAGAGTTTGCGTAAACCTGTCGCTTGTCACGCACAATCGCGCCGCTCCTTCAGCCACCAATCCGGGGCGGCCTGATGACAACTCGGGATCACAATCAACTTGCGTGTTGAGGCTACCGAGTCCGTGTGAGGATTCCGCGTTGTTCCGGTTAGAAACCTGTGAGCCACCGCAATCGCTGCTTTACAGATCGACAACCAGCCCGGATAACCGCACTGCCAGAGTCGTCGCTGCGATCCGCTTGTGCGTGAGTGGATCCGTGAGCGCTGATGTCACTGAAGAGACCGCGCGTCATGGCGCGTTCGCAGGCTTCCCCGTGGGCGGGGATGTGAACCGGAGGGCGCCATAGTGATCCCCTTGACGACTTCCTCGGCCCTGGTCGTCGCCTTCGTCGAAGCACCCTCCTTCAACGGGCTTCCGTGGGTCGGACTGCTCGTGCTTGCTCTGTACATCGCCGCCGCACGGGCATCCGTGCTGGCCGCCACCGAGGGGCCCCACGCCGCCACCGAGGCCGCAATCCCACGTCGCGAGGCCTGGACCATCTGGTTCACGCTTCTTCCGCTCGTGCTGCTGTTCGGACCGATCGTGTCGGGGCCGACCACCGTGCCGGTGGCAGCCGGGTTGATCGGCGGGTCCGGGCTCCTCTTTCTCAGGCTGCATGACGCCCGCGTGCGCAGCGGGCACCGACTTCTCTCCCGCCGCGGGCTCACCCTCGCCCTCGAGCAGCTCCGGCGACGCCAGCCGGGCCAGGCGAAGCGCACGAAGTCTGGACCGAAGAGCGTGCGCGAATGGATGAAGTCGTTCTCGGGCGGCGAGGGGCGCCTGAGCGCCGAACTGCTCGTCCAGCCAACATCCACCGTCGCGTCTGACGCCACGCTCACCCTTCTCAAGAAGGATGGCACGCCCGTCAACGTCGGTGGTGACGAGGCCGGCGGCGAGTCGGACAACGTCCGCCACGCGCGGGAGATGCTCGTGGCGGCGATGCACGCCGAGGCGACCGACATCCACGTCGAGCCGCACGAGCAGGAGTATGTCATCCGCTATCGGATCGACGGCGTGCTCGAGGATACGGGGCGGCTCGACCAGGGAGCGGGCCGCGGGCTGCTTTCGGCCCTCAAGGTCGCCGCCGACATGAATATCGCGGAGCGGCGTCGGCCCCAGGATGGCACGTTCTCCGCACGCCTCGACGAGACGGCGTTCGACGTGCGGGTCGCCTGCACGCCCACGAGCTACGGCGAGAAGATGGTACTGCGGCTCCTGCAGTCGTCGGGCGGGATGCTGGCGACCGGGCTCGACTCGATCGGGCTGCGCGCATCGGTCCTCAGGCAGGTCCGGGAGGTCATCCACAAGCCGCACGGCATGCTGCTGGTCGTCGGGCCGACCGGTTCGGGGAAGACCACCACGGTCTATGCGGCGCTCGGCGAGATCGACGCCCAGCAGAACAACATCACCACGATCGAGGATCCGGTGGAATACCGGCTCGACCACACCACGCAGATCGCCGTGGATGAGAAGTCGGGCGTGACGTTCGCGAGCATCCTGCGCAGCGTCCTGCGGCAGGATCCCGACGTGCTGCTCGTGGGCGAGATTCGCGACAAGGAGACCGCGGAGATCGCCTGCCAGGCGGCGCTCACCGGCCACTTCGTCTTTTCGACGCTGCACGCCAACGACACCGTGGCGACGGTGACTCGGCTGCTCGAACTCGGCCTCGACCCGAGCCTCATCCAGACGGCGGTCACGGCCGTCCTCGGCCAACGGCTCGCCCGCAAGCTCTGCACGGAGTGCCGCGAGCCGGTACCGCCGCCGGCCGGACTCGAAAAGCGGTTCAATCTCGCCGCGACCGGCGTCAAGCACATCTACCGGGAGCGCGGCTGCGAGCACTGCCGCGGCACCGGCTACCGCGGCCGCGTCGGTATCCACGAGTTGCTCGTCATGACCGACGAGATCCGCCGGCTCATCACGGCCCAGCCGACGATCGACGACATCCGGCAGGCGGCGGCACGCGGCGGCACGAAGTCGATGCAGAACGACGGGCTCATGAAGGTCTGCAAGGGCATCACCAGCATCAACGAGATCATCCGCGTCACCACCTGACACGTGCGGGTACCCCCCGCATCGCGAGGCATTCATGTACGACCTCATCGTCGTGGCCCTCACCGGGTTGATCGCGTGGTTTGGCTTCGTCTTCGGGGTCATGCCTGTCACGGTGTTCGGGCTGGAGATCTTCGCCGCGTTCACGGCCGGGGTGCTTCTCCACGAGGCGGTCGGCGGACTTCTGGCGTGGCTGTTGCAGATCACGCTCGGCGCCTTCATGCCGGACGCGTCGTTTCAGGGGATCGCGGTGGGGTTGTCGTTCTTCGTGATCGTGTGGGGCACGATGGTGCTGTTGCGGTTTCTCTATCATCCGGACGACCTCACGATCACCGACGCCGTACAGGACGCCGAGCCCCTGTCAGCGATCGAGCGCACCGCAGGCATCGCGGCAGGCGCAGCCACCGGTTTCGTCACCGCAGGAGCGTTCCTCGTCACCTTCTCGATGCTTCCGCTCCCATCGTTCCTCCTCCCTGCCCCGGCTCGCATGTTCTTCGATGCCGGGTCGGTCGTACTCCGGGCCGCGGGCCGCTTCCAACCGGATGCTGAAGAGGGGCATTCGCTCGTCGCCGATGGCGAGCCGGCCACTCGCGGCGGTGGCGGAGTCGGGCCGACCACGTCCGAACCCTGGGTTGATCTCGACAAGGACGGCGTCTTTTCCGAGTCGGATCGGTGGCACGACTCGGATGACAACGGCACGTTCAACGAGTCGATCGGATTCATCGACGTGGATGGCGATGGAACGCGGCGCATCGGTCTGGTGGAAAAGTATTCCACGGGCGTGTGGAACGGCACGTTCGACCGCATGGAGGTTGCGCCCACACTTGCGGCGAACGAGACACACAGTGAGGGCGTGGCACGACGGCGCGGCCTTCCGCCCGCGACTGAAGGCTCCCCGTCGGCGAACCAACCGAAACCGGTGCCCGATGACGACTTTTAGTGGTGCGTGGATGATCCTCGCGACGACCCAGTGGTGTGTCCTCCAGTGCGTGCCTCGCCGCAACAGGACGAGCCCACGAACCGCCGGGGCACCATTCCGATCACCGCTCGAGCCTCTCTCCCGAGCCGGTCTCACCTCGATTCTCGCAAGTTGTGTGGTCGCCTTGGCACTCGTTCACCCGGGCACGGCCTTCGCGCAGGACGCCGTCGACCCCGCGGCGCTCCAGCGTGACGTGGCGGTACGGTTCGCTGCGGGGGACTACGCCGGAGTCGTCGAGGCGACCGACGGTGTCGAGAAATCGCTCCGGGCCAAGGCGAAGGACCCGGACTTCGTGCCGCGCATGAGGCTCATCGCCGAACTGCTCACCCGTCGCGCGGTCGCCGAGCGTGCGCTCGGCCGGCTCGACGCCGCCGAGGCATCCCTCGAAGCCGCCGGCAAGACGCTCGGCGACAAGGACCTGCAGCGGATGGTGGCGATGTTCGTGCGGTCCGCGGGCGACAAGGCGGCGCCGGCGGTCGTACCTCTCGAGCTGACGAATCTGCAGCTCGTGGATGCGCAGCTCGACCTCGTGCTCGCGCTGATCGAGGCTGACGCCACTCCCGTGAGCGATGCCGACGCCGCGCCGAAGCCCGGGGCCGATGGGAAGAAGCCGGCGCCCGCCGAGTCGGCCCCGCGGAAGGCGAAGGCCCGCGGCGACCTGCGACAGACGTTCAACGCGCTGCTCTTCCAGTCGCGGGGTCTGCGGCAGGGGCTCGAGGAACGGCTGGAAAAAGCCGA
>Ga0172376_10007121_pt1 | contig 11978 bp, 9 predicted proteins | sample Lak35m_FD_121114 | JGI IMG/M metagenome (GOLD analysis project Ga0172376, IMG submission 121114) | Freshwater microbial communities from Kabuno Bay, South-Kivu, Congo - kab_092012_35m | ecosystem: Environmental > Aquatic > Freshwater > Lake | place: Democratic Republic of the Congo: South-Kivu...
ATCGAAATCCGTCACCATGGCGACGGTCGCGTAGCAAAGCTCAGCTTCGCGGGCGAGTTTTGCTTCGGGCATATTCGTCATGCCGATCACGCTGCAGCCCCAGGCGCGGTAAAGCTCACTTTCCGCCTTGGTGCTGAATTGCGGGCCTTCCATGACAAGGTATGTGCCGCCGCGCGTGACGGGCAGCGCCAGTTTACGCGCGGCCGCTTCCAGCGCATCACCCAAGCGCGGGCAGACCGGATGCGCGACCGATACATGCGCAACACAGCCCGTGCCGAAGAAGGATTTCTCGCGCGCGAAGCTCCGGTCAATGAACTGATCCACAATCACGAAATGACCAGGCGGCAAATCCTCGCGCAGCGAACCCACGGCAGAAAGCGAGATGATTTCCGTGCAGCCAATCCGCTTCAGCGCATCAATATTGGCCCGGTAATTGAGCGCGGAGGGCGGCGTGGGATGGCCGCGGGCATGACGCGGCAGGAAGGCGCAGGGCACGCCATGCAGCCGGCCCGTCAGGATTTCATCCGAAGGATCACCCCAGGGTGTGTGAACCTTTACCCAGCGGCGATCTTCCAGCCCTTCCACGTCGTAAAGCCCGGAACCGCCGATCAGGCCGATCATGGGTTGGATGCTGGGTTGGGTCTCGGTCATGGCGGGCATTCCGTTCAAGGCTTCAATGGGCGGGCCTTTAGCGCAGAGCGCGTTTTCATGCTAACCCCAGCGCGGAAATTGAGGAGAGTTCGGCATGGCGCTCAGATGTGTGATCTTGCTGGCCCTGGCGTTGGCGGCCTGCGAGAAAAGCGAAAACCAAAGCGCCTTCGGCCCGCGTGGCACAGCCCTGCCGCCGCCGGGGCTTGAGGCGAGGTGAAGTTGGCGGGCGATTGAATGTTACGCCCGCCGCAGGCGGGCGCGAGCCCGAATGGGCGACGCCGCTTATGCGGCGAAGCCAAGCGCGCGGAGGCGCGCGCCGGCGCTGGAGCATTTTCAAGCCAAGCGACATCACTTGGCGACTCGGAAAATGCGATCAAATAACGTGTTCCAAGGGCGGATCGCTTGCGATCCGCAACATACCAAACCTTATCACGTCTCCGCACCACCATTCACCTGAATGATCTGGCCATTGACGAAGGCGCCGCCATCGGAAACCAGCATGGAAACCACGGCGGCCACTTCATGTGGCTGACCAAGCCTTCCCACCGGCACGCGCGATACCATGCTGGCGATGTGGTGATGAGATGCTTCATCATCCCGTTCCCCTGCAATAGGGCCGGGTGAGACCGCATTGGTGGTAATGCCCTTGGCGCCGAATTCCTTTGCAAGCGCCTTGGTCAGGCCCCAAAGCCCGTGCTTGGAAACTGAAACCGCCGCGCGGCCATTATAGCCATGGATGGCATTCATGCCGAGCAGGTTCACAATCCGCCCCCAGCCGCGATCCAACATGCCCGGCAGGCAGGCGCGGGCCAGCCACACGCTGGAATCGAGATCAACCGAAATCACGCGGCGCCAATCCGCATCACTCATTTCCAGGAAGCGCCCATCAGGGCGGAGTGCGGCGTTATTCACCAGCACATCCACCGCACCAAAGCTGGCAATGGCATCGCGTGCGATGCGCGCGCATTCCTCGGCCACACCTACATCGGCCATGGCAACCAAAGCCTCCACGCCGCAAGCACGTGCTTCTGCGGCGACCTTTTCGCAGGCATCGCGATTACGGGAGCCATTGATGACGACATTGAATCCCATGCGCGCCAGATCAAGCGCGATGGCGCGGCCAATATTGCGGCCAGCGCCGGTGATCAAAGCGGTTTTGCGTTGCGTGGTCATATTCGCGTCTTTCAGAAAATGATGTTGCTGGGTTTTACACAATCAGCGGTCGCGCCGAAATAGCGCCTACCACGCCACCGCCACACCGCCACCGCCGCGCGGATCGGCGCCATTGGCAGGCTTGCCGTCGCGCAGCAGAATCGCATGGGCGCGGCTCATGGTCGGGTCATAGGAAATCGGGGAATGGCGCACCTCATGCCCCAGGCGGCGCAGCGCTTCCACCACATCGCCCTGCACACGCGCTTCGCAGAAAACCGGCCCGCCCTCGCAATGAATGCGCGGGAAGGAAACCGCCTCCACCGCCGACATGCCGAAATCAATTGCATTGATGATGGTGGTGAGCACCGCCGAGATGATCACGCTGCCCCCGGGCGCGCCAACAATCAGCCAGGGCTCATCATCCTTAGTGACAATGGTGGGCACCATGCCGGTGGTGCGTGCCTTGCCCGCTGCGATGCTATTGGCGCGGCCCGGGCGCATATCAAACAGCTTCATGGCATTGTTCCAATTGAAGCCAAGACCAGGTGTCACGACACCCGCACCGGTGCCGAGCGTATGCGTGACCGAAACGCAATTGCCTGCCGCATCCCAGACGGAAAGATGCGTGGTGCAGGAAGGGGGTTCACCAATCCGCCCGCCCGGCAGCCAGCCGTCACGGATGCGCTTGGCCCAAGCGGCGGCGCGGTCCTTTGACATGAGCGATTCAGTGGGCACGCTGACAAAATCCGGATCGCCCAAAGCCTCATCCCGGTCGTGATGCGCGGCCGCCATGGCGCGGGCCACCAGATCAAAATGCCCGGCACTGCCGGCGGGCAGCGCGCCAAGATCGAATTGTTCCAGGATATTCAGCATGGCGATCAGCACCGCGCCCGATCCCGGCGGCGGGTTCGATGAAATCTTGTAGCCGCGATAGGTACCGATCACGGGCGTGCTTTTGCGCACACGGTAATCGCGCAAATCATCGGCGGTGATGAAGGCGCTGTTTTGCGTGAAGTCATTGATGATTTGGCCGGCGATCTCACCGGTGTAAAAATCCTGCGCGCCCCGGGTGGCGAGGCGTTGCAGCGTGCGCGCTATTTCGGCATGTACCAGCTTGTCGCCCACCTCATGCAATTGGCCGGCCTGGTTCAAATAAAGTGCGGCGCAGGCCTTGGTTTTCGTCACGCGCTGCATGCCGCTCGGCAGGCCGGGCTGGGGTTTGCGTTCCAGGAAATCGCGAAAAAAGGGCGTCACCAGCACGCCATCCCGCGCCATGGCGATGGCCGGTGCCAGCAGATCGGCCCAATCCATGGTGCAAAACTGCGCGTGGAAATGCGCGAAGCCCGCCACCGTGCCGGGCATCATGATGGCGGTATAGCCAAGCTCTGCCCGGTGATCGTCAAACAGCGCATAGCCAGAGATTTCGGATTTGCCCTTGCTATCGGCGGCCCACATATCGGCGCGCACCTTCGCACCGGCGCGGGCGTGGAAATCAATCATGCCCTGGCGGCCGGTTTTGGCGTCGCGGAATTGCAAGGTGCCCATGCCGCCAATGCCGCACATGAAGGGGTCTTGCACCATTTGGCAAAAGGCGGTCGCAACGGCAGCGTCAAAGGCATTGCCGCCTCGGCGCAGCATTTCCGCCCCGACATCTGCGGCGCGGGGTTGCGGGCAAACGACGATGCCTTTGATCTTGGCCATGGGGGTTCCTCCAGGTGTGTTATGCGAGCACGAAGCGGCGGCGCGCGCCATGGTGCTTGACGGAATCCAGCGCACAGGCAGCATGGGCGGCATGACAGACAGTGCTGAAACCATCCTGCTCCGCCATGTTTTGGAAACGCCAGAGGCCGCCATTCCCGAAGCAGCGCGGGATGCGGCGCGGATTTTTCTGCTGGATGGCCTCGCGGTCGGGGTCGCGGGCATGGCGCATACGGCGCGCGCCGGTTTGCTGGCGGCGGCACGCGGCTGGGGCGCGGGGGAGGAAGCGCGGCTCTGGGGTGATGGCGCGAAGCTGCCGGCGTCTCAGGCAGCTTTCATAAATGCCTTTCAGGCCCATGCGCTGGAATTTGACGCCATCCATGAAGCCGCCGTGGTGCATGCGATGACGCCCACCATGTCTGCCGCCTTGGCCGAGGCGGAACGGCAAAGCGGCTTGGGCCAGGCGGTTTCGGGCGCGCGCTTCATGGCGGCGGTGATCCTGGGGCTTGATCTCGCTTGCACCATTGGCGCGGCAGCGCGTGGCCCGATGCGGTTCTTTCGGCCAGCAACGGCCGGGATGTTTGGCGCTTATGGCGCGGTGGCGCGGTTGCGCGGGTTTGACCTGGCCACGGCATCAGCCGGCGCGGGGCTTCTGCTCGGGCAGCTTCCGGGGACCATGCAGGCGCATTCGGAAGGGTCCATGGCGCTGCCGGTGCAGATGGGCTTCGCCGCCATGGCGGGGCTACGCGCGGCGGATTTGGCTGCAGCGGGCGCAGCAGGGCCAGGGCAATGGCTGACCGGGCCATTTGGTTTTTTGAAACTGACGGAGCCCGAGCATGATCTGGCGCCGGGTTTGGCTGCGCTTGGCAGCATTTGGCAAGTGACGCGGCTGGCACACAAACCCTTTCCCTCGGGCAGGTTGACGCATCCCGCGATTGATGGCGTGCAGCGGCTGATGGCGGCGCATGGGGTACGTGCCAGCGATGTGGCGGCGGTGCGGCTTTATTTGCCACCGCTCGCGATGCGGCTGGTGGGCCGGCCCATCAAGCGTGACCTGACAGGGAATTACGCGCGGCTTTGCCTGCCCTATGTGGTGGCGCGCACGCTGCTTGCGGGCAGTGTCGGGCTTGGTGATTTTTCCGATGCCTTGCTGCGTGACCCGGCGACGCATGCGCTGGCGGCATGGGTCGCCTTGCTCGGTGATGGCACGACCGATGAAAACGCTGTGGTGCCGCAGCGTGTGGAAATCACCTTGCGTGATGGGAAAATACTGGACCAGCGCGTTGAGGCTGCCTTGGGCAGCCCGGAAAACCCTCTGCCGCGCGCGGCGCAAATCGCCAAGGTCAGGGCTTGTTGCGCGGGTATTCTGCCGGACGGTAGGGCAGAGGCGCTGATGCAAGCGATAGATACGCTGCACGTTGCGCCTGATGCAGCCGCAGCACTCAGGCTATACTAATCATTCCCGCCGCATCATGCGCGTCAGGGCCGCCACCGGCAGCAGCCCCACCAGCACAATCAATACAGCCGCGGTTGACGCCTCGGCCAATCTTTCATCCGACGCCAGATTATAGACACGCACCGCCAGCGTATCGAGGTCAAAGGGCCGCACGATCAGCGTTGCCGGCAATTCCTTCATGGTATCGACAAAGACCAAAAGCCCCGCCGTCAGCAGTGCGCCGCGCGCCAGCGGTACCTCAACCTCTCGCACCGCCTGTCCGGGCCGTCGGCCCAGCACGCGCGCCGCATCCGTATAGGATGGCTTCAACCGCGCAAGGCCCGATTCCACCGTGGAAAGCGCCACCGCCAAGAACCGCACCAGATAGGCAAAGACCAGCGCCGCCATGGTGCCTGACAGCAACAACCCCGATGAAACGCCAAACCGCGCCCGCAGCCAGGAATCGAGTGCATTGTCGAACAACCCGAAGGGCACCAGCACGCCCACCGCAATCACCGAACCCGGCAGCGCATAGCCAAGTGACGCGACGCGATTGGCGATGCTGCGCGACGGTGATGGATAAAGCCGCGCTGCCCAGGCCATGCCGGCCGCCAGCAGTACCGCCAGCACGGCCGTAACACCCGACAGCACCAGGGAATTGCGCGCGAATGGCAAATAGCGCGCCGGGCTGAAGGGATCCCCCGCCTGCACCAGCAGCCACAAAAGCGCACCAGCTGGAATGACAAAGCCAATCATCAGCGGCAGCGCGCAAGCCGCCAGCGCCAGCCCTTCCCGCCAACCGGTAAGGCGCACCGGGCGCAAGGCCGGGTGGCGGGTTGTGGTTGGGTGAAAGCGCCGCCCGCCGCGTGAGATATGCTCCAAGGCCAGCAGCAGCCCGACACAGCCAAGCAGGGCAACGGCAAGCTGCGCCGCCGCCGGGCGGTTATCCATGCCGAACCAGGCCTCATAAATGCCGGTGGTGAAGGTGCGTACCGCGAAATGCTGCACGGTGCCGAAATCGGCCAGGGTTTCCATCAGCGCAAGCGCAATGCCCGCAGCCAAGGCAGGGCGCGCCAAGGGCAGCGCGACATGCAGGAAGCTACGCGCCAGCCCATGACCGAGCGTCCGCGATGCTTCAATCAGACACACGCTTTGCTGCAAAAACGCCGCGCGGCAGAGCATATACACGTAAGGATACAGCACCATGGCGAGCATGAGTGCAGCACCTGGCAGGCTCCGGATTTCTGGGAACCAATATTGCCCGTAGGAAAGCCCGGTGGCGGCGCGCAAAGTGGTTTGCACCGGCCCCGCGACATCCAAAAGCCACGTATAGACATAGCCGCAAAGATAGGCGGGCATGGCAATCGGCAGCAGCAGCGCCACTTCCAGAAAGCGCCGGCCACGAAACTCGCAAGCCACCACCAGCCAGGCCGTGATGGCGCCCGCGCTGCCGGCCATGGCCGCGACCAGCAGGGCCAGCAGCGCGGAACTGGCGAGCATGCCCGGGAGGGTGGTTGCCAGGATGTGGCGCCAGACCTCGCCGCCCGGCGCGGCGGCGGTCACCAGCACGGCCAGGATCGGCGTTGCAATGGCGCAGGCGACCAGCATGGACCCCCAGGCCCAGGCCGGGCTGTGGCGCCGGGCAGGCATGGGGGCTGGCGTTTCGGTAGCGGCGCGGGTCATGGGCCTCGCCCCCTATCACGGGCAGCGCGAAGCGGCGAGGTGCCGGGCTATCTTCGGGCCGGTGCGGGGCTGAAGCCTTCCAGTGTCCAGTAATAGGCGGCGGCGCTGGATCGCAGGCTCCCGACGCGCGGCGCGCTCAAATCCAGGATCACCACAATCACCGAAGTCCACATGCCGATCAGCAGCACGGATAGGATCGGCAGGGATAGTTTGCGCAGTCCCAATTGATAGCCGAGTGCACCAATACTCAGCACCGCAATGCCCATCAGCAGCCAGATCATTTGCGCCGGCATGGTTTGGGCGAAGGCAAAGCGTTCCGCCGTCGCACGGTCAAACACTTCATTTGTGGCGGCCATCAGGGAGGATGAAATCGCATCCGGCCTTTCGCGCACAATGGCGGTGACATGTTCCCAAATGCGGTTTTGCAGCGCTGATGTCTGGTCATTGATGGCGCGCACCGCGTCCCGGTCCGCTGGTGCCCTGATGAAATCAGCGCGAACCTTCGTGTAATCCTCAAATAGTTTCGCCACTTCCTCACCGCGCGGATGACCAATCGCCTTGGCGCGCAGCCAGGCGGTGCCAATGGCATTGGCTTCCATCAGCGTGCCCTGGCGGCGTTCCTCGAACCGCGAACTCGCGAAGGAAAGTGTCAGCGCCAGCACGAAGGCGAGCAGGCCGAGCATGCCGCCCACGACCACACCAACCCCTTCTGCCGGCGCGGCCCCGCGTGAGGCATGGCGCTGGCCAAGCCAGGACCCGATTCTTTCAGCCAGCCATTGCAGCAGGAAGAAAAACAACCAAAAGGCCAAAAGGCTGAAGGCGAGAATTTCGCCAAGCAAGGTGATCATGCAGGATCCTCCGCGCTCAAGAAATCAAACCCGGCCAGGGCATGGATTTGGGCAATCGCTTCCAGCTCCACGACCGAAACCCATTCATCCGCGCCGCCCATATTATGCGGTGTTGGGCCATAAACCACGGTGGGCAGGCCCGCCATGCGGAACCAGCGCGCATCGGAACCGCCAACGCGCATATTCACGGCGACGGGTTCGCGCAACACTTCCTCCGCCGCCTGATGCACATGGCGGATGATGGGCAAGGCCGGGTCGGTGTGGTTGGGTTCAAAGCAGCGCAGCACGCGCCAGGTGATACCGGGCAGCGCATCCAGCGCCCCATGCAGCGCGCCGAGCAGCCGCGCGCTGGTCACACCCACCGGCAGGCGGATATCGCAGGCCGCCCGCGCCGAGGCCGGCACCAGATTGGGCGAGGCCCCGCCCTCGATCCGCCCGATATTGACCGTGACACTGCCCAGCACCGCGGCTTCTCCGGCACCTGACAGCGCTTCACTGATGCCACGCGCGGCGGCGATGGCGGCGGTCACGGCGGGCGGCGCTTCGGGCTGCATGGCGCGCAGGGCGGCCACGGCATCCAGGGCAGCGCGCAGCCGGTCAATGGCGTTATCCCCCAAATGCACATGGGCGCCGTGGGAAGCGCGGCCTGCTGCCTCAATCTCGATCCAGACAAAGCCCTTTTCGCCAAAGCGCAGCACGCGCGGGCTGCCGGCATCGCCGATGATGACGCCATCGGCTTGCGCCAGGCCGGGTACATGATCGAGCAGCCATTTGGTGCCAAGCGGGCCCATGCTTTCCTCATCGCCCGCCAGCGTCAGCAGGGCTTCGCCGCGCCAAGCGTCGCGGTATTCGGCAAGCAGCGCAAAGGCCAGCATGGAAGCGGCAATGCCGCCCTTCATATCGGCGACACCCCGGCCGTATAGCCGGCCTTCGCGGAGCAAGCCGCCCAAGGGGGGCACGGTCCAGGGCAGCGCCTCATTCACCGGATAGGTGTCCAGATGGCCGTTATAGGCGAGCAAGCGGCCCGGCCCGGCGCCATGAATGCGAGCGACCAGATTGGTCACCTGGGGATCCGTTTCATGCAGGGTGATCTCGGCGGCCGGCGCCAGGGCGCGCAGCATCTCGGCGGCTTCTGCCGCCACATCCCGCACATCGCCGGGCGGGTTGGGGGAAGCAATGGCGGTCAAGCGCTGGGTCAGCGCCACCACCTCGGCCGCGCGGCGGGCGGCGGCGGCGGCGAAAGCGGCGCGGGCTGAGGCGTTCATCCGGCTACCCTGCGGGGCGGCGCCGAGGCTGGCAAGCCGTATCATGCTTGCAATATTGGCCCGCGCGGGCGTATCCGCCCCGGAAGGGCTTTCGAGCGACCGCAGTGGCCGCTCCGCCGCCCCTGGAGAGACCCCATGCGCATAGATGCCATTCCCATCGGCAATGATCCGCCGAATGATGTGAATGTGATCGTTGAAGTCCCGATTGGTGGCGAGCCCATCAAGTATGAGATGGACAAGGCCGCCGGTACGCTATTTGTGGACCGCTTTCTGCACACGCCCATGCGCTATCCGGGGAATTATGGCTTTGTGCCGCATACGCTTTCCGAAGATGGTGACCCGATTGACGTGCTGGTGGCCAATACGCGCCCCATCGTGCCCGGCGCCGTTTTGAATGTGCGCCCCGTTGGCGTGATGATGATGGAAGATGATGGCGGGGGGGATGAAAAGATCATCGCCGTGCCGTCCCCCAAGCTGACCCAGCGCTATTTGCATGTCTATAACCACACCGACCTGCCCAAGATCACCATTGAGCAGATCCAGCACTTCTTTGAGCATTACAAGGACCTGGAACCCGGCAAATGGGTGAAATTCACCGGCTGGGGCGATGCCGAGGAAGCGCGGCGGCTGATCCGCGAAGCGATTGAACGGGCCAAAAACGCTTGACTTGTCCTTAAAAGAGCGGGTTTTCGGCTGGAAACCCGCCTCCCCCGTTGCGCCCCCGCCCTACCCCTTTTAAGGAAGCTGCCCATCAGGACCGTCCTGGGGGTCAGACTCCGCGCCGGTCATCATGCCGGCGCGCGGCGGCCCGTTCCGCGCCACGAAGGGGGAGTCTAAGCTTTGTTGACCTTATCGCTGATCCTTGTGATCGCGCTTGGGGCGTTGTCCATCGCCTATGGTGTGATCACTGCAAAGGATGTGCTTTCACGCGATCCCGGTTCGCCGCGGATGCAGGAAATTGCTCTCGCCATTGAGGAAGGCGCATCGGCCTATCTGAAGCGGCAATATGGCACCATCGCCATTGTCGGCGTGGTGCTTTTTGCGCTTGTTGCCTGGCGGCTTGGTTTCGCTGTGGCCATTGGCTTTGCCATCGGCGCCATCCTGTCCGGCGTGGCGGGCTTCATCGGCATGAATGTCTCCGTGCGCGCCAATCTGCGGACAGCGCAGGCTTCGACGCAATCGCTCGCGGCCGGGCTTGATGTTGCCTTCAAATCCGGCGCCATTACGGGGATGCTGGTGGCTGGCCTCGCGCTGCTTGGTGTGGCGGTTTACTTCTTCATCCTGAGCGCGCTGGGTGGTTTCGCGCCCAATAGCCGCACGGTGATTGATGCGCTGGTGGCGCTCGGCTTCGGCGCTTCGCTGATTTCGATCTTTGCGCGTCTTGGCGGCGGCATCTTCACCAAAGGTGCGGATGTGGGCGGCGACATGGTGGGCAAGGTTGAAGCCGGCATCCCCGAGGATGACCCCCGCAACCCCGCCACCATCGCCGATAACGTCGGTGACAATGTGGGCGATTGCGCCGGCATGGCCGCTGACTTGTTCGAAACCTATGCGGTGACCATGGTGGCCACCATGGTGCTGGCGGCGATTGCCTTCGCCGATCCGGGCAACATGGTACGCGGTATGATCTATCCGCTCGCGATTGGGGCGGTTTGCGTGGTGACCTCTATCGTTGGCACCTACTTCGTGAAGCTGCCGGCGAATAATTCCATCATGGGGGCCATGTATCGCGGCTTCATCGTGACGGGCATCTTGTCGCTGATCGTGCTGCTGCCGCTGACCTATCTGGTCTTTGGCTTCGGCAAGCTGACGGCGGCGGGCACCAGCTTCACTTCCTTCGACCTGTTCCTTTGCGGCGTGGTCGGGCTGGCGGTGACGGGGCTGATCGTTTGGATCACCGAATACTACACGGGCACGGGCTTCCGCCCGGTGAAGGCGATTGCCGAAAGCTCGGTCACCGGTCACGGCACCAATGTGATCCGCGGGCTTGCGGTTTCGATGGAAAGCACGGCGATCCCGGCGCTGATCATCATCGCGGGCGTGCTGATTACTTATGCGCTGGCGGGGCTTTACGGCATTGCCATTGCGGTGACGACCATGCTGGCGCTGGCCGGTGTGGTGGTGGCTTTGGATGCCTTCGGCCCGGTGACGGATAACGCGGGGGGCATTGCCGAAATGGCTGGCCTGCCCAAGGAAATCCGTCAGACGACCGATGCGCTGGATGCGGTTGGCAATACGACCAAGGCGGTCACCAAGGGCTATGCAATTGGTTCAGCCGGTCTTGGTGCGCTGGTGCTGTTTGCCGCCTATACGCAGGATCTGAATTACTTCGTGCAGAATGCGGCGCAGTATCCGTATTTCCAGGGCGTGGGTAATCTGACCTTCTCACTTTCCAGCCCCTATGTTGTTGTGGGTCTGCTGTTTGGTGGCCTGTTGCCGTATTTGTTCGGCGGCATGGCGATGACAGCGGTGGGCCGCGCGGCAATGAGCGTGGTTGAAGAGGTGCGGCGCCAGTTCAAGGAAAAGCCGGGCATCATGCAGGGCACCGACAAGCCGGATTACGGCCGCGCGGTGGATATGCTGACAAAGGCGGCGATCAAGGAAATGATCATCCCGTCCATGCTGCCGGTCTTGTCTCCGCTGGTGGTGTATTTCGGCATCAATGCCATTGCGGGCAAGGCAGCTGCCTTCGAAGCGCTGGGGGCGATGCTGCTGGGTGTGATCGTGACCGGCTTCTTTGTTGCGGTTTCCATGACCACCGGTGGTGGCGCTTGGGATAATGCGAAGAAGTATATTGAAGATGGTCATCATGGCGGCAAGGGCTCTGAGGCCCATAAGGCCGCTGTGACTGGCGATACTGTTGGCGACCCGTACAAGGATACGGCGGGCCCGGCGGTGAACCCGATGATCAAGATCACCAACATCGTCGCCTTGCTGCTGCTGGCGATGCTGGCGCATAGCTAAAGTCTTGGCGGGGTCCGGGGTGGCACGGCCACCCCGGCGGAGGTTCAGGAGGCAGCGCCTCCTGAGTTTTTTGTTTGGTCGCATTTTCCGAGCCGCCAAGCGTAACCACTTGGCTTGAAAATGCTCCTGTTTTTGGTCGCATTTTCCGAGCCGCCAAGCGTTCCGCTTGGCTTGAAAATACCACCTTCCGTCTGGTCGCATTTCCCGAGCCGCCAAGCCTTCCGCTTGGCTTGAAAATACCGCCTTCCGTCTGGTCGCATTTTCCGAGCCGCAAAGCCTTCC
>Ga0172376_10007122_pt1 | contig 11974 bp, 8 predicted proteins | sample Lak35m_FD_121114 | JGI IMG/M metagenome (GOLD analysis project Ga0172376, IMG submission 121114) | Freshwater microbial communities from Kabuno Bay, South-Kivu, Congo - kab_092012_35m | ecosystem: Environmental > Aquatic > Freshwater > Lake | place: Democratic Republic of the Congo: South-Kivu...
GCCACGGCGAGCCGTTCGCTACCACCAGAGACGGTGTTCGGTCCTGTTGCCGTGCGAACGAGCTTGTCTCCAACGATGAGGTTCAGGCATGTCTCGCCCGCGTAACCTCCACCACCGATGTAAAAGGTGATGAAGCGTCGCTCCACTTTGAAAGCCGGTGATGTGAGCTTACCAGTGGCGTTATCACCACCTGTAAAGGAATTGACCAAGCCCTTGCCAACGAAGCCCTCAACGTTCATCTGGCCTGGCAATGTGCCCGAAGCGGGACTTGTCCCAAACGCTGAGCCTTCGGCTTTCCAGCCCCCGTAGTCACTTTGCTCAAAATCAGCGATCACGATTGGCTCCGCTGCAGCCACGGAAAACGCGCCACTCACTACCAGTATGACGGTTGCTAGAGATCGACCAACGGCTTCGCGTAGTGCTGTAGTACTCATTCCTCTACCTCCACATCAGATGCCAAGAATTGGTGCTCAGAGCCAATCGCTCGCGTCGCTGAGGGCGCTGTGTTCGTGCTCCCACGGTCGTGGCGATCAAAAACCGTCGTTGGGGAGAGGAAACGGTAAGTCTTCATTGAGTGTCACGCGAGGTTCGCTGAAGGTGCATGGATCCGTGAGCCGTCTTGGGGAATTGTTTTGGTTATCGGAGTATCAACAGAAGAAGAGTGTATTTGCAGTGACATCAATGGGCTTGCGTTCGATTGCAAGAGTTCTTCTGTCAGGTCACACTCATATTGGCGTTAGTGCGCCATTGGCGAGCTTTTGTGCAATCGAATCGATCATGAGAGCCTGGGTCGCTGTGTTTTGCACATGAGCGAGAAACCTTCTTTACGAACGGGGGAATCATGATCATCGGCCATTGGTTGACGTGCTTGCGAAAGTTAAGAACTGCACCAGCTCTGCGGCGGCACGCATGTGGGCGCCTGATGACGAATGCACTCGCAGCCTGTGTGGAACGGATGGAGTCGCGAGCATTGTTGGCGTCCACGGCGTTCGACGGTGCCTATGTGGGTTCGTTCGTGGGCACTCTGACCGACGGGACGGATTCGTTTCCGGTCACCGATTTCGTCTCAGATAACTCGCTGCAAGTTTCGATCACGGATGGAAGCATTTCCGTCTTGGTTCCGGGGATTCAAGGTGTTGGCAATGGCGTCGTGGCGGAGGATGGCACATTTTCGGTCTCGACGAACGGGTCCGTGAATGATGGAACCGCAACCTATACTGGCACGCTGGTCAACAACGGTGGTGTGATCACGGGCAGCGGAACCTGGGACCTCGTGGGAGATCCTGATCTGACTGGCGGTGGAACTTGGACCCTGTCTGAACTCGGTTCGATCGTGTCCACCTTCGACGGCCACTACACCGGCAGTTACTCGGGCTCACTGACGACACTGTTGGGTATGGATGACATACCAGGCACCACCATCACTGACAATTCTTTGGATGTGACGATTCGTAATGGGTTGGTGACCATCAGTGTCCCCGGCGTTCCGGCGACAGGGACCGGCTTCGTGTTCGCCAATGGAGGCTTGGCCGTCACGACCGACGGCACGTTGTCCGGCACCGACGTCAATGTGCGCTACGCGGGCATGCTTTCCGGTGGGTCTTTTTCCGCAAATGGCTTCGGAACGTTTGAGATTGTCGACACTCCCGACGTCAGCGGCTCGGGATCTTGGTTCATCAACCGAGATGCTCCGACACCTCAAACGGTGGATCTTCCCGACGGGGGTGGCACCTATGACCTCGTCGGTGATGGCGGCGAAATTGTGCTGACCAATCAATCGGGAACCGAGTTGTTGCGCGTGTTCCGGTCGTCGATCCAGTCGCTGACCATCAATGGTGGGGATGGCGACGATGTGCTCCGTATTGACGCGGACACGATCAATCTCCAAAGCCAGTTCATCACGTTCAACGGCGGTGCTCACGGCACGAATGGAGATGCTATCGATCTGTTATCGAGCCTCGTGTGGGAATCGCACAGCGTGTTTCTGAGTGATTCATCGACTCAGATCAGCGCCCAACGCTCTGTTCCTGAACTATTTACTGCTTTCAGTGTGTTTACGATGTTGGATGGAATTGAATCCATTACGGATCGGCTGCCATCGAGTTTTCCCTCGTTCAATCTGGATTTCGCCGCCGACCAAACAGTCCAGATCGAAGACGACGGTCTGGCGAACAATGGCTTGATTCAGATTTCCACATCCGCCTTGCCGCATCCCGTGATTGTGGCGCTCGGAATCGCGAGCGAATCAGATCCTGGTTTCACCAATATCAGTTTCGGTAGTGGGAATGACGACATCACCATTGCGTCCTCCTTGATACAGCCATTGGGATCAGATTTGCTCTTCGTGAATGGGGGAGACGGCAACGACGTCATCACGGGGAGTTCAGCGGATGAGCAACTCTATGGTGGCGGCGGAGACGACGAGATCAACGCGGGTGATGGAGACGACGAGTTGTCGGGTGGGTCTGGCAACGACGTTCTCAATGGTGGCCTTGGCGAGGACAAGCTGATCGACAGTTCCGAGGGCTCGGCGGTTGCTACGGTGGTACTAACTAATGCCAGTTTGACGGGCATCGGGACTAAGACATTGAGCGGCATCGAGGCGGCTCAACTTTCGGTTGGTAGTGCTGCGAGCAATGGTAGCCGTATCGATGCCAGTGGATTTTCCGGGCCAGTGACGCTCTTTGGCTCTGAGTTCAATGACGTGCTGATTGGTGGCAGCGGCGCTGATGTGCTCCATGGAGGTGTCGGAAATGACAGCCTGTTCGGTGGCGGAGGGAATGACACGCTCGGAGGCTCGAATGGCTCGGACACATTGCGAGGTGGAGCCGGAGCCGACAGCTTGGATGGCGGGCCTGACAACGACTTCCTCTATGGCCAAGGTGGCAGTCGTGACGTTCTCTCGGGGGGCACTGGAACCAACGTGGTGGATGGTGGCGAGGGCCTGGACACCGTGAAGGAGGAAGTCGACGGACGTGCGTCGTTATCCCCATCGCGTTTGGTGTTCTCTCAAGGTACTGGATTGTCGGCGGTCGCAGGGTTGAATCTCATCGCCTCGATCGAGGCTGGAGTGTTAATCGGTGGTGATTTGACCGACGATTACATCACGGCCATTGCTTTCAATGGACCTGTAACTTTGTCGGGTGACTTCGGCGATGACACGTTGGTCGGCAGTCCATTCGGGGATGTGCTCATCGGCGGCTTTGGCAACGACGAGTTGGACGGGCGAGTGGGCAACGATTCGTTGTCAGGCGGAGAGGGCAATGACTTGCTCTTGGGCCGGACTGGCAATGATCAACTCACGGGTGGCCCCGGCAACGATGACCTGCAAGGGTTTGCGGGCAACGACAACCTGAGTGGTGGGGCGGGTGAGGACGTGCTTCGAGGGGGTGCTGACAATGATACCTTGGGTGGAGGAGATGATAACGACAGCCTGCTTGGTGGTTTTGGAGCCGATCTCCTCAACGGTGGCGGAGGGGACGACATCCTTAATGGCGGTGGAGGGAATGACTCATTGAATGGTGACAGTGGCAACGATGGTCTCTCTGGTTTTGATGGGAACGACGTGGTCAATGGGGGAATTGGTAGAGATACTCTCTTTGGAGGGTTCGGCAATGATACCCTTAACGGTGGTGATGATGCCGATTTGATGCGAGGTGGTGCAGATATCGACCAAGTCCATGGCGATGGTGGCATTGATACCGTCGCTGGTGGTGACGGTTCATCGAGTTCGGCCGATGTAGGAGATGCACTTACTGGTGAGTTGGTCGATGAACTCTTCAGTTTCGAAGCAGATTGGATTAATGCAGCTTAACTGTCTGCTGGAAAAAGGGTGGCATGGCATCTGGTTGGTGTAAATCTCGGAGAATCTACGGCCAGGGACACCATGCCACTCCTTTTCAAGGGGCTGCTAAGGCAACAGTGGTACCGAGCGGTTTGAGTACTCCAACAGGTCGCCTAGAGCGTGTCCATAAATTGAAGATAAACTGACTTTAGTTCGAGTGGTATGAGATGCATCCGATCGCGACAGCCCTTGTGGCTGTGTCACAATCACGAGGGAATTGTTGTGAAGATAAGTGTGTGTTGCGGATGGTCTGCGAACTGGTGAGTCCCATACTCTCGATCGAATGGAGTTCCGCCCGCTGTGAGGTCCGCCGCCAATTCGGTATCTAAATCATGCCGAAGAGGTTTGTGTGGAAGATGTGCCTCAGGAATGGGCTGTTGTGTTGGAGCGACTCGCAGGCGTGAGGGCGAACCGACATTTGGAACTATAGTATTAGTGCTGATTTTTATCGACCGCCAGCAATCATAGATCTAGAGACGGTGGTCGTGGTACGACTGGTGTGAGTGTGTTTGGTGACGTGATCGAGTCTCGTGGACCGCTCGTAAGTCCGGCAAAATATACGCGATTGGACTATCGCAATTGAGTGTCACTTGTGTGCCGCGCCGTCGCGGCCAATCCCAGTCACCCAGCGATACTCTGTCGGCGGTTGTCTCGTTCAAAGGATGTAGGCCGTCCCGGCCGGTCCGTAATGTCTCGGGCTCGGCTGTCTGTCGGCGCGGAGTTCAACCGCGAAGTCTCCATCTGTTATTTCGTTGCCTGGCCTTCGAACCACAGATTTGCTGCTACCTTGCCCGGATTCGCCGGATCTTGAAACGCAGTCTGAGTTGGATCAACGGATTGCGGCACGATCTGTGCCGACTCTGATTGCTCATAAACCGCGAGCACTCTCTGGGCCACACCCGCTGATGTTGTCGTCTGTTTCCAAATTCTCTCAAGGGTCACTTACCCCCAACACAAATTCATGATTCACGGTTGATTGTCAGTCATTTATGCGTCTGCTGATTCGCAATTCTTCTTCCTGAAAGCTTCATTGAGCTCGTGAGGCGCCAAGAAGTCCTCGGGGTTGGCCAGGGATGTTGCAGAAGTGAATCATCTGTGCCATAAATTAGCTCTAATGGGCTATTTTGAGAGATTTCACCGGCGGGTTAAATCGATCCTTGAGGGCACAACGATGGGGCGAATGCCGAAAGTCACGACTGAGATGCTGTTGGAATACTTGCGGGAATGTGTCGCAGAGCAGGGGCGCACGCCCGTGCTTCGTGAGATGGCGGAGCACTTTGGCCTAGAGACAACCAGCAGCTTTCGATTGTTGTTGAAGCGACTCGAAGCGCAAGGGTTAGTCACCAAAGAATCTTTTAAGGCTCGATCGATTCAGTTGACCGAGAAAGCTTGGCCACAGCGTGGTGTGCCGGTCGTGGGTTTTGTAGCTGCGGGGCCATTCACGGAGGCGGTGGAAGTTGTGGCGGGGCATTTGGACGTTGGTGAGGAGTTCGATCCTCAGCAGCATTTCTGTCTGGTTGTACGAGGAGAGTCGATGATCGAGGCACAGATCGCCGATGGCGATGTTGCCGTCATTCGACGGCAAGAGACGTGTGAGAATGGCCAGATCGCGGTCGTATTGGTCGAACAGGAAGCAACTCTAAAGCGAGTCTATCGCGAGCGGCGGCAGTTACGTCTGGTGCCTGCGAACTCTCAACTCAAGCCATTCGTGGTCAAAGATGCGGCGATCAAAGGAGTGCTGGTGCGGATCATTCGGGATTACCGCGTATGAGTGCATCCACTACCTCTACGATTCAGCAACTCGCTCAACAGATTCGAAAACTGGAGCGTGCGCATCAACGTCCGGGCTTAAGAGATCGACCAGTTCTGGTGCCGTTGCCTTTGTCGCAGTGGCTGGGCGATGACTCTTGGCCGCGAGGCTGTGTGATCGAATGGCTGGGTGATGCCGCCGGGGCAGGATTGCTGACATTAGCTTGCGAGTTTGTGGGCCTTACTAGTGGTCACGAGCTCACGATCGTGGTCGACTCGGCGCACGAGTTCTTCCCAGTGGGATTAAGCGGTTTGGATCTGCGCCGGATTATCGTCGTTCGTCCGCAACATCGAGCTGACACCTTCTGGGCGTTGGAGCAAGCTCTGCGCACGCCTGGTGTTGCAGTGGTGCTGTGCGCAATCGACTCCTTGTCGGCGGCGAGTTACCGGCGACTGCAATTGGCTGCGGAGACGGGGGGGGCATTGGGTGTTTTGCTGCGTTCGGCGCGCGGTGTTCACGAACCGTCGTTTGCCGAATATCGCATCTTGGCGACGACCGTCCCTGCCGGAACTGTTGAGTCGGCAAGGCGACGCTGGCGGTTGGAATTGTTGCGGGCTCGGCAGCGTTTCGATGGGGGCCAATTACTAGTGGAACTCGATGATGACTCAAATGCTGGTTTGCGTGTGGTTTCCGAATTGGTCGCTGCAACGACTCAGAAGCACGCGTCCTGATGTGGAGACTCGGCCCGTAATCATTTACTCGGAAAAAAACGGTGCTGCACGAGTCAGGGCCTGTTCGCAGAAAGCTCGGGAGTTTGGGGTTTTGCCCGATATGCCGTTAGCGGAAGCTCAGGCGTTGTGTCAGTCCGCAGAGGCTACGAACTCGATATTCATCGAACGCGATGATTCGCGAGCTGATAGCGAACATTTACGCGCGGTCGCGCGTTTGTGTGAACGTTTCACGCCGCTGTTCGGGATCGAAACTGCCATGCGACCGGAGTGCCTAGTCCTAGATGTGACTGGCTGCACGCATTTGTGGCGAGATGCGGAAGGACTACTTGCTGCGATGGCGAAGGAGTTGTCGGAGCAAGGTTGGCTCGCGCGGCTGGCGTTGGCCCCGACATGGGGAGCAGCTTGGGCAGCGGCTCATTTCTGGGCTTCGGCTGACCAGCGACCGGTGCTCACGCAGAGTTCTCTATCGACGGACTTGGCTCGTTTACCGATTAGGGCGTTGAGATTGTCTCCAAGGGATTTGTCCCTGTTGCCAGAGCTTGGCATTCGCTCCATCGGGCAGTTGCAACGCCTGCCGCGTGCCAGCTTGCCGTCGCGCTTCGGATCCTCGTTGTTGCAGCGGCTAAAGCAGGCGTTGGGCGAGGAGCCTGAACTGTGGGAACGCGTCGAACCGCGCGTGCCGCTGGTTGCCTCTTGGGCTGGAGAGTGTCCCCTCACGCACGACGACGAACTGAAGTGTGTCTGTCAGGAATTGCTGGCGAGGTTGCTGGCACGGTTGAATGAACGCCGCGCTGGTGTGCGGCAATTGCTTTGTCGAGTACGTGATCCTGTTGGACAAACGCGGGAATGGTGCGTGGACTTTACGGTTCCAGTCACGGCGGCATCGTACGTCTTATGTATGCTCGCGTTGCAATGGGAACGTACCTCGCTGCCTGAAGCCATTGCTGCCGTTCATTTGGAAGTCACATCGAGTGACATCATGCAAACCCGATCGCGCAATCTGTTCGGCGAACCGATCAATGGTGACGAGCAACGCGATCTCCACGGACTACTGGACCGCTTGAGCAATCGCTTGGGGCGCGAGGCGGTCTTGCTGGCAGAACTTCAGCCTGAAGCGCCGCCCGAACGCGCAGTGGTTTATTGCCCCGCCATTCCAGGTTGCACAACAAGTAGAACTGCCCGCTTTGCTCAGGCAGAGACGCTGGCTGCGAGCCGTCAGCGACCATGCCGATTACTGGCGGCTCCACAACCGATTGCTGTGTCACGAGTAGGGCCAGAAGGAGCGCCGTTCAGCTTTCGTTGGAATCAACGTGAGCAGCGCGTGATTTGCAGTTGGGGCCCCGAACGCCTCGCAACCGGATGGTGGCGCGAGGCCCCTGTGAGCCGTGATTACTTTCGTGTTGAGACAACATCCGGCTCGCACTTTTGGTTGTTCTTAGATCTGACAGCTTTTCAATTGTTCTTGCACGGCTTCTTTGATTGAAGACGCGTTTTATGCCTGACCAACATCCACTCAAGCGTCAACCAAAGTTGCCTCAGGAGACTGAAGGCTCGCGACTGATGAACGCTCGCCGAGGGGCAATTGCGTGCGAAACAACGCTTGGGCCACGCTACGCAGAGCTACATTGTCGCTCCAACTTCTCGTTTCTCGAAGGCGCGTCGCATCCTGATGAACTCGTACAGCAAGCGGCACAACTCGGGTTGGAAGCACTTGCTATCACAGATCGCAACAGTCTGGCCGGTGTGGTGCGAGCTCATGTTGCCGCCAAGATAGCCAAGCTAAAGCTGCTGATCGGGGCCGAGATCACTCCGGAAGATGCACCGCCTCTCGTGCTCTGGGTAATGAATCGCACAGGCTATGGTCATCTTTGTCGTCTTATTACACGCGGACGTCAGCAAGCTCCCAAAGGCCGTTGTCGGCTGATGCTGCGCGATGTGCTGGAGCATTCCGCTGGATTACTGGTCGGAGTTCCGTTGGCTTCGTTAGTACAACAGACGTGTCTTTCGGCCGAGAATACGACGGCTCTTCGACAACTCCGTGAAGCTTATGGTGATCGACTCTACGGGTTAGTAGAGCGGCATCTTGGGCCTCAAGATCGCCTCGTGTTGCATTACCAGCAAGTAGTCTCTGCTGCGTTCAATATTCCTCTCATTGCCGCCAACGATATTCATTATCACCAGCCGGAGCGCCAGAGATTGCAAGATGTTCTGACGGCGATTCGACATGGTTGCTCGGTCGAGGAGTTGGGAACACGGTGCTTTCCTAATGCCGAGCGGCATCTGAAATCTCCAACTCAGATGGCCGCATTGTTTCGTGACGCACTGGAACTGGTGACACGCACAATCGTCGTGGCAGAGCGTTGCTCATTTTCGCTAGACGAACTCCGCTACGACTATCCGGTCGAGCTTTGTCCGCCAGGGATGACACCGCTGGCATATCTTACGCAATTAACTTGGGCCGGTGCTCAGGATCGCTATCCCAGTGGTGTTCCTGAAAAAGTACAGAAATTATTAGAGTATGAAATTCGGCTAATTGGCGAGCTGAATTATCCCGCTTATTTCTTGACCGTTTGGGATTTGGTGAGCTTTGCTCGTTCACGCGGCATTCTGTGCCAGGGACGCGGTTCGGCTGCGAATTCAGCTGTGTGTTATTGTTTGGGAGTGACATCCGTTGATCCCGATCGCATCGACACACTTTTCGAACGTTTCATCTCGAAGGAGCGTCATGAGGCTCCCGACATTGATGTGGATTTTGAGCATGCACGCCGCGAAGAGATTATTCAATACCTCTACCAAAAATATGGTCGTGAGCGAGCTGCCATGACAGCGGCTGTCATTTCGTATTGTCCACGCTCTGCGATTCGTGATGTTGGCAAGGCCTTGGGGCTGTCGTTGGACCGTGTCAACGTGTTGAATCAGCATGTTGGTCATCTTCGTGATCGTACAGAGTTGGAGTCTCGCTTTCGTGAGGCTGGCCTGCCTCCAGAATCACGACTAGGGCAACTACTCAGTGGATTAGTGATCGAATTGCTTGGTTTCCCACGTCACCTGTCACAACACACTGGTGGCATGGTGCTAACGAATAGTCCGCTCTGCGAATTGGTCCCGATCGAGAACGCCAGCATGCCTGGTCGTACGGTCGTAGAATGGGACAAAGACGATCTCGACGCATTAGGTATCTTGAAAGTTGATGTGCTGGCTTTGGGAATGCTGACAGTGATTCGTAAATGCTTCGATTTGATTATGCGTCATTATCGGAGAAATTTAACATTATCGCTAATCCCCGCTGATGACTACCGCGTCTTTGATATGATTGGTCGTGCAGACACAATTGGTGTGTTTCAAATCGAAAGCCGTGCTCAAATGGCGATGCTACCTCGCCTCAAGCCGCGTTGCTTCTACGATCTTGTGATCGAAGTCGCGATTGTGCGTCCGGGGCCGATTCAAGGCGGCATGGTGCATCCCTACTTGCGTCGGCGTTGTGGCGAAGAGCCGATTGATTTCCCCGACGAACGCATTCGTTCGATCCTCGACAAGACCTTGGGCGTACCAATCTTTCAAGAACAAGCCATGCGGCTAGCAATTGTGGCAGCTGGATTTACACCGGGTGAGGCGGATCAATTGCGTCGAGCGATGGGGGCATGGAGAAAGCCTGGCTTGATTAGTCAGTTTCAACAAAAGCTTATCCATGGAATGACCGTGAACGGTTATGCTGTTGAGTTTGCACAACGCGTATTTCAACAACTCCAAGGATTTGGTGAATACGGGTTTCCAGAAAGTCATTCGTGTGCGTTTGCCTTGCTAGTATGGGCTTCGGCTTGGTTAAAGTACCACTATCCTGCAGCGTTTACCGCCTCGCTTCTAAATTCATTACCAATGGGATTTTATGCCCCCGCTCAGCTTGTGGCTGATGCTCGTAAGCATGGTGTTAAAGTGTTGCCGATTGACGTCAATTTCAGTGAGTGGAATTGTACTCTTGAGCAGACCCAGTCCGGCGATCAGCACGCTCTGCGTCTCGGTCTTCGAATGGTGACTGGCCTCTCACTCCAAGATGCCGAGTCGATTATGACGGCGCGAAATTCTCAGCCATTCAACTCGATGGCCGACTTTTTTCGTCGCACTCGCGTTCGTAACTCAGTGGCAACTTGCCTTTCGCGAGCCGATGGGTTTCGGTCTTTGGAACTCAATCGCCGTGATTCCTTGTGGCAGGCTCTACCTCAAGCGGCGGATGTTGGGAGTTTGCTGGATCATCCCCGGTGTCGGCAGCGCGATCTGACTGAGCCCCACCCTGAGTTGCCACAACGATCAGCGCTTGAAGAGGTCATCGCGGATTACCGTACTATCGGCCTATCGTTACGGGATCATCCCATGAAGTTCCTGCGCCAGCGCCTGCAAGAACGAAGAGTGGTCTCTGCTTGGGAATTGGCCGCTTGGCCGAATGGCAAAAGTGTCTCAGTTGCGGGATTAGTCTTGATGCGACAACGGCCAGGCACGGCTAAGGGGATCGTTTTCGTGACAGTGGAGGATGAAACAGGAATAGCCAATTTGATTGTTCATCCTGAAGTTTGGGAGCGATACCGCGATGTCGCTCGCGCCGCTACCGCAGTTTTGGTGACGGGCTCTCTTCAGCGTGAGGGACAAGTGATTCACGTCTTAGTCAATCATTTTTGTGACTTGTCCACCGAGATCGCTGATTTGCAAATTCGATCACGAGACTTTCGTTAGTCGGCCACGGGGTCATTGATTACCGCGTTTAGTCTGGCGCGATTGGCGGCGAGGGGTTAGGGCGTGTTGGTCATGGAAGATCAATCTCCGTCAACAAGATGTCCTGGTTGTGAAAGCGTCCTCCAACGCATTGCCGCGTTGGAGACGCAGGTGGTGGCTTTGGCGGCGGCTCTCGAAGAATCAAAGCGGGCCGGGAAACGCCCAGCGGCACCGTTTCGAAAAGGGCCGCCGCCTCGCAACCTAAGACTCCCGGACGCAAATCCGGTGACGACTACGGCCAGCAGGCTCGTCGTGATGCGCCCACTGACGAGGAACGCGATGAGATCATCTCTGTTCCGCTGCCGCCGACTTGTCCGCGTTGCCAGTCCGACCGATTCAGCGTCGCTTCGAGGTGCATGTCGGCTATTGCTTGGATTGCGGTGAGCGGTTGCAAGGGCGGTATGAACTGCAGACATCGGAACCTCTAGGAGCGGCGGCCGTGCAGTTGGGAGCCCAGACGCATGCGGCGATGGCTTGGCTCAATAAGTCCTTCGGCCTGGCGTATGGCAGGGTGGCCCAGTTCTTTCAGTCTATTTTCGGTATCAGTATCAATCGCAGTCTGTCGGTTCGCTCGATGCTGCGCACGGCGACGAGATGCCAGCCTCAGCACGACGAGATTCGGCAGTCCGTCCGGGGTTCGTCGCGAGTCACTCCCGACGAAACTGGTTGGTGAGTCAGCGGTCGGAACGCGTGGTTGCATGTGTTCGCGGGCCAGCGAGCGACACTCTTCGAGGTGGCAGCGGGAGCCCTGGGTGCTGATTACGACGGGCACCTGAGTCATGATGATTGGTCGGCTTACGGCCGTTTCACCGACGCGACTCATCTGCAATGTGTGGCTCATATCCTGCGTCGAGTCCGGGAATTGCGTGAGTCCGCTCGCGGCTA
>Ga0172376_10007126_pt1 | contig 11971 bp, 6 predicted proteins | sample Lak35m_FD_121114 | JGI IMG/M metagenome (GOLD analysis project Ga0172376, IMG submission 121114) | Freshwater microbial communities from Kabuno Bay, South-Kivu, Congo - kab_092012_35m | ecosystem: Environmental > Aquatic > Freshwater > Lake | place: Democratic Republic of the Congo: South-Kivu...
ATGGGCTGCCGCGTGAACGGACCGGGCGAAACGGACGATGCGGACCTGGGCCTGTGGTGTGCGCCGAACTTTGTGAACCTGAAGCGCGGCACTGAAGAGCTTGGTCAGTTCGGCTACGACGAGATTCTCGGCCGTCTCAAACAGGAACTGGATGCGCTGATCTGTCTGCGGACTCAGACTCCGGCCGGTGTGTGAATTGAACCTTACGGACCGGCGATGATGCCATCCGTTTGAGTGACGATCGCGGCCAGTTCGTTGCCGGTCTGTTCGAGCTGCTTCGCACGAGCCGTCAGATCGTCGCGCTGAACGTCATCCAGAGTCGTGCCACTGTCGATGATCTGGCGGATGCGCGCGGCTTCCTGATTAGCCAGTGTGATCCAGTTGTTGAATTCCTTTTCGGCCATCATCAGCCACAGCCGGTCTTTCTCCGCGATCAGCAGTTCCAGCGCGGGCTGCAGTTCGGGCCAGCGGTCGAGCAGTTCCTGGATACGGGTGAAGCCGCGGTACTTTTCGATGGTGACTCGCGCGGCGCGGTGTTCCGGACCGTGATCGGGCAGCCCGGCGGTCAGTTCATCCAGGCGGCTTTTCGCGGTCGCATCGCCGGGATTGAGTCGCGTGTATTCGCGCAGCCGCTGTGCCGCATCAGCCCAGCGTGATTCGCGATACGCGTCGCCGATTTCCTGCTTGAGCACCTCAATGCGGCCGTTCGTGACCGCCTGCTGGAAGCCGCCGGTTCCGGACTGCTGAGTGGTCTGACGGATGTCCGCGATCAGTGTTGTCAGACGGGCGGCGGCGGGATCCGAAGATGGAATCCTGCCCTGCAGTGCGGTCGCGGAGGCGAGCAGTTCATCGAGGCGTACTTCGCGCTGCGCCTGCTCGAGCAGCTCCTGCATCTTCGCCACGTCCTTCAACTGCGACGCGTCGTTCATCTGCTTCACGAGATCGTTGAGGATGGCCACCGTATCGCGGAGCCGATCCTCCAGCCGCACGACTTCCGCCAGCGAATCGCCCTGCATCGTTCGGGGGGAAATCTGGAAGACCAGTGGATTCGCGGTGACTCCCGGCACGGCCACTCGCGTCAGCTTCTGGTCTTCGTATTGAACGGTGACGTACAGCAGACTGCTGCCGGGGGGGATGGGCAGTTCGCCGGTTGGTCCGGTGAGTCCCAGCGGCTGAGGCGCGCGGAGCAGCGATTCGCTGACGGCCACTTCGCAGCCTTCGCGCGGCAGGCCGGAATCCTGAAAGACCACTCGTGCGCTCATCGTGCCGGGAGCGGAAGTCACTCGCCGCACCAGATAGCGGGCCTGCGAGTGACTGAGATATTGAAACCAGTCGCCGCCCGGACCGGGGACTTCCTGCAGAGCCAGCCGGCATTCGAGGTCATCGCCCTGAAGCTGATTGACGATCAGAAACTGATCGAGCCGCGGCTTCTGACGCAGACCTTCGGATGTCTGGACTTCTCGAATGAGCTGCAGCACCGCACCGCTCTGCAGACGGGACCACTGCGGCAGACTGCTCAGCGCCGCCGCGCGGGGGAACCGGACCGTGAAGGTCTTGTCGCTGCGCGCGACGATCTGTCCCACTGGACTCCAGCAGCGCAGCGCCAGCCGCCCCAGCGCATCGGGGACAAGCTCGCGCTGCAGCACGGTGGTTCGCTGCGGCCGGTCAGTGGTATCGAAGTGGCGGTCGTATTCCCGCGCCGACAGCGCATAGGTTCCCCGCTCGCGACGAACAACCAGAACCACCACCTTCTCAACCTGATCGAGACCGTGTTTCCGGCAGAGGTCCGGCGTCAGCTCTTCGAGTTCGTGATCGCGCAGCCACTTCTGGAGCGGCGGGACATCCAGCACCGGCACGCGGCCATCGAAACCCAGCAGCGTGTGCAGCATCTGCTGCGCGCGGCTTTGAGTCCGGCGGATGAACGCATCGCCCAGCGAGGGATGATCGACAACGTGCAGAACCAGCCCGACTTCCTGACCGCTCAGGACGGGAAATCCCTGCGCGAGAACCAGAGCCGGATGAAGCAGAAGCAGTGCTGTCAGAATCAAAAGCCGCCGTTGTCTGCCGCGAGTCGTGTTCATGCTGGCTGCCACTCCACAATCTGATCGCAGAACTGCCGCACAAACTGCTGATCGTGCGAGATCACAAGGTACGTCAGGTTCAGCCGCTGTTGAACCTCCAGCAGTTTCCACCGCAGGACGTCCTGCCAGAAGTGATCCAGTCCAACGGTTGGCTCATCGAGAATCAAGAGCCGGTCCGGCCGGGATGAGTTCATTTCAGAGTCGGTCCGGCCATCGCCCAGCAGCAGCAGACTGCGAACGATCGCCGCGCGTCGCTTTTCCCCGCCGCTCAAGCGCGTCGCCGGAGACAGCATCATTTCCAGGTCGAGACCAAACCGCATCAATCCTGTCGCCGCGCGCTGCCACGCGGCTTCCGCAGGCAGTTCCGGTTCAGCGGCCTGCACGACCTGCAGCAGGGCGTCACCCAGTCGCGAGGCCGGATCGAAGACCAGATCGGTATCCTGATGGACGATCTGAAACCGCTTCCACAACGAACGGCACTGACGGCGCGGCAGCGCGTTACGCCACTCCGACCGCTCGTCCGGCAGTCGTTCGATGGAACCTTCTGAGGCCGTCAACAGGCCCATGATGATCCGGGACAGAGTCGTCTTGCCGCAACCACTCTTTCCCGTCAGACCGGTTCGCGATCCGGCGGGAATGATGAGATCGCGGTTGCGAAACGCGATGACGGCCCGTTCGGCGCCGGACCAGCGACGCGGCGGGTAACTCTTCGAGAGACCGGTGATCCGGACAACGGTTCGCGCTGTGACTGAGGGCGAGGGATTCTTCGGTGCGATATCGCCGGCTGCGTTCGATGCGACTGGCTGCTGCAGACGGATCACGGTTTCAGCCGGTCCTTCCGATCGCACCTGGCCGCGTTCGATGACCATCACCCGGTCGGAGAGTGCTCGCAGCACCGCGAGTTGATGCGAAATCAGAAGGATGCCGCGACCCTGCTGTTTCATTTCCACCATCTGGCGGCTGAGGTTCCGGATCAACTCCTCATCAACGGACGCGAACGGTTCGTCGGCGATCAGCCAGCGCGGCGACATCCACTGCGTCATCGCCCATTGAATGCGCTGGCATTGTCCGGTGGAGAGTTCGCCCGGCAGTCGTCGCAGAACTCCGGGCGCATCGTCGAAGCCGAGTTCTGCAAGCAGTTGCGCGGGATCGCGGGCTGCGGTCGATGTCGCGGCGTTGAACTGGTTCGCGCGTCGCAGATGCCAGTCGATGGTCCGGTGCGGAAACAGAGTGGACCGCGCATCCTGAGCGATCAGAAACAGCTCGCGCCCGTAACGTCGCTGCCGGTCGCGGTTCCACTGCCGGCCGGAGAGGGCAGGGCGGTTGCCGTTCGGCACGATCACCCGCGCCGAGTCCGGCAGCAGGCCGCTCAGCAACAGTCCCAGGGTGGACTTGCCGCCTCCAGAGGGACCGGTGAGGCCGAGCACCTCTCCCGCGCGCAGCGTCAGCGACACGTCGCTCAACACGCGGCTCCAGTCTCCGGTTCCTGGATTGAGCAGGTCCACCGACAGAGCGTTGATCTCGATCATGGCTGAAGTTCTCGAGGCTGAGGCTCCGTCATCGCAGGCGCCAGACATAGCTGCCGGTCAGAATCTTCAAGGCGTGTCCCGCGGACGTCGAGACGCAGATGGTCAACCAGGCCATCAGCAGCGGTCCGCCGACCACTCCGTCATTGAAGGGCAGACCGAAGGCCGCGTTCGGTCGCATCTGCACGAACTCATCCACGCCGGTCCCCAGCACCGATCCCCAGGTGAAAATCTCGCTGCGGTTACGAATGCCAAGATAACCCAGCCACGCTTCCATCAGGACGACGTTGCTGAGGATCAGCGGCAACTGCACGCAGAGCACCGGCCAGACGTGAGTCACCAGCACGTTCCGCCACAGAATGCGGGGCCATGAGATGCCGGCGGTCTGCAAGGCCTCGAGGAACAGGCTGTGCCGGACCGGTGCGAGGTCTTCGCGCAACGCTCGATAAAGCTGAGGCAGAAACAGCACGCCCATCGCGGCGGCCAGCTTGTAGACCATGCCATCCAGAGTGAAGATCGCGCAGCAGGCCAGCAGCCAGACGAGACGGGGAGTCGCTTCGATCAGAGCGGTCAGGCCGTCCGCGATGAACCGTAATCCGCGCGCGAACCATTGTCCGGCGGCATGATGGCTCAGACTTTCCAGCACACCGCAGACGGCCAGCGGGACGGCCAGCAACTGCAGCAGCACCACCAGTCCCCAGACGGAAAGCTGCTGCCGGAATCCCCGGCGCAGCAGTCCGGCGACATCATCCGCCGCGGCGTTTGTTCCGAAAGGATGCGTCAGTGAAGGCGGCTCCATGATCCGGGGCGGACGCTCGGCATGCTCAATCAGACCATGTCCCAGCAGCAGGCCGAGCAGCACGATCCAGCCGCAGGTCATCAGCAGAGCCAGCATCGCTTTCGGCGCGCTGGCCGGACTGACCCGCAGGAAGTAACGCCAGCGCGCGCGAAGAGATTCGCGCCGGTCCGGTCGCGCGGGAACCGTCGCAGCACGCTCATCGACCGTTTGAACCGGGACCACCAGAGTGAATTCTCCGCCAGTTCCGCCGGAGCGTGACGGAGACGCTGATTTCAGAACTTGTTCTTCCCGCTCAACGGTTTCATCGAACGATGCTTCGTCAGCCGCGACGGCTTCATGCGGAAGACAGACGGTGGCAGTGATGGCGGCGATCAGATGCAGCAGACGGCTCAACAGAATCGACAGGCCTCCCGCCCAGACCAGCACGGCCGGTTCCGGGGGCGTTTCGATGATGGCGTTCCAGGTCCACAGTCCCAGGCCGTTCAGACGGAACAGCGTTTCGAGCACGATGGTTCCACCCAGCAGATGCGGCAGTCGCGCGGCGAGCAGCGACAGCAGCGAGACCAGCACGCGCGGCCCCAGATCGAACAGGACCGGTGATCGCAGGGCGCGAGCCAGTCGCCAGTGCGGACGGCTCATCTCCTGTCGCGCCGCTTCCTGAACGACCGTCGCGCCGGTCAGCCAGTTGAGATCTCCGACAGCCAGACAGAGCGCGGGCCAGCCCCAGATCGCCAGACCCGCGAAGCCTTCAAACGGATGGTCCGAAAACAGGAACCGCACCAGCGGCCACAGAAACGAAGGCACTCCGCTGAGTGCCAGAATGATCCAGCGCAGCGACTGCATGCGCGGCACCGCTGCCAGCAGAATCCCGCTGCCGATCGAGAGCAGGCAGAGCCACAGGCAGGCCGCGCCGACCAGTGGCAGTGTGGTTCGGCTGATCTCCAGGAACTGCGGCCAGAGAAGCTGCCCGTTCCGGCCACGATGAACGCTGGTGAGGAACTCGAAGATGCCGCCGGGGGGCTGGCCCGCTCCGTTCAGTCCGGTCTGCTGCATCAGTCCCGTCAGCAGAAGAAGTGCGGTCAGCAATCCGAGGATCGTCAGGGCTTCGTGTCCCGCCAGCCGCAGCAGCGGGTGCATCCGATGACGCGGTCCTCTGGAGTCGCTCATTCAGGCGGCTCCAGGAACCAGTCCTCGGTGCGACGGAAGACAGTCGTCCGATCCACGGGAAGGTCCACTCGCTTGCCGTCCGGAGTTCGCCCGCCGAGTCGCTTCGTGTAGACGACGAAGCTGTCGAGTCGCCACAGCGGAACCATCACCACTTCGTCCGCCATCAGCCGATGGATGCGGTGTTGAATCTGCCAGATGCGTTCGCCCACCTGTTCGTTCCGCAGATCGACGAGCAGTTGTGTCAGCTTCTGCGGCGCGTATCCGAAGAAGTTGGCTCCGCCGGGCTGCAGTGCCTGCGGCGAAGGATCAAACAGCGAGCCGATGTTGAAGAGGATGTTCTGATGGTCGATCCGCCAGTAAGCGAGATCGAAGCTGTGCTGAGTGGCCACTTCATGGAGCAGATCGTTCGGCAGTTTCGGATCGAGTCGGATATTGAATCCCGCGGCTTCCAGATTGCGACGGATCTGATTGACGGCCAGTTCGATGGTCAGGTCCGTCTGCGGGTACTTCAGTGTGAGCGGCGGAGCCTGACCGTTCGGCAGAGCGCCGGTCAGCAGGCGTCGAGCCACGGCCGGCTGCGGTGGCACCACAGTGATCGACGGATCGCTGGCGCTGGACTGCGGGGGGAACGGACCGGTCACCACGGAATGTCCGAGAGACGAACCCGCTCCGCCCGCGAACCACTGTTTGAGAATCGCTTCCCGGTCGATCGCCATCACCATCGCCCGGCGGACATCGCGTTCCTTGAGCAGCGGGTGCCGGTGATTGATGGCCAGCACCCACACGCTGTTGGACAGCATCGGCCGGGTTTGAAACTCCTGCGAAGCGTTCTGCAGCCGGACCAGTTGCATCGGACTGGGATCGGAAATCATGTGGATGCGCCGCTTGAGCAGATCTTCTTCGGCGTGACCTTCCCCCTTCTTCTGATAACGCTGAAAGACAATTTCGCGGATCCACGGCTGCCCGGTTTCTCCGGCCCGGAAACGCCGGTTGGCTTCCAGCCGCAGCGGTTCATCAAGGCTGGTTGTCGCTGTCGCCTGATACGGCCCGGATCCGATCGGCTGACGCGATAGAGGATCTCCCGATTTCGGCAGCCGGATGGTGGATGTTTCGGGCACGACCGGGATCGTGAAGAGGCTTTCCGGATAGGGATGCTGCCGCGTCAGCAGCGAGAACCGGAACGGATCTTTGACGACGACATCCAGCAGCAGCCGCGCAAGCTCCGGGTCGTGACCGGCCGCGGCCGGGTTCTGCAGAGCGCGCACGGTTCCGGCCACATCGGCCGCTGTGATGAGCGCTCCATTGGAATACATCAGATCGGGATGCAGCTCGAATTCATACTCAATCGCATGGCCGCCGCCGGGCAGACGACGAAAGCCAGGCACCGGTCGCGACTCTTTGACAAGCGGTCCGTTGAAGAAGCGCAGTCCGGTTTCATCCGGTTCGACCAGTCGATCGAACAGCAGCGGCAGGCATTGCTTTTCCAGGAACTGCCGGGCCTGAAACGGATCCAGCGCGGAGGGGCTTTCGTAACAGGCGACGCGCAGGATCTGATAGACCTTCAGAATTTCCCGCGCGCGGCGCTGCAGTTCCGCATCCTGAGGCTGCACGATCAGCGACTGCAGCGCCTGCTGAGCGGCCTGATAACCCTGGCCCTGTTTGAGCGATGTTTCCGCCGATGCCATCAGTGTCTCGGCATCCTTCTGAATGCGGTTCTTCAGCCGCAGTCCCTCCACGGATCTCGCATCGGCGGTCAGAACGCGCGCGAGCAGATCGCGCGATTCCACATACCGCTGCGCCTTGTAGTACTCCTCAGCGACCGGCAGGCATGTCTTCTCGAACGCCGCGATCAGTTCCGGAGTGTCGGGAGCTGTGCGCTGCAGTTCATCGAGCGTGGCCAGCGCCTGTTCAAAGCCCGGTGCAGCGGGACCATTCTTCGCCTGCTGGAGCGCTTCGGCCAGTCGCACCCGGTTGCCGATCTTCTTCAGCCCTGACGGATCCCATTTCGGATTGAACTTCTGAATCTCCGTCAGCAGGAACCGGCAGTCTTCCACTCGCCCTTCCTTGAGTGCCAGCAGCAGCGCATCCACCGCATACTGTTCCCAGAGCTTGATCCGCGCGATGCGGAAGGCGTCGATGCCGATGCGGCCGGGCTTGTCGGCTTTGTTCCAGGCCACGTACTTCAGGACCGTGAATTTTCCAGACGAGGGCGGACGCGGCAGTTCCTGCTCTTCGCTCCAGACCGGCGCGATCAGCAGCACCTGGCCATCGATCAGATCCACGCGATCGAAGAAGTTGGCCTGCCGCGTGACGCTGCCGGAGCCGTCGTCCTGCGTCTCATAAACAGGCGGTTCCGTTTCGGCGCGCGATGCTGCGCCGGGCAGGAAGGCCAGCAGCAGGACTACCGCCACGACGCTCCGGATCCATCCGCCTGATCGTTGTTGAGAGTTCATGGCAAGGCCTCCTGCAGCCAGCCATACAACCGGTGCTCGGCGAGTCCGGCGTCTTTCGCAGCTCGTGCCAGATTTCCGAACAGAGTCTTCAACAGCGCCGGCTCGCGCGCCGGCAGGCCCTCGCGGACCATGATGTCCAGCGCCTGCTGCAGCGGTTCAAGGGCCTGGTCCGGCAGCGAGCGGTGCGTCAGATAGACGCCCGCGTTATTGAGGGCCTTGACCCGCTCAACCGGCTGAGTCGCGTATTGCGCGATGGTGCGCAGCGTCTGCACGACCTGCTTCGGCTCGCCGGTCAGCGTCTTTGCGGTTGGCTGAAAATCCAGCGGCGACCAGAACGGCGCGGTGTCCAGTGCTCTCCAGATTCCAAGCCGCTCCTGCAGACTGTGAACGTGCGCGGCGATGCCGTAAGCGTCGAGCGGGTTGCAGTGATCGGCCAGCGCCAGCGCCTTCAATGCAGCGGAATCGTTTTTCTGTTCCGCATGAGCGAACGCCAGATTGAGATGCGCCGGCGCGAACGATGGCTCAATCCGCGCCGCCTGCTTCCAGAACCGGATGGCTGCTTCGCGTTCGTTTTCCTGCCAGAAGTAGTTGCCCCACAGATGAGGCAGAACCGGCTCGCGGAAAGCCGCTGCGATCGGCTTCGTGCGTTCGGCCAGACGTTCAAAGCTGTACTGTCCGTCTTGCTGAGTGAGCGCTTTCTCTTCCAGATAAAAGTGTGCGAACGTCCGAGTGACCGACCGCGTCTGCACCGGACCCGTCTCGCCGGTCTGCCAGACATGTTTTCCCGCCGGCAGAATCAAAGGCCAGCCGCTGGAAGACGGCGATCCCACTTCGGTCAGTACGGGGCGACCGTTCAACCAGGGATGCTCACCGGACTTCAGGATCACCGCCCAGGGAGCCTGTGCCCACGACAGTCCCGTCGATGATGCGTTGAGCGATCCTGGAGCGGACGGGGCTGGCGACGAACTGGTGTTGATGCCCGTGAACGCCGGACGCGAACTTCTGCTGGCGGACGCGCTGGTGTCCGAGTCGAACAGAGGGATGTCGCGCCGCTTCGGGGCCGCCGCCAGAGCTTGTTCCGCCGTCTGTGGATTCTCCGTTGTTGAACCCGCCTCCAGTCGCCGCGGCGCGCTGCCATTCTTTGGTCCGGAGTCACTGGCCGCCGGAACAACCGGCGCGGACTTCTGAGGCTCATCGCCACTCATCCACCAGCCGATTCCGAGGGTCAGCAGCAGGCCGCCGACCGCTGCTCCAATGACGGCTCTCTGCTTCAGGCTTCGGTTCGGTTTGTGCGGAAGAGAGGAGGCCGGTTCTTCGGCCGGGATTTCATCAAGCCGGGCGGGAAGCTCCGGTTCGTTTTCCGTTTTCCGGGGCACGGACGAGTGTTCGAGGGCGGTGCCGGTTTCCGATGAGATTGGCGTATCGGTGATCACGACCGGCCGGCCGCAGTTCGGACAATCGAAGCGTCCGGGCTTCGAGGCCTTCAAGCTGCTTCGGCAGTGCTCACACTGAACGCGATACCTTGCCACGCTCAACCCCTGTGTCGAATCTTTCGAAACCGGTCGTCAGTTGATGTCCCGTTTTCCGGGTTCTGCCACCACGGACAATTCTAAACGCGAATCCTTCTCCAGACTGCGACGGTCAGTCCCAGAACCAGCAGCAGGACGCCGCTCAGAATCAGCACTCCAGACGCTGACCCGGACGAGTCCGTGTTTTCGTCCGGGCTGATATCGTCCGGTGTCACTGCTGGCCGGGGGGACGTTTGACGGGATGACATCGTGTCCGCCGAGCCGACGAGAAGCAATTCGGGCGGTTCCACTTGAACCTCCTGCTGTCGATCTCGAAGCTGGCCAGGCGAATGCGTGCGGCGATCACCAGCCGCGATCCGGGCTTTTTCAATGAGGACCGGCCAGCGCGGAACGACCGATGTGGGAACGGCGTCCGGCAGCGCCCACGACTCGAAATCACCCGTCCGGGCACAGGCGAGTGCCCATGTCACCATGCGCGAAGCAGGCGGAGACGCGGTCCGGCTGCGACGCAGCGGAGAATGCAGTTCCGCCAGCAATCGTTCCGCGCGGACGAACTCGACACAGTCGCTGGCCGGCCAGAATCCACACCGCTTGACGCCCAGCCGCTCATGGAGTGCCGCCAGTTCGATGTAGCAGTCCCGCAGGTACTCCGACTTCTCCTGCTGATTTTTCTGCTGAGGGAACAGGAGATCGCTGTCGAACGGATGCCGTCCGCCAATCAGCGCGTGCAGTGCCTTCTGAGCCAGCGGCAGCAACCGTTCGTCGGCCTGAGCAGAATGACTGAGAGCCTGAAACCCCGCCAGGGGCAGCCAGTCCTGCTCAGCAATCTGACTCAGCAACGTCGCGATCTCCCGGTCTTTCGGATTGAGTTGCAGTCGCGCGGCAAGTTGCAGACAGAGCCGTTCCCGCTCCTCCGCAGGATCGAACGGCCCCGCAGTCATCTCCCCTTGTTGCAGTTTCTGCAGCAGTTCGAGCGCGGTTTCCGGATCATTCATGGCTGGATCAGTCGTGAATAGAAGACGCCAGACCGGAGCCAGCCGTGGCATGCTCGAACGGTGTTCCTCACCGACCGCGGTCACGGAGCTTTCCGGAAGCTGAAGCAGCTTCTGATGGACGTCCTCTGCGAACACGGCGGGATCCAGCAGACGGTATCCCAGGCGATCGGATCCGGCTGGCGGCGGCAGTGCCAGTTCTGCTTCCGGGAATCGCCGCGCCGAGTCACTCAATGCCGCTTTGACCGTCGAGTTCGTCTGCGTTCCATCCAGCATCCTCAGCCAGTACCGCGTTTGCTCACGCGCGAACTGAACTTCCACGGATAACGGCTCCACCGCCGTCTGCAGCAGTGTCTCCGCTCGGAGAAAAGATTCCTTCGCCGCAGTCTGGTCCTCCGTGTGCAGTTCAATCAGACCGAGATGGAACCACACAACTGCCTGGCGGAGAGGCTCCTCCTGCAGCGCGCGAACGTGAGCTCGCGAAGCTTCGTGCAGAGTGACCAGAGCCAGTTCCTGAACTCGCCTGTGCAGCAGTAGATCCGCCAGTGCGGACAGTTCGACAGCGGAACCAGCCACGCTCGCAGAGGCGCAGGCCAGCCATGCCAGCGGAAACAACCATGCCCCGATGCGGCCTGAAGATGCCCCTGTGCGGCCTGAAGACTGAGGACGGGATTGACTCATGATGCGCGGCAGAGCGATTTGAGCACTGAAGGTCAGCGATGAAACGTGAACCGGATCGTGCCGATTCCGCCACGGCTGCACAACCGGAGGCAGACCGCTTCGGAATCTCAAGCCGCCTGGTCCGGAACTGCATATCCGGAATCAGTTTGACTGGATGTCTGGTGTAATACGCTGCTGCAAAATGAGTTACGTTGTTGCCTTATCCATTCTGCCTGCTTTCTCGTGAGTTCCGATTTTACGGCGTGGACGGGATTTACCGGTCAGAACGATGATTGCGCCTTTGCGTGTCATGACGCGTCTGCGGACTGCCGATCCGACTGAGGAGATGTCCCGGAGATGCGGACACGACCCGACTGAGCAGTGCGAGGACCGGCATGACATTGCGGCTCAAACAACGCCGATGGAGTAACTGCAGCCACTGGCTGAGCGTGTCACTCATGGTGCTCCTCATCATCTCACCGGCAGTTGCGGAGGATGACGGCCACCCGCACTTTGAATTGCCGGGAATGCTGGGCACCTTCAATAACGGTCCGGGACAGAAGACCGTCACGTTCCCGATTGATCGTTTGATTGCCACTCCAGGTGGTTTCATTGTTCCCGGAGGCGCTCCGGCTGGATCACCACTGACAATTTCTCAACCCGGTCCGGTTACCATCTTCGATCCCGGCAACTTCCGAACTATCCGGCAGATTCAAACGGAGTACCGGCTGGGGCTGGGAACGCCATCCGGCACGGCTGTCGGA
>Ga0172376_10007127_pt1 | contig 11971 bp, 6 predicted proteins | sample Lak35m_FD_121114 | JGI IMG/M metagenome (GOLD analysis project Ga0172376, IMG submission 121114) | Freshwater microbial communities from Kabuno Bay, South-Kivu, Congo - kab_092012_35m | ecosystem: Environmental > Aquatic > Freshwater > Lake | place: Democratic Republic of the Congo: South-Kivu...
TCGAAAACGGTGAAGAGGCCGAAACGGTGCCGGCACTGGGCGGTGTCGGCCGGCTGCTGAGGCAGCGTGACGGCTGGATCGCCGCCGGGAACGACCGGACACTGATCCTGGCCGATCTTGCCCGCAAGGCGATACATCGGCCCGACCTGGATCTCGTGCAGGTCACGCACTTCGACATGCGTCCCACGAGCTACGGCCTGGCGATCGTTCAGGAAGCGGACAGGCTGGGGCGTGCGACGGTCGCAGGCCGATGGATCTGGCGCACGACTTTGCCGGCGACGGCCGAATCTCTCGTTCTGGCGGATGACGGGCTGCTCGCGATCAGCATGGACAACGGCTCGCTGGCCGTGCTCGACCCGGCGGGGAAACAACTCGGCATCTGGTCGGTCGGCGATCAGGAGGCCGTTCTTTCCTGCGAGTCAGCCGGGCGTCATGGCGGATCATGCCGCTGGATCAGTTATTCCCGTCAGGAACGGCAGTTGCGGGGGCATGGCGCGAATACCGCTGTGCTCTGGCAAACCGACATCCCGTTTCATGGTTGGAATCTGGTCCGGACCGGTCAGGGTGCCGTCGTTTTCGACGAGCAGGGTACGTCGATCCTGGTGGACGATTCCGGGGCGATGCTCGCGAGGCGGCGTCCGGAACCGGGCCGATCGATCCATGGGACGGACTCCGCCGGATCGGCCGTCGTTTTGCGTTACGACCGCCAGCACCTTTACCTGACACGATTCGACGGATCGCCGAAATGGCGGGCAAGTGTCGAGGGCACGATCGAATCGGTCGCCTTCGGTCGCAATGGCGTGGCCGTGCTTGCGGAGGGTGTCCTTGAGTATTTCCCGCTTGAGAGTTAGCGACACGCGCGTCGGCACTCGAAACGGGTGGACGATATCGATGGGTTATCGCCTCGGTACGTGGCTTTCCGGCAGCCATCGAGGCAATTTTTGCGATGCCCTGGTGGTGAAGTTCCGAGGCTGGTCATTCCCATTCGGGCACGAATTTGTTACTTAATCTTTGAGTCAATCGCCAAAGACCGGACAACGTGATGGGGGCCCGAATGAACGTGGACGCCAACTCCGACGCGCAGACGGTCGATTCCGTGGATCGAGCGGGGCTCGATCGGCTTTCGGATCAGCTCAATTCTGTGGTCGTGGGTAAGCCCGAGCCGATCCGAATGGCACTGGTGGCACTTTTGGCCGAGGGGCATGTGCTGATCGAAGACGTTCCTGGTGTCGGCAAAACTCTGCTGGCCCGGGCGATCGCGGTTTCGATCGATTCGCCATTCCGGCGCATCCAGTTCACGCCTGACCTGTTGCCTTCGGACATACTCGGTTCCAGCGTCTATTCCAGCGGTACCGGCGAGTTCCTGTTCAAGCCTGGTCCGATCTTCGCGAACGTCATTCTGGCTGACGAAATCAATCGGACGACGCCGCGAACCCAGAGCGCGCTTCTGGAAGCCATGTCTGACGGCCAGGTTTCCATCGAAGGGACGACGCACGTTCTGCCGAAGCCGTTTTTCGTACTGGCGACACAAAACCCGTTCGAGTTCGAAGGCACCTATGCATTGCCGGAAAGCCAGCTCGACCGCTTCATGCTCCGCATCAAAATGGGATATCCCGCCCGAAGCGAAGAACGCCGGATCCTGACGATGCACAGGCAGGGGGCGCCAGTCGAGACGCTCAATCCGGTCATCTCGGGTGAGGAGATCGTCCGGCTTCAGCATGCCGTCCGCAACGTGCGGGTCGACGATTCGGTCTCCGACTATCTTCTGGAGATCGTGCGTGCCACGCGGGATCATGAAGATCTGCGTGTGGGCGTCAGCACACGCGGTGCGCTCACGCTTTATCGGGCTGCTCAGGCCCTTGCCTTCCTCAATGGCCGCGATTTCGTCGTTCCGGATGACCTGAAGGCACTTCTCGGGTCCGTCCTGGCTCACAGAATCGTCGGCAAATCGTTCCTGCAGGCCGGCGAATTCGCCGCTGCTGAAGCGATCCTTCGCGATATCGTCGACAGGATCGAAGTGCCGGTCTGACCAGCCTGGCTTGCGTTCGCGATTTCTGCCCGAAGCGACGATCGACAACATGGGAGACCGGCGGCCATGGCGAAACCCGCACGATCCTTCTGGCATGGCATCTGGCACAAGGCGGTCGACTGGCTCATGCCTCGGGAGCGTCTCAAGACGACCCCCGAAGGCATGCTTTACTGGGTGAGCTGCCTGGTTCTCGCCATCGTCGGCTGGTATCAGCAGATCAACCTGATTCTGCTGATCTGCGGCATGGTCGCCGGGCCGATCGTGACGTCGTTCTTCATGAGCACGGCCATGTTGCGCAAGGTTCGGATCAAACGCCGGTTGCCTTCGCACGTGTTCGCTGGCGACGAACTGGCGATCGACTACGTTCTCGACAATTCCGCCAGGAAATCGGCGGTTCTGGCACTGACGCTCACGGACGAATGGATGCCTCTCGATCCCGTGCCCGGAGCCGCGAAAATCAGTCCCCGCGTGTTTTTCTCACGGGTGGCGGGCGGGACGCGGAATCGGACGCGTTGGCAAACGGTCGCCCCATCGCGCGGCCGGTACAGGGCTCAGGCCGTCACGCTTTTGACACGGTTCCCGTTCGGGCTTATGGAGCGTTCCAGCCTGGTTCCTCTTTCGGAGACGATCGTCGTCTATCCCCGCATTGGCCGATTGACGCGGAAATGGCAGTTGATGCAGCGAGAAAGCAGCCAGTCCCGCCGCGGCCAGCGTCATGACCGGTCGGCCCAGCAGCAGGAATATCACGGTTTGCGTGATTATCGGCCCGACGACAGCCCCCGCTGGATTCACTGGCGCACCAGTGCCCGTATCAATCAGTTGATGATCAAGGAATTCGAGCAGCAGAGCGAACAGGATCTGGTGATCCTGCTCGATCCCTGGTCGCCACGCCATCGCGCGACCGATGTGATGAAAGCCAACGTCGAGCTGGCGATCGAATTCGCCGCAAGTCTGTGCGTCGATCTTTGCCGTCGCGAACGAAGGCGACTGACGCTCGGCTGGACCGGCGCGGTCCCCGATCTTCGTCAGGGCCCTGCCTCGGTCCGGCTGTTGCACGAAATGCTCAGCTGCCTTGCGACGGTGAAGCCGAACCATGATCTGTCGATCCATCAGCTTCTCGAGATCATGCCTCCGGCGACTCTTCGGGAAGCGATTTTCATCATCGTGAGCACGCGCCCGATGCAGTGGAGCGACGAATTTTCCCGATCCGAGCGTTTGCGTAGCGCCAGCGGCCGCGGTCTGGCCAATCGCATCGTCTTTCTGGACGCTTCGACCGGAGCCCTTGAGCCTCTCCTGGAGTTCGATCATCGCGGCTCGAAACCGCGGCTCGAACAGGGGCCTGAACCACTGGCTGCCGAAGTCGATACCGACGCAACGCGGCTTGCGGGCGTTCCACCCACGTCAACGCCTTTGGCGGCAGGGGTCGAATCATGACAGGCATTCGTTTCGAGCGTCTTTTTCGTGCCAGTTCATACGGCATGCTGGTTCTGGCTTCGATCGCGCTTTCGATCGAGTCGGGCCGCGACAACCCCCTGGCGATGCTCTATCCCCTGGTGACGCTCGCCCTGGCGATCTGGTGTTATGCGCGCGTGGATCGCGGCTTCTCTGCCGGTCTCTCCCGCCGCCAGGGCGGCTGGCTCGCACTTCTTTCGATCCCGCTGGTGTTTCTCGAAGTCCGACTCGGCTGGCGTCTGCTCCAGTCCGACCTGCTCGTTCTGGCGCTTGGCCACTGGCTGCTCTATCTGGTCTGGATCAAGATGGCCATGCCCAAGAGCGTCGAGGACGACTGGTTCCTGTTCCTGCTCGGGCTCGTCATCGTCCTGACGGCCGCCGTCATCAGTCAGAGCGATCTTGTCGGCCAGTCGATCTTTCTCTGGGGCATCGTGAGTCTCTGGGCCATGACCCTGTTCCATCTGGAACGGGAGGCCGCCCGGTCCATTCACCCGGAACTCTCGGCGAATCTGCCTGCCGAAGCCCGGATCAAAACCCAGGATCAGCCTTACGTCAAAATCTTCGACCGGGCCTTTTTCTGGTCGGGCTTTCGTGTCGTGCTTACCACGCTGGCGATGTCGGTGCTCGTTTTCCTGACGATGCCGCGTGGCGACGCCATGCGCCTGACCCAGCGTTCGGGCAACCCTGGCAAGCACCTGACGGGCTTCGATGAAGAAGTGCAGCTCGGTCAGCTCGGTGAGATTCTCGAAAACGACGCGATCGTGATGACCGTCGAATTTTTCGATTCCGAAGGCAAAACGTCCATACCGGGCAGCGAACTTTACTGGCGTGGCGTGACCATGGCCCGTTATGACCGCGGCCAGTGGAAACGGCATCCGGACGCCCCGAGCCGACTGCCACGGAATTTCGATCTCGAAGGCGACGTGATCAAGCAGAAAATCCGCCAGGAAGCCACCGACAGCAATGTCGTTTTCGACCTCCGCCCGATCCTGGGCGCCCGCCCGCTCGTCCGCTTCCGCTCGCGAATGTTGCTCAACGGTAACGACGGCACGATTTCCCGCGGTACCTACAATGGCGTTTATGACTACGAAATCGTCTCGTCCACCGATCCGACGAAACCTCAGCCAGGCGAAATCCCGGTTTCGGATGAGCTAAGACGCACTTTGACGTCCTTGCCCGAACAACTGCGTGACGAACTTCGCAACCTCGCGGAACCGATCGTGGCGGGCATTTCGCCCTCCGATATCGAGGCCCGTGCCCGCGCGCTGGAAGCCCACTTTCTCGATCGAACGTATGGTTACACGCTCGTTCAGGAACGTGTCGATTCGTCGATTGACCCGGTTCTCGATTTCATCCGCAATCGTAAGGAAGGGCACTGCGAATACTTCGCCTCGGCCCTGGCCCTGGCCTTGCGCGGCGTCGGCATTCCTTCACGGCTCGTCAACGGTTTCAAGGGCGGCGACTGGAACGCCCTGGGCCAGGTGATGTACGTCCGGGAAAAATACGCCCATGCCTGGGTCGAAGCCCTGGTTTCCAGCGGACCTGGCGAAGTCGAACGCTGGATCACGCTCGACCCGACTCCCGGCTTCGAACGTCAACAGACGATCTCTCAAGGGGGCTTTTTCTCCAGGATTCGTCAGGCGACGGATTTCATCAGGTACGTCTGGGTCTTCTACGTCATCGGCTTCGACGCCGAACGTCAGTATCGTGTGATCTATGATCCGATCATCAGGCTCTTCCAGGAGGCGAAGACCGGCTTCCTGATGATGATTCAGGCCGTCCGAGATCTGCTCAGCGGCACGAGGCGGCTCTCCGACCTGCTTCGTGCTTTCAGCGGCAGGGGTTTCTTCGGTGGGATCCTCGTCACAGTCGCCGTGCTTGTCATGCTCCGCTTCGGCCGGCTGGTTTTCGGGTTCGTTTTCGGAAAACTGTTCCGAAAAGGGTCCGATCAGATCGCAGCCATACCCGGAATCGCGATTTATCAGCGCCTTGAATCGCTCCTCGGCGAACTTGGCCTGAAACGATCACGCAACGAAACGCCGCGCGAGTTCGCGGATCGAGTCGGCATCGGGCTGAAAGATCGGTTTCAGGAAACCGGCCTGGAAGGTATCCCGCAAGTCGTCGTTTCGGCGTTTTACCAGATCCGCTTCGGCGGTCAGAACCTCGACTCCAAGCAGTTGAGGGTCATGGACGAAAAACTCGACGTCCTGGAATCGCAGATCCGCGAACCACGAACACCTTGATCGAATTCGCCGGATGACCGGAATCGGCCGCCAGTTCCGGAACGGTCCGTCAGCGCGTGATCCAGTCATAGGTCCCGCGTCAGCGAGCCGTTCGTGCCAGCCGGGTTCCTGCTTTGCGGATCCCGCCACCCGGCGAAACTGACGGAAGCCGGACGAGTCTTCCGGCGACGGGCGGAGAATCCGAAGAACCGCCATGAGCGTCGCGATTCTCTTTCCAGATCGCCTCGGCCATCGTTTCGTCGCCGTAGACACGCGCTGCGATTCGCCGCCAGGTCTCACCGGTTTCGGCGACGACGATATCCGGCAGGGTATCCGGCTTACGCTCGGCGATCAGTTCATTCGGTTCGGCGACGTTCGAAGCCCTCTCCGAACCATGGATCGCAGCTTTATCCGGTTCCGTTTTCGACACTGAAGGCACTGGATCCGCCGAGGCGACCCGCGGAGTTTCCGTGATGGCAGGTTTCGCCCCGGTTCGGTTCGGTCCGGCGCCGGCCTTGGCCTCGGCGGTAGCAGGTTCGCCCGCGGCGGCCAATCGGGTTTCGGGCTTCGGTTCGTTGCCATGCGATGGCACTTCCGCCGCGATCGCACGTACTTCCGGCTTCAGATCCGCCGGTTCGATCCCGTGATCGCTCGCTGGAGCCGACTCCGCAAGATTCGATTCGGGAGCGGTTCCTTTCGTTTCGTCGGCGGACACTCGTTCTTTCGCAGGTTTTGAAATTCGCTCCCGCTCCGTCGGGACCTGGTTGGCCGCGATCTCAGACGGATTGGCTGAATCGGGGTTTTTCGCGACTCCGAATTTTTGAGGGGCTATCGTCGCATCGTCCGGTTCGGATGCGGCATCCGTTTTCGCAGCCGGCGGATGATCGTCGGCGGCGATCGATGTTGCCGCCACTTGATTCTCGACGGGATCGTTCGTTGAAGCGAGTGTGGCTTGCGAAGCTGCCGCAAGCGGGGTTTCGTGGCCGGTCGCGTCGATGTTGCGGTCGCGTGGGGCTCGATCCGAATCGGTTTCGGACCTTTCCGACGGACCGGAGAAACCGTGCCTGCCATTTGTCGCGGCGGCCGTCTCGTTTCGGCCTCTGGCATCGGCACGGGGAATGGCGAGGCCGCGGGGGTTCGATTCCGGGCTGGCCGGATTCATCGCGATCGATTCGGATCCCGGTCGGTCGGTTTTCGGAATCGCGGCGTCGTTATCCGATTCGGATTGCGAATTTTCCGAATTCTTCGCGGCGATCGTTTCGGACCCGCTGGCAGCGGCTTTGCCGGAGTTGCCTGCGGAATCCGAAAGGAGCTGACTGGAAACACTTTGCCAGGACCCGTTCCAGGCCAGGAGCCCGAGGGTTACCGGCACGCTGTAATGCATGATGCAACGGATGCCGTATCGGAGCAGGATCATGGTAGGCGAACTCGATACTTCGGGGCCAATCGATGCGTCTTGAGAACTCATCGGTAATGTCGTGGAAAAACTTCGGGAAAAATTCGAAAAATCGATCCTGGAGCGAAACGCCTTGTTGGTTGCCGGAATCTCCGATACGATAAGAATAGTATCCCTGAGACGAAGGACTGTCATTTCCTCGAGGGCCCGCGATGATCCGTCCGCTTTTCCGCCGTTTTCGACTCCCAGTCGGGCTTTTGACGCTGGCTTTCGCCACGGTCGCATTTCTCGGCGCCCAGGCTCCGAATCTCTCGGACAAGGAAATCAATCAGATCACGGCACGGCTCGTGGCCTTGATCGTCGAGAACAGCCACATCGCGAAGCCCAAGATCGACGACGAGATTTCCAAACGCTGGGTTCGAAACTACTTCAAGAGTCTCGACCCGCAGAAGAACTACTTCCTCAAGTCGGATATCGACACCTTCCTGAAGCAGGAGGCCGAACTCGACGACAAGATCAAGGACGGCGATATCGAGTTCGCTCGCCTGGTCTTCGATCGTTTCCAGCAGCGAGCCGAAGAGGCCCAGCCCTGGATTCAGGAATTCATCGCCCAGGATATGGACTTTTCCGTCGACGAATCGATTCCGGACAGTCCTGACAAGGTCGAATATCCGACGACTGAAGCGGAGCGTAAGGATCGCTGGCGGAAGCGGATCAAGTTGGACCTTCTGCAGTTCAAGGTCGACGACACCCCCATCGCCGAAGCCCGCCAGAAGTTGACGGTGCGTTATCGTGACCGGCTTCGCGCTTTCAAGCAGGTGAGCCCGACCGACCTCCTCGAAATCTATCTGACGGCACTTCTGACCTCGATCGATCCTCATTCCAGCTACATGTCGCCCCGCACCTGGGAAGATATGCTTCAGAGCCTGAGGCTCGAACTGGAAGGCATCGGTGCGTCGCTCGCCAGCGAAGACGGTTATGCCACCATCAAGGAGATCATCCCCGGTGGTGCCGCTGACAAGGACGGACGCCTGCAGGTCGAAGACAAAGTCATGGGCATCGTCAACGCCGACGGTACGGAAGAAGACTTCGTCGAGAAGAAACTTTCGGACGTCGTACGGAAGATTCGCGGTCCCGCGGGGACCAAGGTCAATCTCATCGTTCAGCCCGCGGGCACTCGTGAGCGGAAAACTTATGAGTTGACGCGCCAGAAAATCGAACTGAAAGAGCAGCACGCCAAGGGCAAGGTGATCGAGCAAAAGGCAGCCGACGGTGCCGTGATCAAGGTCGGCGTGATCAATCTGCCGGCGTTTTACGGCGACACCCAGGCGATCTTTCAGGGCGATCCGAATGCCGTGAGTGCGACCCTTGACACCCGCAAGCTCCTCGAAGATTTCAAAAGCCAGAAAGTCGACGCCGTTCTGATCGACCTGCGTTCCAACGGCGGCGGCCTGCTTCAGGAGGCCATCTCGCTTTCGGGCCTGTTCATCGATTCTGGCCCGGTGGTTCAAGTGCGTCAGGCCTCTGGTGTTCGACATCTCGATGACGAAACGGGCAAGGCCGAGTGGACCGGCCCCATGGTCGTCCTGATCGACAAGACCAGCGCCAGTGCCTCGGAAATCTTCGCTGGCGTGATCCGGGACTATAACCGTGGCCTCGTGATCGGCGATTCCAGCACCTTCGGCAAGGGCACGGTGCAGAGCATCGTTCCGCTTAACGAACAGGTTCGGATCAAGCAGCCGGATCTTGGAGCCCTCAAGCTGACGATTCAGCAGTTTTATCGTGCCAACGGCGAAAGTACGCAGATCGAAGGCGTGAAGCCCCACATCCATATCCCCTCGATTCGAGATCAGGCCGATTTCGGTGAGGCCAAGATGGACAACGCCCTCAAATTCGACAAGGTTCCCTCTCTGGAACGCGATGACTTCCGCATGGTCGATGGCGACCTGGTCACCCGGCTCGTCGCCGCATCCGACCAGCGAAGGAGCAACGACGAAAAGTTCCAGAAACAGACGGAACAGATCCGGAAATCGATCGAACGCAAAAAACGTGCTTCGATTTCGCTGAATGAGGCTCAGTTCCGGTCCGACTTCATCCCCGAAGAAGATGTCGACGAGGATGACCCGGACCATGGCAAGGCGAAAGACAAGGACAAGGCCCGCAAGCGTTTCGCCGAGCGGCCGGTCTGGGAAACCGAGTTCTACAACGATGAAGTCATGCGGATCGTCGCGGACTATGTCGAAGTTCTCAAATCGCGCAATTCCCTCAAGGCGGTTTCCCGCTGATCCACACCGGTCGATCGGGTCTCCGAAAATCGAAGTCCGCGATCCCGTGATCGCGGACTTTTCTTGTCTGACGAATCCGCGACCGAACTTGTCTCGACAACGTCGTTTTTTGTAGTCTGGTGCAGGAAACGTCCGTCCCGAATTCTCATCCGACCGATCGGTTCCCAATCTCATGCTCGGCCCAATCTTCAACCGCGAACTTCTGACGATTCCCCGTTCGCAACGGTTTTTTCTCTCAAGAGCCGGCTATGGTGTCATCCTGCTTGTCCTGATCTGGACTGGCTGGCAAATCATGATCGGTTGGCGGACGGTCAACGAGGTCGGAATCCTCTCCAGGTTCGAACAGATTCAGTTTCGGGCTCTCGTGCTGACGCAGCTCATGATGATGCTGTTTTTCGCACCCCTGGCGGCCGCCACTTCGATCGCCCACGAAAAGGATCGGCGCACGTTCGTCCTGATGCTCATGACCGACATGACCGATTGGGAGATCATCCTCGGCAAACTCGGTGCGAGTCTCCTGACGATCTCGGTCCTGCTGGCCGCTGGTTTGCCTGTTTTCGCCTTAAGCCTTCTGCTCGGCGGGATCTCGCCCTCGCAGTTGTTTCAGATCGAGGCCGTTACGCTCGCCACTGGCGTCGTGGGCGGATCCGTGGGACTTCTCGTCGCAAACTGGCGGGACCGAACTTTTCAATCCCTGGCATTGACCGTGCTTGCGATCGTTCTCGGAATCGCCGCGATCGAAGCGATCGGTGTGATCCTGCCACGAACTTCCGACGACCTCCCGGTGTCCGCGTGGCTGAACCCCTTCCGTGTGGTTCCGCTGGTGCTCGAATCGAGCGGTGACAAGCTCTGGCTTCCTGTGACGATCAAGTTCGTGATCGCGGCGTTCTCGGCGGCCATCGCGCTGAATCTCACCTCGATCGTGATGCTCAGGCGCTGGAACCCCGGCCGCAACGAACCTCGGGAACAGCGCGAGGCCCCAGGCGCCGAAGAGCTGATCGAAATCGACGAGACGGTGGTCGACGCCATCGAGTTCAACGAGCAAATCAACGAACGGCTGGCCGCCGGTGCCACCATGGGTGCGGAAACCGAAGAATCGACCGGGCTTTCCGTTCCGCGCCGAACGCACCGGCGTGTGACAGGTAAAGCCCGCGACTATCGCCGCCCCTGGAACAATCCGATTCTCTGGCGCGAACTCGCCACCCGGGCTTACGGCAACAAACCCCTGATCATCAAGGGGGCCTATCTCCTGGCAGTCGCGGTCCTTGTGGCTTATATCTTCGACGGAACGTCCGTTCAGTCCGATCCCTGGCGGGTGACGCGTGCCATGGTGCCTCTCGGCATTCTGTCGCTACTGCTGGTCAATGCCCAGGGCGTCACGGCCTTGACGAGCGAACGGGATACCGGAGCCCTGGATCTGCTGCTTGTCACGGAACTTTCGCCGCAGCAGTTCATCTACGGCAAGCTCTACGGAATCCTTTACAACACCAAAGAGATGATCCTGGCGCCGATCGTCCTGACCTGGGTTCTGGTGGCGACAGGCAGGATGGGCAGCGAATCCGGCCTGTTCGTGACCATCGACTATCTGCTGTTCGTCCATTTCGCCGCGATGCTCGGAATTCATGCCGCGATTACCTACACGAACAGCCGGACGTCCGTCGCCAACAGCCTCGGCACGATGTTCTTCCTGATGATCGGCATTCTCTTCTGCGCCTATCTGATCATTCTCTCCAACCGGGAATTCGGCCGTCAGCTTTTGAGCTTCCTGATTTTCCTCGGGGCCGGAAGCGTGGCATTGTTCGGATCGCTCGGTTCGAGGAATCCGTCACGCGCCCTTGCGATCGTGTCGATTCTCACCCCATTCTGGACATTCTACTGCATCATCAGCCTGATCAACGGCGATGCCGCGGCGGCTTTCCTGGTCTCGGTGGGCATCTATGGCTTCGCGCTGCTCGCGATGCTGGTCCCGGCCGTAAGCGATTTCGATATCGCCCTCGGACGCACCAGCGCGATTCAGGGGTAACGAGAGCCATTCGCCATGGCTCGCCGCGGTTTTGCGCTGATCATTCCGAATCAGCCGTTGCCGTCGGCTCTGCAAAAACAGTAAACGAATTTCTGGTCGTGACCCGAAGGTGTCACGTGGGTTTCCCGCACGTGACTCAGCAGCGTGAACGGGGCGCCGAATTCGGCATGTAGCTCGTCGGCCCGATAGCGCCTGACCGGCAGGCCGCTGCAGCGCTCGGGCCCCTCTTCCGAGAATGTCGCCACAATCACGAACGCACCAGGCTTTACGTCACGCAGCACCGCATCGACATACTTCTTGCGATCCTGTTCCTCGGTCAGAAAGTGAAACACGGCTCTGTCGTGCCAGACATCGAAACGTCGTTTCGGAAGATCCGCATCGAGAATGTCACGCCTGATCCACGTGACCAGATCCGACCGTCGGCCAAGTCGTCGCTGTGCCTGATTCAGTGCCTCGGAAGACAGATCGAGAACGGTCACGTCGGTATAACCGTCATCGAGTAGGTCGTCGACCAGGGTCGAAGCTCCACCGCCGACATCGATAAGTGTCGCGTTTTTCGGCACA
>Ga0172376_10007130_pt1 | contig 11968 bp, 10 predicted proteins | sample Lak35m_FD_121114 | JGI IMG/M metagenome (GOLD analysis project Ga0172376, IMG submission 121114) | Freshwater microbial communities from Kabuno Bay, South-Kivu, Congo - kab_092012_35m | ecosystem: Environmental > Aquatic > Freshwater > Lake | place: Democratic Republic of the Congo: South-Kivu...
ACGGTTTCGCCTCCTTCAGGAGGTGCATTAACTTAAATACATGGCTCATGAAAGAAGGCTATCTTCACTTAAAAGATGGGAAAACCGCTGGGGCAGATTATCTACAAGATGTCGACTGGAGCAAAACTAAAGCCTTTGCAATCGGATTGACCGGAATTTACATCAACCGAATAGGCCGGGAATCAAAGGGAATTGTTAACGATGCAGAGGCTGAAAAGATAAAGTTAGAGATATCCAGAAAGCTCGAGCAATTAAAAGATCCGGCAGATGGAGCTCCGACTGTTAGAAAGGTGCATGATGCTGCCACCTCGTATAAGGGTCTCTATACTGATGAAGCGCCCGATCTAATTGTAGGGTATCATCCAGGCTTTAGAGTAAGCTGGGACTCGATAACAGGAACCGTAGAGCCAGAGATATTCTCTGATAACCTGAAGGCCTGGAGCGGAGATCACCATGTAGACCCAGAGCTTATTCCAGGCATTCTATTCAGTAACAAAAAGGTCAAGAAAGATGCCCCTCATATAACCGACATCGCCCCCACGGTCCTCGACCTTTTTGCTGTAAAAAAGCCAGCTTACATGGAAGGTGAGGTAATTATTTAAAAGGGCGGTTTATTTGCATTTAAACCCCCTAACCTGATACTCTTGCCCGGTCAAATACCGTATAAAAAGGGCGTCATTAATTGGGAGAGTGTCATGTTTAAACCCAAACTAAAAATATCTGACCTAGTAATCGAGAAAGTGAAGGTTGCCTCAGAAATTATGGGTTGCTCCTCCATAGAAGAGTTCGCCGAGAAGACCCTTCTAGCAGAAGCCAATAAGGTAATTGCAAGCACTGGCAAAAAAGAAGTATCTCAGAAAGAAGTTGAAGACATAACCAATCAGTTAAAGGGATTGGGTTACTTAGAGTAAAAAGTGGAACTATTCAATTCTCTGGCTACCAGCATCTTTGATGCGCTCCTTTATCCTTTGAGCTTTCTAGGCTCAGACGTTGCTCTAATCTTAATTTCAATACTCGCTGGGATTGGTCTTTTATTTTTATATGGCAAAGTATCAAACCAAGACGCCATCAGAAAAGTTAAAAAGAAGATCACCGCTGGGATTTATGAATCGGTTCTATTTAGAAACGATCTGAGAATATCCCTGAAAGCCCAAGGTAAAATGTTCTTAGGCGGAGCGAAGTATTTCGCTCTAGCGATCCCCCCAATCATAATTTTATCAATTCCATGTCTAATAGTACTCGCTCAATTAAATCTGAGATATGGCGTTAGACCCTTAAACCCCGGCGAGAGCACAATTATTTCAATTGGCGTAAAAGACGATGCGGCGCTTTTCTCGGCCGAGATAAAAGCTCCTGAAGGCATAGCGACTACTCCACCTTTGAGAGATCTCGACAACCATACAGTCTCTTGGAGGCTAGATGCTAAAAGCCCCATGATTGCGAAAGTAGATATCCTAGTTGGTGGCGAATCGTTAACTCAAAATATATTTGTTGGCAAAGAGACATCAAAGATCCCAACGGTTATTCACAGCTCATTCTGGTGGCAGTTTCTGTATCCTGGAGCAACCATACCAACCAAACTACAAAACATAATCACCGAGATATCAGTGAAGTATCCCGAGCAGGCCATGAGCCTATTCGGTCTACACGTGAACTGGCTCATAGTATTTTTGGTCGTGTCCATCCTTGCTGGGATAGTGGGGAGCAAGTTTTTAAAGGTAGAGATCTAAATGAGAAACAATCTAGTCTTTATTGTATTTGATAGCTGCAGGTTCGACACCTTTAATGCAGCGAAAAAGCCTAATATCGCCCGCTTAGGTGAGGCTAAGAGGTGCTACTCGTATGCTACCTGGACCGTGCCATCCCACCACGTTTACATGATGGGCGTTTCTCCGCATTTTAGCCCAAAAGGTGTTTTTGCATCTGAAGTTTATAAAAAAGATTTTGTTGCCTGGAGTGACCGCTTAAATATTCCTGATATCTCCTTTAAGGGCTTCGTTCCAAGATTATCCTTACCTGGATTTTTAAAAGAGAATGGGTACATAACGAATGCTATGGTCTCGATGCCTGTTCTTAATCAAACAACCGCCTTAAATAATCACTTTGATCGATACCAACTGATGAAATCGCACAACGATTTCAGTGCGATGATCGATCAGATGATCTTTGATCCTGAAAAGCCCTCCTTCTATCTTCTAAACGTAGGAGAGACCCACTACCCTTATACCCTTCCAGGAGAAAGTGGAGATCATCTTCCACGGATATCCGGAGTTCATGGTGTGTTCAAGCACATGGATGACCTTGTGACTGATGGCTCCACTGGAAAAGAGGTTAAAACGTCTGATGATTTCTTCCACATGGATCAGATGCTTGCTCTTAAAGAAAAACAAAGAACTAATGTTGAATATCTCGATAAGTTGTTTGAGAAGCTCTACGAGAAATGCCCACGAAATACCCATATTATCGTGACTGCTGACCACGGCGAATGCTTCGGCGAGGATGGCTACTTTGGTCATGGACCAATTATTCATGATAAGGTCTTTGAAGTATTCCATATTGAAGGTCGCATAAAATAAATGAGTCAAAAAATCTCCAGAAGAAAATTCTTACAAGATAGCTCGAAGGGTCTTGGGGCTCTGGCGGCGGCATCTCTTGTTCCAAACTCAAGACTGGATGAGATAATCAAATCAAAAAAATCTCCTTACCTCAGTAACCCAAACATCTCTAATAAAGTTTTAATCTTAGGCATGGACGGAATGGATCCAGGCCTAGTTCGAAAGTTTGTCGGAGAAGGGTTACTTCCGAATTTCAAGAAATTAATGGCCTCTGGTAAATTTGGCGAGCTCGGGACCACAAATCCTCCCCATAGCCCGGTGGCCTGGTCTAGCTGTATTACCGGATGTAATCCTGGTGGTCATGGTATTTATGATTTTATTCATAGAGACCCTGCTACCTTTACCCCATATATGTCTACCTCTCGATCATATGATTCAAAGAGTGAGCTTAAAATAGGGGACTGGACCATACCGCTGAAGCCCGGCAAGGTTGATTTGATGAGGAAAGGTCCTGCTTTTTGGAAGATACTAGCAGCGCATAATATTCCAACATCAATAGTGCAGATTCCGGCTAACTTTCCTGTAGCTGAAGAGCCTGTTCATGCCTTGAGCGGAATGGGGACTCCGGATCTATTAGGCACATATGGAACTTGTACATACTTTACCGACACCCCTGTTCCTAACGAAAAAAGTCTCACGGCTGCTCGTGTTGTAAGGGTAACTCCGATCAATCATCTTATAAAAACTAAAATCGCAGGCCCTAAAAATTCTATGCGCGCGGATAGGGCATCATCAGAGATAGACATAACGATCAGAAGAGATCCTTATGAGCCAGTTGTAAGATTAGATATTCAAGGCCATGACATAATGCTTAAGCAGGGTGAGTGGTCTGAGTGGATTCCCCTATCATTCCCACTTATTCCGATGTTTGCCTCAGTCGGCGGAATGGTTCGGGTATTTATAAAAGAAGTGCATCCGAATTTTAAGATGTATGTCTCCCCAATTAACGTCGACCCGATGGAGCCGACCTTGCCTATCTGTAGCCCAGCATCTTACTCCAAAGAGCTTTCTGAGGCTGTAGGACGCTTTTATACTCAAGGGTTCCCAGCTGACACCAAAGCTCTTAGTGAGGGAATTCTTAGCGATGATGAATTTTTAACTCAAGCTCATCTAGTGATGGATGAGAGCATGAAGCTCTTTGAATACGAGCTAGCCAGATTTAATGAGGGTGTGTTCTTCTTTTATTTCTCTACGATCGATCAGAATTGTCACATGCTGATCCGTACGATGGATCCATCTCATCCCCTCTATAAACCAAATGCTAGTGCTGCGGTAAAAAATGCCATAAGAGGATTCTACCAAAGAATGGATATTGCCCTCGGCAAGGCCATGGAGAAGATGGATTCCAAGACCACGCTCTTTGCGATGAGCGATCACGGATTTACATCGTTCACCAGGGAATTCAATCTAAATACCTGGCTGCACAAAGAGGGGTATCTACGGCTCACAGACGATTCAAAGTTAGGGCAGGGCGAATTCTTTAAATATGTAGACTGGTCTGAAACCAAAGCCTACGGACTCGGTATTAATGGCCTCTACATAAACATGGAAGGTAGAGACAAGAATGGTTGCGTTAAACCAGATGAAATTTCAAAGATCAAATCTGAAATAGCAGCAAAACTACCCAAAGTTAGAGATCCAAAGGGCAACAAACCTATAGTTACTCAAGCCTATGATTCTCAGCAGATATATTCCGGCCCATTCGTGGATTTAGCCCCAGATATGGTGGTGGGATATTACAAAGGATTCAGAAGTTCAGATGAAACAGTTCTTGGCAAACTACCAAAAGAGCTAGTGACCGACAGAACAGATCTATGGTCAGCCGATCACTGCATAGATCCACGCGAAGTTCCCGGAATGCTTCTATCCAACAAACCTTGGAGCAAAGAAAATCCAGCTATCTGGGATATGGCCCCGAGCATTCTCGATCAGTTCGGCCTACCTTCCCCCCAAGAGATGAACGGCAAATCGATATTTGAGGCGTAAGCCCTTTTACCTCTTTGAAGTTAAACGGCGCACTCTGCGTTGAATAGAAGGTTTTATCTGGCAAAAGTGGCCACTTAGCTCCCAGTATTAGGTTTAGAATTACCCTGAAAGAATTTACTGGAGAGATGTTGTGGTACAAACCAGCAGAGTGCCATTCGCTCATCCCAATCCGATAAGCGTTAAATATAGCAGCTCGTTCACCCAGGTTACTTTGCTTCTCAGAGTCTAGGTTGTATTCAAGACCTGGCCCAAAAGATCCCTGCACTATAATAATTGAGAATGGATCTTCTTTGGCTATCTGATCTATTACCTTAAGTGTGTTTCGTAAGATAAACGCGGCTTGCTCGGAATAGCGGCTTCGATAACTTCTTTTTATTCCCACATAATTACTGCCATCCAGATAAGAAAACCTATCCTCTGTTATTCTTGGCTTTCCATCTATGCGGAAAACAAATGGTGGCTGCGGGGCTTGTATATGACCAAATATAAAATGCGGGTCTCCAGATGTCGGAAAAGGTTTAAGAAACGAAAATGCTTTTAGTATTCCCTCCCTATGATTTTTAAAACGAAGATCAGAAAAGCCTAACTGGTGCACTAAATATGCCACTGGGGTCTCTGCAAAAACTATAGAGATGAGATGTTCTCTAACAACAGAAGCGCTACTCCTCTCATCAGCGCTAGTAAGATTAATTCCAGTTCTGTTGCTCGATACCGAATAGATTCGGTAACCTTGAGCCTTGAGAGCTTCAATCACCTTGTTATTATTTATTAACCGCTGAAGCTCAGCTCTGTTAAAAAAATCGCTATCTTCCCGAGAAATAAAAGCATCGAGGTAATCCATGTTAAGAGCTGAAGCTACTGATGGCAAAGACTCAAGATAATTTGAAAAGCTATTTTCGGCGACAAAGAACCCTAGATCTTTAAGTCCGTCTGTTAAATCTTTGGTATAAACACGATAATAATTACCAAGAAGATCCAGCCGCCCTAGTCCATCAAGCACAAAGTAATAAATATTTGGGAGATCTTCTAGCTCTGAAGCTATCCCCGAATCATTATTCCTCGAACTGATTGGTTTATAAAAATATCCTCCTGTTATTATAAGAACAGAGCTAATAAAAATAGTTTTTGCCGCGATGAAGCTAAACTTAAAAGGTCCGCGCTGATTGTCATTAACAAGCCTTCGCGCTGCTATACAAATAACTACAGCAGAGAATAATAGCGTTAGCCCCTCAGCTCGGCTCGCAATTATCTGGGCTGGTATAAATTCAATTGCTCGAGTGATGGCTCCAAAAAGCCAGAAAATCAAAAAAGATAAGCTTGCTAAGATACTAGCTTTGCGAGCCGATCCGACCAGGGGGATGCAGATGATAAGCAGAATTAGCGATATCACTGATAAAGCGAGGAAGGGAAGAATTACCTCGACTGGATTATAGAGCCCGAGGTTACTAAAAAGAACAAAAAACAGGGGAAGCAATGCCGCCATCCAAGGTGGCAATAAGCTCTTTAGATTTAGATATGACCTTCGTCTCATGCTGCCCCTATTAGATAATTAAGGTGACAGGTAGACAAGGAGGAATATTAAAAATCCCGAGGCTCAAAACAGGAAAACCTACAAAAGGTAATACCTTTTTGAACCTCGGGATTTTATCCATCTACTAGAGCTTCTCCACGAGAATGCTCAAGCAGATGATCCTGGGAGTGATCCTTTCACGAATGAAGATGAGCTTTTCGGCTCCCGACATCGGACACTCTCCAGCTGCCTGGATGTGGCGATATACCAAGATGGCCTCCTTCAGAGAGCTCACCTCCTGAAGAATTTGATCTCTCATCGCAGACTCTGGAAAGTGAATTCGAAGCTGTGTGCTTCGAACGCAGAACTCTTCCCACCACATGCCGCACTCAAGAGTCTCTGGTGAGATTTTCCAGGCGTGAAAGATGATCCCCGAGAGCATCTCTCGCGCCGTTACCGCCTCCAATCTTTGCAGGGCCTGTTGAGTAAGAAACTCAGGCCGCTTCCTGACAGGAAATTGATTCCCCATGTTCCCTTTCTAACCGGCCAAAACCCCTGTTCTGAGCTCGGTTAGAGAGGAGGCATCTTCTCTGACCGAGCCAAAATATTTTTCTGATAATTATTGATTTTTAAAGAGCATCCTCAATACAAGAGGGCTACCATCGTACCACGGCAGAAAAGCTAATCAAAGATATCCCAAAGACTTTAGTTGCTCTAGGTTGTCCTTGCTCTCCTCCTTGGGGGCAACTGCCTTTTTAGATTCAGCAGCCTGAGTCTGATATCTGGCTCTAAAGCCTTTCAAGGCTGAAGAAAGTCGAGTCAGAACCACCGCCTCTGATCCAGCTAAATTACTCATTTCCTTAGGATCTTGTACCAAGTTAAACAGTTCATAAGCCTTTCTATCCTTGTCCCATATGAGCTTAAAATCGCCCTCTACGACTGAAAGTTTATGCGCGACAATCCTACCAGCGCTATAATCTACCTCGCTGAAGATCTGTCTTTGAGCTGGTACATTCTCCCCCCTCAAAATGGCACGGCTGAGGTCTTTGCCCACCATCTCAGACCCTATCTTCTCTCCCAACATGCCCATGATGGTTGGAAATAAATCGATCGTCGAAACTGGCTCCTTTACTCTTCTCGGTTTTATCTTTTGAGGCATGTTAAAAATGAAAGGAACTCGTGTAAGCTCATCATAAAGATTCTTAGTATGACCAACAGCGCCTCTCTCTGTTAGCTCTTCACCGTGGTCGGCTGTAATCACAATTAAGGTTTCATCTCTGATTCCAGCCTCATCCAAATAAGCTACTAATCGGCCTATGTTTTCATCGGTAAAAGATATCTCTTCATCATATAAACCTCGTAGAGCCTTCTTGTCATCCTCGCTCATCGAGGGAACGATACTGTTAAGGTATTGAAAGTCCATTCCTGAGACTATCTGCCCCTTGTACCAAGAGGTGCGATCATATTTCTCGTGATGATAATAATTATTATGAGGGTCGAAATAGTGCGCAAAAAGAAAGATGGGTTTTGGGCCATTAGTCTGATTTTTTAACCAATCAATAGCCACGTCAGTTACCTTACTAGAGGAGACATCAGCATGAATTGCCTTAAATCCTCTTATGCCCTCAAAAGATTTTCCAAAATAATCAAAGCCCTGATCGTAACCGAATTTAGACTGCAGCAGGATGTGAGAGATAACTCCGCCCGTGGTGAAGCCTTGTTCGCGCATGAATTCAGCCAGAGTGTCAAACTCTTGAGGCAAAACTCTATCAAAATTTGTCACTCCGTGAGTTGATGGATACACACTAGTAAAGATAGAGCTGAATGTTGGCTTGGTCCATGAAGATGGCGAATAAGCTCGCTCAAAAACTAACCCTTCGGCTGCTAGCTTATCGAGATTAGGCGAGGGGGATTTCTCGGCACCATAAGCTCCAAGATGGTGAGCATTAAGGGTATCAATCGCTATAAAAACCACGTGTTTAAAAGGCGGCTTGCTACCTATCAAAAATGAAAAGATAAAAACTAAAATAATTAGCGGGGCTAGAAATAAGATCTTTTTCTTCACCTTTTCTCTCTGATTATTTCTGAATTAATTTGAGAAGCTTTTGAACGCACTGCTCTATCGAAAGCTCTCCTGTATTCAATTCAAGCTCTGGGCTCTCTGGAGATTCATACGGAGCAGAGACACCAGTAAACTCTTTAATCTCACCAGAGCGCGCCTTCTTATAAAGCCCATGAGGATCTCTCTTTTCACACTCAGCAATAGGAGTGCTTAGATAAACCTCGAAGAAAGATTCCCCTAATATCTCTCTTGCTCTCTGCCTGTCTTCTCTCATCGGAGAAATGAGGGAGCAAATTACAGATACTCCAGCATCATTAAACAGCTTAGCTACCTCGGCAGCTCTTCTAATATTTTCTCTTCTATCCTCTTTTGAGAAACCAAGATTTCTATTTAGACCAAATCTAAGATTATCGCCGTCTAATCTATAAACAGGTCGTCCCTCTGCAAACATCTTCTCTTCAAGAGCTTTTGCGATGGTTGATTTACCTGAGCCACTAAGCCCTGTGCACCAGAGCGTAATGGCTTTATGCCCAAAAGATGCCTCACGACGGGACTTATCAATCACGCCAGATTCAATGTGAATATCTTTTGATTTAGTCTCCTTTAGCGAAGCTGATGATGAATCATGGAACATCTCCTGCGGCTGACGGTCGATGATCATTCCGCCGGCTACTGTTAGGAAAGACTCCTCATCTACCAATATGAAATTACCAGTTGCTCTATTGTTGTTGTAAGAATCGATAAACAAAGGAGCTTTGGTTGATATACTTACTCTACCAATCTCATTCAATGATAAAGCTCGACCCTCCTCTCTGCTAAGGGTGTTAACATCAGTTCTATACATGACAGAATCAACATAACACTTTGTCTCTCTCGATGTGTGCAAGAGTATGTAAGAGCGACTCAGGTTCATCGGCTTCTCAGACATCCACACCAGCATCGCCTCAAATTCCTGCTTAACCTGGGGAACGTTATGCGGACGAACCAACATATCGCCCCTTGAGATATCTATTTCATCTTCTAATGAGATCGAAACAGATTGCGGAGCTGCAGCAAAAGAAAGCTCTCTCTTATTAGGATCAACATCAAGATAATCGATACTTTTAACCTTAGATCTTCTCTGAGATGGCAGGATCAATACCTCTTCACCCACCTTCACGTGTCCAGAACGGACCTGTCCGCCATATCCTCTATAGTTTTGATTTGGTCGGATTACATATTGGACAGGGAATCTAAAGTCGACCTGATTAAAGTCCCCAGCCACATAAACATTCTCTAAGTACTCCATGATGGTCTCACCTGTGTACCAGGGCATGTTGTTACTCTTGTTTACGATATTATCTCCCCTTAGGGCAGAGACTGGAATGAATCGGATCTCCTTAATTCCTAACTTGGAGGCAAATTTTGTATAATCTTCTCTGATTGAATCAAACACTTTCTCTGAGTATTCCATCAGATCCATCTTGTTGATGGCCACCAATAAGCGGGGAACCCCTAAAAGGGAGGCAATAAAGGAGTGTCGCTTGGTTTGAGTTAAGACACCCTTCCTGGCGTCCATCAATATGATAGTGAGATCCGCAGTGGAGGCCCCTGTAGCCATGTTCCTAGTGTACTGCTCGTGCCCTGGAGTATCTGCCAAGATGAATCGACGCCTGGGAGTCGAAAAGTATCGATAAGCTACATCAATTGTGATGCCCTGCTCCTGCTCAGCTTTGAGCCCATCTGTTAGCAAAGAAAGATCTATCTCATCAGCGCCTTTATTTTTCGCTTTCTTTTCTAGCGCCACAATGTGATCGTCGTAGACATTCTTGGAGTCGTGGAGGAGTCTACCGATCAGAGTTGATTTTCCATCATCCACGCTTCCGGCAGTTGAGAACCTTAAAAGCGTACTTCTTTCGTTTTGAGCTAGGATATCCCGTACCTCTTGCTCAGAGAGAGATGGCACTAGAGTAACTTCAGATTGCGATACTTTTAGGGTAGAACTCTTTTTTGTGCTCATTAGAAGTACCCCTCTCTCTTCTTAGTCTCCATGGAGCCTTCGGAGTCATGGTCGATAACTCTTGTAGCTCTCTCAGATGTTCTAGTAACCATCATTTCCCCAACAATCGCCTCCAAAGAGGTGGCTTCAGATCTAATAGCACCAGTGCAAGGGGTGCAGCCCAAGCTGCGGAATCTACACATCACCTCCTGCGGGGATTCTCCCGGAAATACGCGAGCAGCTTCATCTACTGGGATTAAATTATCTCCCCTGACTACGACCCGGCGTTTTTTGGCAAAATATAGCGGTACAATCGGAATCTGCTCTTTTAGAATGTAGTGCCAGATATCAAGTTCAGTCCAATTAGAAAGAGGGAATACCCTAATAGATTCACCTTTCCTTATCTTTCCGTTGTACTGGCTCCAAAGCTCAGGTCTCTGATTTTTTGGATCCCACTGACCAAACTTATCTCTGAACGAAAAAACCCGCTCTTTGGCACGAGACTTTTCTTCATCTCTCCGAGCGCCTCCTATTGCAGCATCAAACTCATATTTTTTTAATCCATCAAGAAGCGCTTGCGTTTTTAAGTATCCACAGCAACGCTGCGTTCCCAAATCGTAGGGATTGCTATTGTTGGAGATTGCTTCTTCATTTCTGTAGACCAATAGATTGGCCCCGATTTCTTTTGTAAATTTATCTCTAAATTCATACATCTCTTTGAATTTAAAGCCCGTATCAATATGCATAAAAGGAAACGGGATCTTTCCTGGGTAAAAGGCTTTTTGGGCTAAGCGCACCAAGCACGAGGAATCCTTGCCCACAGAATATAGCAGCACAGGTCTCTCGAACTGGGCTGCGACTTCCCGAATAATCTGAATACTTTCAGCCTCAAGCTGCTCAAGGTGGGTTAATATTTTATTTGGTAACGACATGGTTAAGGTTTTACAACGGGAGGGGGGTCTAATTCAAATTTGTGAGAGCCTGCGGTCAAGAGGATAACCTACTGAAAGAATTGCGAGTTATCGCCATTCAATCAAGTTTAAACCTCTAAATCGCAGCTCTCGTCAGACTAGCCCTATCAACAGCGGTTGGGGTGAATCCTGATTGTCATCTTCTGGTTGTCAATCGAGACCACCACGTTGCCACGGGGCGTCTGAACCACAACCGAGTCATGCACTCCATTGAGTACCACGGCTTGAGGATTCTTGTTGGAACTGGAGATTCCAACAGCGCCCTCACCGAAGACCTCAAGAATGATTCCCTGGTGGGTTTCGATGTCCACCGAGAATCCTGCTCCATCTGAAATTTTTGCACTGACCATGAAATTGGCCCTCCCAGACAGCTTTCGGGACAAAACCTATTCTTGCCGCCGGCTGCGGAGTATTTTTGATACTCCGCAGCGGCGTTTTTGATTGATCTACCTGGCAATCATTTAAAACAGCGAAGAGTCTGCAAGTATACGCCTCCTTGGCAAGGATAGTAAATCATTTCCTAAAATATCAATTATCCGCTAATTATATCGAGTACTTACTGTTTAAATAGAAACTATGAAAGCAGCACGAGTTGGTATCTTAGGAGGCGGTCAGCTAGGACAGATGCTGGCCCAGGCTGCTCTGAAGCTCAATCTAACTCCTGTTGTATTTTGCGCCAAAAAAGATGAGCCGGCCCTCTCGGTGGTAAAAGAGAGATTTCTGGGCGATCCAAAAGATGAGGATATCTTTCAAAAATTTAGAGCCTCGGTAGATATTGTCACGATTGAGAGTGAGTTTTTTCCTTTTCAAGAATCATTAGGAGATCCAGAGAGCGGTGCTCCCCTC
>Ga0172376_10007136_pt1 | contig 11965 bp, 26 predicted proteins | sample Lak35m_FD_121114 | JGI IMG/M metagenome (GOLD analysis project Ga0172376, IMG submission 121114) | Freshwater microbial communities from Kabuno Bay, South-Kivu, Congo - kab_092012_35m | ecosystem: Environmental > Aquatic > Freshwater > Lake | place: Democratic Republic of the Congo: South-Kivu...
AACCTTAGAGTAACAAATTTCTGCTCTTCGTGTAAGTAAATATATAAACCAAGGTTTGGCCATAAAAATCAGGGTATAAAAAGATTACGATCAACCCTTTATAGCCTTATTGACCAAACCAATTAGCCTTCTCTTGGTTATTTTCTTGGCATCAAATGTCTCCGTATATCCCCCATATGGCATATCCCCCTTATCCAGATAATGTCCATATCTCTCTCTTAGGGTTTGTACTACTATAGATTCGACCCTTCTACATACCCGCCGATCTTGAAAATACCAATATGCAACTAATTCCCATCCCTTGGTCCTATGCTGGCGAAACCTTTTACCTGTAATATCTCCCACACCTACCTTTATTGCATGATATTTTTGATGATAAATCACATATAGGATGGACATAAAAGTATTATATAATGGGTTTGTCATGTTATCTCGTGAAGCCAAAATAGACTCTATAGTTGATATTATTCATGATCAACTTAAAGGAAAACATAAGGATAAACTGGCAAGAGAATTAGCAAAAGAAATATTAGAAGAAATAGACGATGCTTCTCCCACATGGTATGAACATGGATAAAGAGCAAATAAAATATCTTTGTTATCGTTGTGGCATTATATTTATGATAGATATTAATATCAAAGACAAATGGGAACATTGTCCGAGATGCTATAATGATTAGATGACAGAAGTTAAATGTTATTTTTGTGACCAAAAGGCCACATATACCCAACCAGACAAAACTACTGGTGTTATTATAGATGTATGCGAAAAGCATTTTAGATTAAAGCATATGGGATAGGAGGAAATATGAATACAGAGGAATGGTCAAAAGAAACTAAACAAAAAGTTATTATATCTACTATGGTTATTTTGGCAGCATTGGTATTTTTTGCCTTTATATAAATGAAACAGTCTAACGAAAAAAGATCTGAAAGTCAACGCAAAAGAGCAGAAAAAAATAAAGAACGAATATCTGCCAAACCACGTTTATCTAAACATGAAAGATGGGAAATGGCAGAAAGGGTGCGTATTATATCTGAGGCGTTATCAGCAAATACTAAACCATAGTGACCGTATAGGTCATATAGGGGTTTGATATTTCTATTTACCGCCGAACTTTAAAGATGCTATAATTAAAGCGAATAGGAGTCTTATGTTTTATATTGGCTGTAACCATCTTGGCAATGTCAAAGATACACCTGCCAAAGTAATAGAATTACTACAAACAGTCGATCTTGTAATTATTGAATATGAAAAAATATTTTTATCTGATATCAAAGATTTAAACATAAATCCGCCGAATTATGTAAAATTTGAAAGATCATCAAAATTTTTAGATGAAATTATTTTAATGCTAAAACAAAATAAAAATATTTTATTGTTAGATGAAATGGGATATCCGTCTACGGCAGACCCAGGATCTGATTTAATAAGAATGGTTCATGAAAATAACTTAGATATTGATATCATTGCTGGCCCAAGCATAGGGCCAATGGCAATTGCAGCGTCTGGCTACTCTTCAAACATATATACGGTAGTTGATTTTTTTGAAAAAAGCGAAGAAGAAATTAAAAATACTTTGGAGAAATTAAATATAAAAGACAATATGATAGTAGCATTGCACCATAAGGAAAACATTATAAATGTTTTAAAGTGTGCCAAAGATGCTATTCCAAACAAATTTGTCTCATTATTAATAAATTTGGGTTGGAAAGAAAATCAAAAAATTATTAGAGGATATATTGATGATGTTATAAACGTTATAGAGGGGAAAACAATAGAAGAGGTTTATGGGCCTCAAAGCATAAGGCCTATAGCAACTTTAGTTTTTTCTTAAAATGACTATAGAAGAAAAAATTCGTAATATACTTTTTCAAATTGGAAAAGATATAAAGATTCACAAAATATCTTATGAAAATATGATTATAGAAATAGATTATGATAAATATGTCAATGAAATAATAAACATTTTTAACAGCCAGGACGATGGTATAAACTAATGAGCCTACACCATGTATTTGTAAATCCTTTAGCATATAACCTTTCAAACTACATAGAAGAATCTGGAACTTTGTCTATGTCGGATACAGCAAAAAATTTCTGGAAAAGTAAACAGGACCCTTCTGTATATTACGAAGAGTTTTTTGATTTTAAAAAAAATGAAATTAGTTATGAAGAAAATACTTTTAATTTTGAGTCCGATAGTTCAAAATTAATTATAACAGTTATGCCTGGAATTCATCATGTATTTAATGAAAGATTTGCTATAGCAATTGAATGGTTTAAAAGACATGAAGATGGATCGGTGTTATTTTTCTACGACAAAGGACAATGGGCAGACAAAGATTTAGATTTATTTTATTTTTTTAATTTATTTAATGATTATGTAAAGAAAAGCAGTAATGGAAAACAAAAATGTTTTTTGATAGAGATGGATAAAGATAAAAAATTTATTGTAAATAAGTTTTGTTTTTTTAAAGATTATTTAAATATAAGAGGAAAGTATCATCTATGTCAAAATTTAAAAAAAATTAGAGATTTTTATAAAACAGAAAATAAACCTTTTAGAAAAGTTTATATAAGCAGAGGAAAAACTCAAAGAAAAAGTACTCATTTTACTACTGGAACTAATGCAAAAGATTTTATTAAATTAAATAGATTTGATGATGAAAGAGTTTATGATGAAGAAATTTTAGAAAATTATTTAAAAGATTTAAATTTTGAAATAATATATCCAGAAGATTTTGAAAATATGAAGGATCAAATAAAAATTTTTACAGAAACCAAAATAATGATTTGCTCTACTCATTCTGGTATTTCAAATATGGTTTGGCTTCCAGACAATTCTATTGTTGTAGAAATTTCTGTTCCAATTATAGTAAATAAGGCAGAGGTTTTAGAAACTTCATGGTTTCATTTATCTATTTGTTCTCAGCATTCTTATTTATGTGTACCTTCTTTTAGCGGGGAAGCAGAAGATATTATAAATAAAATAGAAAAAACAATCAAGCCAATTATTATTGAATAACTTTACAAAACAATAGTTTTCGTGTATAATAAATATATGAATAAAAAAATCGTAATTTGCCCTATATGTAAAAAAGAGACAGAGGTGCGATGGGGTATTTTTGCCCATGATACACTTAATAGACATATGAAGGAGCACAAGTGACAGAATATAAGTTTGACGATCCAGAAAATGAGGGCTATGAAATTATCGTTCCTAAAGAGGTGGTTAAAAACATACTCATAAAGCATTATGCCAAAACATTTTATTGGGCAGTAGGGCTGTTTTCATTTATAATTGGATTTTTATTAGGAGTAATTGTATGAGTAGAAATGCTATAGAATTTGCAGAAATAGAAAAATCAGTTGTTGTTACATTAAAAACTAAATGCCCTGAAAAATATTTACTTATAGATAGGGAAACTGGAGATGTTTTTGTTGCTAAAGATACTGGGGAGTGGGAGTTGGTAAGGGGAGGACCTCACAGACATGGATGATCAGTTGGATAGTATGGAAAAGGCAAGATCTATTTTAGATGATTCAGTTGTAAAACACAAGTCAAAGCCACCATTGCGGTGGATTGCTAATTGGGCGGGATCAAGGGCATCTAAGTCTTTACTAACAATATCATATCTAGAAGATGATGGAATAACATCTGGATTTAGATATAAACTAAACTGTGAAATCTGGGACAACTTATGGCCAATATACGATAAGTATGGAACATCCTACATTTTAAATATGAATATGGACGGAAAAGCCTGGGATGACTATGATGAGGATGGTGTACCATATTGGGAGAAATGGGATCTTTGGGATTACGAAGATGAAGAAACAGGCGATGCATTTAGGATTATAGATAAATGAGTCCAGATGATATAAAAACCAAGGCGGGAAAAGAATTATTTAACCGTATGAATGTTCTCTATGGAAGTATAGTCTGGGGAGAAGTTTTGCGGGGGATCATAGAAATAGAAAAGGAGATGGAAAATGATATACCACAAACATTTATTAGTTAATGCTAAAGTTAAGAATCCAATTGATACGGAGCAACAAGGTATTGATTTTCTGAAAAATCTTGTAGAAAAAATTGATATGAAGATTATACAAGGTCCCTTTGCAAGTTATGTTAACAAGAAGGGCAACAGGGGCTTAACTGCTGTAGTTATGATAGAAACTAGCCATATAGCATTTCATATATGGGATGAGGCTGATCCTGCTTTAGTTCAATTTGATCTCTATACCTGCGGAAGTTTAGAACTTGAAAAAGTGTTACAGATTTTTAAACAAACCTTTACAGTTGATTCTTTAGAGTTTGTTTTGTTTGATAGAGAAAATGGATTTGTTGAAGAGTTCTCAGGAAAGGACTACAGATGAAAAAAATATTACTTCCACTAATTGTTTTTATTGGAGTTATTTCTGGTTTGGCTGGCATAACTTTAATTAGATTATCTAAAAATATGGAAGATTGGGAAATGTCTTGGGATGAAGAAGAGGAAGAACTATGAGTATGTGCGGATGTGGCTTTTCAACTGAATACCCCGTTTGTAATGGTACGCACAAGGTTGTTAAAGAAGTTAAAAATAAGATCATTGCTGCAATAGAAAAAATACCACTTGAGAGTAATGGGGCACAGTTAAATGCTGTAGGAATGAAAATTTTAGTCTTAGATATTATTAAAAAAACTAGAGGAGTTTAATAATTAACTTTCAATCCGAATCTAAAAAAAGCGGAGATGAGTTTGAGGATCTTGTTTTTATAGATTTGCAGTCTCGTGCATTTAGAAAAATAGATAAGAATGTTTATATGCCTGGTACTGGGTGTGAAGTAGACTTTGTTGCTCATGGAGAAAGAGATGAGCATGTTGAGTCTAAGGGCGGTAGAGAAAGTGATAACAAAAGGCCAGGAGCACAAAGAACTGACAATGTTAAGAAGGCCATAGCAAATGGTGCTTTAATTAAACTTAAATACCCTGACATTTATTATGTAGTTTATTTTTCTGCCCAACCTATTGCGGGTAGTTATTCAGATGAAATGATAGAACTTGCATTAAATAATAAGATTATTAATGAAGTAAGATATTTAAAATATGAAGAACCTGCTGTTGACAATCAGTTGCTTTTGTTCTATAATTAGTATGTAAGCAAACAACTCAAACAGAAAGGCTTTACAATGAAAAAACTTATCGCTATTATTTTTGCAATCTCTTTGATTGCTCCCTCGCCTGCACAGGCAAATGATGTATCAAGATATATTCAATTTATTACTCCAATAACTACTACTCAGTATGAATTGCCATCTGCTGCTTGGGATGCAGATACAAAAGAATATGAATTTTTAATGAGATTTATTGATCCAGTCGGAGAAGTATCAGTAATTAATCTTGGGCTGTACGATGCAAACAACAAAGAAGTTTCTTTTGATCAATTTTTTAATTTTACTTGGAGAGAGCCAAGTACAGTAGTTGAGAAAAAAGAATTTAAAATTTATCCATTTGAATTAAAAGATATTAAATTACCCTTAACACTCAAAATTCAAGTTAAATTTTATGATTCTGTTGGTAAGTTAAGTATATCTCAATCTTTTCCAATGAACTTTATTCCTAATCAGGCTGATGTTGCTAAGGCTGCTGCTGAGGCAAAGGCAAAGGCGGAAGCAGAGGCAAAGGCTATTGCGGATGCTGCTGCTAAGGCTGCTGCAGATGCTAAGGCTTTGGCTGACGCTAAGGCTGCTGCAGAGGCTGCTATAGCAAAGGCTGCTGCAGATGCTAAAATTGCTGCTGATAAGGCTATTGCGGAAGCCAAGGCTAAAGCAGAAGCAGAGGCAAAAGCAAGGACTGAAGCAGAAATTGCAGCAAAAAATGCTTTAGTATTGGCGACTAAAAAAGCATTTACTGGTAAATCATGTACCAAATTAAATAAAACTACAACTGTAATGGACTTGGTTAAGTTTACGTGTATCAAAAAAGGCAAGAAACTTGTTTGGAATGACGGGGTAGTTATAAATAAGTAAATAGGTTTAAAGAGCAGTAGCCAAGTTGGTTAAGGCCCCGAACTCATAATTCGGTTATCGTAGGTTCAAGTCCTACCTGCTCTACGCCCTTGTAGCCCAGTGGTAGAGGCACACGACTTAAAATCGTGCAAGCGTTGTTTCAAATCCAATCGAGGGTGCTTATGGTAGAATAGTATTATGACTTTTGTTAGCAAAAATATATTTGAATATTATGAAAATAATGAGCATAACAAGTATTATTTATTAAAAAACTTTACTCATAGTAATTATTTTGGACCTTTCAAGCCGTTTGAAGATAATCCTTTTGCATTTAATAATAATGATAACTATGTAAAAACAGTAGATGATCATAATGATTATAATATTAATGAGTTTGGATTGCGTGGTAATATTTATAATGATTCTGAGATAATAGGTGCGGGGTGCTCATTTACCTTTGGTGTTGGAATTCCTGAAAATGCCAGGTGGACAGATATATTAGGTCAAAAATTAAACACAAAAATTACTAATTTAGGTTTACCTGGCTATTCTGTTGAGGCTATATGTAATTTCATAATTTCTTATGCTGTAAATAATAAAATGCCTAAAAAAATATTTTGTTTTTTTCCAGATTTATTTAGAAGTTTATTAATAGAAGATTTTGATTTTTATTTTTCAAAAAAATGGAGAAGGCCAAAAGTTGAAAATTATAGATTAAATTTAACATCAGTAAATCCATCAATTTATTTTAATTACTCAGAAAAAGCAGCATTTTTAGAAATTGAAGATCAAAATAAAAAATATATAGAAAATGTTTTTTCTCCTCATCAATTAATAATAAATTCTGTTAATGCTATATCTTTATTAGAATTGTTCTGTTTATCAAATAACATCGACTTAGTGTGGACAACTTGGGATTCAGCGAGTGCATATATAATTGATATGTTGCTGAAAGTTCCTAATTTTAAATTAAAAAAATATAGAAAATTTGTTAATGAACAATATTGTAATTATTTAGATGTAAATGCTGCATTTATGGATCAACTTTGTGATTTAAACCACAATTCAAACTTTATCAATAATTATTGTTGGAGTAAAGGATCTGATTATGTTATTATAAATAATAAAGAAAAACCAAATTGGTCCGCACATCCAGGAATTCATTTTCAATATCATGTTGCAGATTTATTTGAAAAAGTTTATCAATAAAATGATTGGTCTGTAGTTCAGTTGGTAGAACACTCGACTGTTAATCGAGATGTCGCAGGATCGAGACCTGCCAGACCAGCCAAGGTCCGTTAGTTCAGTTGGTTAGAACGCTACCCTGTCACGGTAGAGGTCATGGATTCGAGTTCCATACGGATCGCTAGGGCACTATCGTCTATCGGCTAGGACATCGCCCTTTCACGGCGGAAAGACGGGTTCGATTCCCGTTAGTGCTACGAATTTGGTATAATAGAATGACTACTAGTAGAAAGAAGCAATAATGAGGACAATCGGATATAAATTAAATCCATTTCGCATTGTAGGTGTAAAACCAGGAAGGCTGGATGCATCTGATGATGCCTTTGAAGTATTGAATGAAAGGTCATTTCCAGGAAAATGGAAGGTCCTTGTATATTATCCAAAGGATTTTACCTTTGTTTGCCCAACAGAAGTTGTGGCATATGATAAGTTAGTTAATGATTTTAATGATCGTGACGCAGTATTGCTAACAGGATCAACAGATAATGAATTCTGTAAGGTCGCATGGCGTAATGCACATGAAGATCTAAAGAAAACCAACTCCTGGTCTTTTGCAGATCAAATTCGTGAATGGCAATATAACGGAAAAGAAGAAAGTTTTACTGGTTTAGCAGAACAACTTGGTATTCTAAATGAGGATGGCGTTGCTCTTCGTGCAACCTTTATCATTGATCCAGACAATGTTATTCAACATGTTACAGTCAACAATCTAAACGTTGGTCGTAGCCCCGAAGAAACATTGCGTATTCTTGATGCACTTCAAACAGGAGAACTCTGCGCCTGCAATAGAAGTCTTGGCGAAGAAACCTTGTGAGTTGGGTAGATAAAGTAAAGGAACTTGTTCCTGAGTATGCTAAAGACATTAAGTTAAATCTTGATGCTGTGATCAATAGAAGTAGTTTTGATTACGATTACTCTTCATCTCTCGCCCTTGCAGCAGCACTTGCAACAGGTAATCAGGACATCGTTGCCATGATTTCTGCTGGTGTTATAGATGAGGTAGAAAAAAATGCAGCCTTTACTGCAGCAGCATTGATGGCACAAAATAATGTTTGGTATCCATATACTGAAATGGCTGATGATCCTAATTTAACTGGACTACCAGCACAACTTAGAATGAATGCTGTTGCATCTCATGGCGGTACAACTAAGGCGAAGTTTGAATCTTATGCACTTATTGCATCAATTATTGGCAAATGTCATTTTTGTGTAAAAGCACACTATGAAACATTAAAACAAGAAGGGTGCACAACTGAGCAACTTCGTGATATTGGAAGAATTGCTGCAACAATTAATGCCATTGCTAAGGTTGTCGTAGCGTAATGGTTGCCTCCTTAACTCAGGGGTAGAGTACCCGCCTTGTAAGCGGGTTGTCGTAGGTTCAAATCCTACAGGAGGCTCTGATATAATATATTATGCAAAAAACAATAAAAATAGTTACATATCCAAGATGTGGGTCAAGTTATTTGTATTGGCTACTTTCTACTTCTTTTGGAAAAAATATTTTAAAAACACATCTTTTTGATAAAGAACTTATAAATACTTTTTCTGAATCAGATTATATAGTTACTGTATTAAGAGATCCATTAGATGCCATATCTTCATTTATTGCAATGGAATCTTTTTATTGGAGAAAAGATCAAACTTTAGAAGAATATTTAGAAGAAAAAATACCTACAAGAATATTTGATTATGTGGATTTTTATGAAACAATTATGGAAATTGCAGATTTGATATTAGATTATAAAGAAATAAACATATTTAGAAATACAGTTGTAAAAAAAATTAGCGATGATACTCTAAATAAAATTGTAAATTATGATTATATAGATTTGGTAAAAGATGATAAAGATCATTATTTTTTAAGAACTTCTTTAAAATCAGAAGAGTATATGTATATAAAAAATAAAATTATAGAATCAGATCTTTCTGATTGTTATAATATTTATAATAAGTGTAAAGAATTAGTTACTAGTTTTATAAAGTAAATTTATAATCATCAAAAGATATTGAAACTGCATGTCTTGGGCAAAGAGATTCAACGCTATGCCTTATATCTCTTGGTATATACATCAAATCCCCCCTTGAAAGAACATGCGTATATCTTAAATTATCAAAATTATCAAAAATTCTCCATAAAGATTCGCCATCACCTTGAACAAAAAATCCATCTGCTGCATCTGAATGTATCGTAGGTTGAAAATCTTCTTTTGGGCTTACTCCATCATCAGTAATTATTAAGTGATTAGGCCATTGGTGTGTGTTGTCTGAATTAAATTTATCTTTTAATTGAATTGCGTCTTTATCATTTATTTTATTATTAGTAGCACTAATAAAATGAATAATTGTCAAAGCGCTAAATAATTGTCCATTATGTATTTTAGAAATTAAAGAAATTAGTTCATTATAAATATTAGAATATAAAGAAGAATTTCTTATTGCCATTGTAGCAAAAGAAACATACTCTAAATCTTTTGTGCCTTTTGCTTGATCATATAAGTTACTAATTTGATTCCAAGTAGGCACTCCATCATAAAAATTTTTTACTACAAAAACATCTCTATTTTGAATAGACTGTAGTATATTTTTTTCTGTTATCATTTTGTTTTTTTTGTTTTAGCCTTTACTTGCCATACTGGTAACTTTAGTTCGTCTCCAGACCACTCATAACCTAATAACTTAACAATAAATTTAATAATTTTAATACGCATTATTTCACCTCTTTACCAAACTTAGCCCAGACTCTTTCATGTATATAATAGCCAAGTGATTCCCAAGCAATATATCCAAGTGCTCCAAGAGTTGCGTATTCATATTCTACTTCCCCAGTGATCATATAAGTAACTACTGCAATAATTCCAGCAACCCCTATTAAATGAAAGGTTTCCCAACTAAGTGTTTTTAATAAACTTTTCTTTTTTGATTCCATTTTATTTATCCTTTTTGTTATATTCACCATATTTACCAAGTATTGCTTTAACTGTACCGTCTTTACGAAGACGAACAACATTTCCATTTTTAATCTGTATAGGATTAAATTTTCTACTAGGCTTATATTGTCCAGAAGACATTTCCACTACCACGCTTTCTATTGGTTTGTTTTTCAATAGGATTGAATATATCTGAAAATACTTTTTTATCTTTTTCAGCATTAACTATTCTCCTTGACCAAGAATAGCCAGCATCCCCATCCCATGCAAGCCACATGATGTACCCATTAGATGGATTAGATTGACTTCCCCAATCCTTCCCTTTTTTATCTACCTCGTGACGAGAAAAATAAGAATACATTCTTTTAACTGTGCTTAGTGAAAGTGATTCGCCTCTTGCTAATTGTCCTGCACGAGTCCATCCTACTGATGTACCCGCACCTTTTGCCTTACCCTGTTCTTTAAATCTAATTGCCTTTCTTGCTGCTGCACGAGCACCTGATGGTGGCGAATATCCATCTGCTTTAGATACTTCATCTGTTTCATAAACAACAGTATCGTCATCTTCCCAAAGATCATCTGCTTTTTTTGCAGGTACGCAATTAGGAACTGGCCTACCGTTTGCACCTGGTTTCATTCCACGCTGTACATATCCTTCCCAGCAGGGGGCCTGTTTCTCTAATTCTTCTGGACAGCAGTCAGACATAATAATAGTATATCACATATTATGGTAGAATTGATGTATGGAAGAAAATTTAACTCCAGAACAGCAGGCTGAGGTTTTTGTTCATAAAATAATGCAGGCAACAAAAGATAGGATAATATCTATTTTGCAGCCTCAATTTGATAAAATATCAAATGGAGATCATCATTTTGATAAAGGCCTTGCTGACGCTATTATTACAGACATCAAAAACGCATAATAAAAGAGCAGTTTATACACATGCTCAGGTGTTTGATAGTATTATTATTTACTTGATTTTTATTGTTTTGGGCTTCTTTTCTTCTGGAATGTTTCGTTCCACAAAGACGCTAAGAATACCATCTGCCATTTCAGCACGATCAACCTCCATATACTCTCCGAGAGCAAAGGTGCGTGTGAATTTGCGAGTTGCGATACCCTTATGGAGAACCTGATTTTCAGTCTCCTCGGTTTTCTCACCCTTTACTATAAGACTTCCATTATCCACAGAAACCTCTACCTCGTCCTTACTGAAACCAGCAAGGGCTAAAGATAGTTTGTAAGTATCCTCATCGATCTTTACCACATCATATGGTGGATAAGACTGACGAGTTGCCTCACGATGAATGTTTGAAAGACGGTCCAACTCTCTGTTGAAACCAATAAAAAATGGATCTTTAAATAGATCCAATGCAAATGAACTTACCATAATTTCCTCCTTATTAAGCGAGTTCGTTTATACCCCCCTTTGGGCAGGTACATATATATTATAACATAAGAAAACGGATCAGCCAAAAAACTGATCCGTAATCTATTTTTAATTACTTCTTTGCTGCTGTTTTCTTTGCAGGAGCCTTTTTAACCTTTACGGCAGTAAGTGCTTCCTCTACAACAGAAAGAGCAGGTATTCTTCCGAATGCTTTATCGTTAGGATTGAGTGCTCTCAATGCCACTGGTGCAATAGCAGCCAATAACGAGTATGCAAGTGTCTTAGGATCTGTAACCCCAGACATATAAAGTGCAAGTCCAGCACCTAGAACTGATCGTCCATATGATGAAAGCATTGCCTTGTTTTCTTTACTTAGTTTCATTTTTCCTCCTAGGATATGA
>Ga0172376_10007142_pt1 | contig 11953 bp, 8 predicted proteins | sample Lak35m_FD_121114 | JGI IMG/M metagenome (GOLD analysis project Ga0172376, IMG submission 121114) | Freshwater microbial communities from Kabuno Bay, South-Kivu, Congo - kab_092012_35m | ecosystem: Environmental > Aquatic > Freshwater > Lake | place: Democratic Republic of the Congo: South-Kivu...
AAGAGAGCGACAGCAGCGAGGTCCTCAGCGTCATCAGCAGTTCGATGGAGCGCGATCTCTCGGTCCGCCGCGAGAATCTCCTCCGTGAATACATCTCGGTCGTCTATGCGCTGGGCTACGAGCTGATGCCCTTCGTGCCGCTCGGGTATGAAGAGTTCGGCGGGCAGAAATACGCGGATCTCGTCGCGAATTCGGACCAGTTCCTCGCCGCCTTCGGATCGGATGGCCTCAGTGTCGCGGAAACGAAGCTCGCCGTGTCCGGATCGGCCGGCGCCTCCGAAGCGCTCGCGAGTGAATCGGTCCTGATGCACGGAGGTGGAAAACTGCGCCTCTCGATCGAGCCGAAGTTGACCGTGGGCGAGCGCGCCAATCTCGAGATCGTCGCGACCGACGACGCCCACATCCGCGTCTTCCACCTCAGCTCGGATCAGCACGTCACCGAGCTCTTCCCGGGCAGCACGAACCAGGACACCTTCCGTCCGAAGAACAAGAAGCTCGTCGTCTCGTGGGAAACGACGGCGCCGGGCGGACCCGAGCACCTTGTCGTCTATGCGGCGAAGACCGGGCTGACAAATGTCGCCAAGGGCGAAGTGGCGGGCGACTTCACGATCTACGAGAAGGACCAAATCTTCTCCTCGCGCGGAATCCCCAAGGCGGTCCGCGCCGAAGAGGCCAGCGCCGGCGCCGTCATTCCCGCCCAGGTCACCGAGGCGCGCATCGGCTATTTCCTGAAGGATTGACCGCATCCGCGAACCCACCGAACCGTCGAAACCGAGAACCTCACAAACGCCCATGAAACGCATCGCTGTTCCCAGCTTCCGCTCCCTCTTCTTCGCCACGGCCTTTCTCTCCCTGCTGCCGCTCGCGGCGCAGGATGAAAGCGGCGACGATCTCGTCAAAAAACTCAAGGGTCGGGCCGGCCAACCGGAGGCCGGCAAGGCCTCCGGAGGGTTGACCACCCGCGGGATGAAGACGCGCTCGATCAGTGGTGGCACGACCGCTCCCGCCACCGCCTCCGAAACGCGCTCGCTCACGATGCGCGGTGTCCCGAAGGCGGTCAGCGCCGCGGCGGAGGAAGACAAGGTCGATCTCAAGCCGACGGTCGCGGGCGGCGACGAGGTCGAGCTGAGCTACAAGGTCGATCCCGAATCCAAGGTGGCCCGCGACAACATCCTCTTCCGCAAGGGCAGTGCCGAGTTCGCCGATGATGCCTCCGTCGAGGTCGTCGTGACCTTGGCCGAGGCCTTGAAACATCCCGATCTGCAGGGGCTGCAATTCGTGATCGAAGGCCATGCCTCGACCGAAGGGGACGCCAATGCGAACCAGAGCCTTTCGCAGCTCCGCGCCGAGCAGATCGTCTCGGTGCTGACGACTCTCGGCGTCGCGGAGCACTCCCTCATCCCCGTCGGCTTTGGCGAGACGCAGGCGCGCTTCCCCGAGACTTCGCCCGATGCCCTGCTCAAGCAGGATCGCCGGGTGCTGATCTTCCGGCTGGATCGGTGAGGCGGATCAGTATCCCCAGGCCCCACGCGTTTTGATCCGCGCTTCGCGCTCGAGTGCCTCGAGCCCGTCACGGGCTTGGAAGAAGGTCTTTCCCTTCGGAGTCGGGACCGGTTTTTCCTTGGAGCCGGGTCCTTTCGTGTGAACCCGGGCGAGCCCCTCCGCGACCAGCAGCGACGCCAAATCGCTGCCGTCGGGCAACTCGACGAAGCCATAAGTGCGATCACTGTCGTAGACCCGTTCCCAGTAAGTATAGACAGTGAAGGGGCCGCTCGCGAGCCGCTGTCTGGTGAAGGCCTTGGCCCGCTGGCCGACTTCAACGGCTTCGGCGGGAGTGATTCCGCCGAGATCGCGGGCCTGCTCGGCGACGCGGCGGCGCTGGTCGGCGTAGCGGTCGCTGAGATAACTCTCGGGGGCGTCGACAAAGTAGAGGCGCAGTTCGAATTCGCGCCCCCCCGCCTTGACCATGAAACTGTCGCCGTCATTGCCGTCGCGATCCACGTAGCGGGCGTCGGTGAAGCGGTCGTAGACGCCGACTTTCGAAGGATTGACCGTTCTGTCAGGAGACGATTTGCCCGCTGGTGCGGTTTCCTTTGCTCTCGACGTCGCCTCCCCGGTCTCCGGGAGGCGGACCTCCTCCAGTGTTGTGAATCCCTTTTCGCGGAGCTCTTCGGCTTCACCGCCGGTCTCGCCGACCGGCAGGCTGCCTCGCTGCCAATAAACCACCGTGAGGATCACGAGGATGGCCGCGTAGCGGAGGAGTCGCTCTTTTCCTTTCATCGGGTCTCGGCGGGGTTGGCGATCCGGATCTTTGGACAAGGGAATGGGGACAGGGGAATGGTTTCGATTCCCTTGTCCTGATTCCTTTGTCAGCAACTTGGCGGCGGGCTTGCCCCAACCTCAGCTCTTTTTTTCCTGCACCGCCGACTTGATGTAGAGCTCGCGCAGTTGCTTGAAGTCCACCTCGCCCGGGCTCTGGGACATCAGGTCGATCCCCTTGTTGTTCTTGGGGAAGGCGATGACTTCGCGGATGCTGTCCTCGCGGCAGGCGAGCATGACGAGACGATCGAGGCCCAGAGCGAGACCGCCGTGGGGCGGCGCACCGAAGCGGAAGGCGGTGAGGATGTGGCCGAATTTCGCATGCTGCTCCTCCTCGCTGATGCCGAGGACGCTGAACATGCGCGACTGGAGATCGCTCTCGTGGATCCGGAGGCTGCCGCCGCCGAGTTCGTAACCGTTGAGCACGACATCGTAGGCGACGGCGCGGATCTCACCCCATTTCGACTCGTCGTCGAGCAGGGCCATGTCTTCGGCCTTGGGACGGGTGAAGGGGTGGTGGACCGCATTCCATTTGCCCTCTTCGGCATCGTAGCCGAGCAGCGGGAAATCGACGACCCAGAGGAAGTCGAGGACGTCGTCCATGTCCTTCGTCAGGCCGCACATCGAGGCGACTTCGAGGCGGAGGCGTCCGAGCACCTCACAGCAAACCGCCCACTGGTCGCAGCCGAAGAGGACGAGGTCGCCCTCCTCGATCCCGAGGCGCTCGGTCAGGGCCGCCTTTTCGGCGTCGGAGAAGAATTTCACGATGGGCGACTTCCATTCACCGCCCTCGACCTTGATGTAGGCGAGGCCACCGGCACCGGCTTCCTTGGCGATTTCCTCGAGGCGCTTCACCTGTCCGGTCGTGACCGTGGCGAATCCCTTCGCGTTGATCGCGCGGACCTTGCCGCCTTTTTCGAGGGTGCTGGAAAAGACCTTGAAGGCCGAAGTCGCGAAGACGTCCGAGAGATCGACGATCTCAGTGCCAAAGCGGCGGTCGGGTTTGTCGCTGCCAAAGGTGTCCATCGCCTCCTGGTAGGTGATGCGGGGGAAGGGCTTCGAGACTTCGACGCCCCGTGATGCCCTGAAGGCGGCGGCAAGGAGATCTTCGACGAGGGAATAGATGTCCTCCTCGGTGATGAAGCTGGCCTCGATGTCGACCTGGGTGAACTCGGGCTGGCGATCGGCGCGGAGATCCTCGTCGCGGAAGCAGCGGGCGATCTGGAAATACTTCTCCAGACCGGCCACCATCATCATCTGCTTGTATTGCTGCGGGGCCTGGGGCAGGGCGTAGAACTTGCCGGGGCTGAGGCGCGAGGGCACGAGGAAGTCGCGGGCACCCTCGGGCGTCGACTTCGAAAGGATCGGCGTCTCGATCTCGATGTAGCCGGCCGCGTCGAGGCGGTCGCGGATCGCCTTGGTGATGAGGTGGCGCTGGCGCAGGTTGCGCGACATGCGGGGACGGCGCAGGTCGAGGTAGCGGTGTTTCATCCGCAGGTCCTCGTTGCTGAGCTCCTTGTCGAGTTGGAAGGGGAGGACGTCGGCCTTGTTGAGGATCGTCAATCCGGTGACGACCATCTCGATCTCGCCGGTGTCGATGGCGCTGTTGAGGGTGCTTTTCCCCTCGACCTCGGGTCGGATGTCGACGCGGCCGGTCACCTGCACGACGTCCTCGGATCGGAGGCTGTGGCTCAGGGCGGTGGCGTCGGCGTTTTCCTCGGTGCGGAAGACGCACTGGGTCACGCCCTCGCGGTCGCGGATGTCCATGAAAATGACCCCGTGGTGATCGCGGACGGTGTTCACCCAGCCCACCAGAGTCGCCGTCGTGCCGGCGTGGGACTTGCGGAGTTCGTTGCAGTGGTGGGTTCGATACATGGGGTGGGTGAAAGGCGGTTGATTCGACCTGAAAAACGGACGGGTCGAGACACTACAACCCATCCGCGGCCGTGCAAGGGGGCGGAAGGGGCGATTTTGGGGGCGAAAACGGGGCCATCCGGGGCCGCAAGGCGGGAATCGGAAGACTTCCAGGGTCGGATCAGGATAGGCGGTAACCGGCACTTGAGTGGAATGGCCTTGACTCGATACCCGTAAAATCCTGCAATGGGTGCCGATGAACTTGCTCGAACCGTTCCTCTGAACCCGTTCCGGTTATTGGCTGGCTTTTGAGTGGCAACGCCCCCCGCGATAGAAAGACGGCGGGGAATCTCCCGGTTCGTCCAAACAGCGCCAATCCGAAGAACCTTGCTCCAATCCGAACCGGAATTCATCCGTTCAAAATGCCCATGATGATTCAGCGACTGGCGATGATCCCCGCCCTTCTTGTCGTATCGCTTACCGTCGCCGCCGATTCCCGGATGAATCGTTCGGCGCAGGATCTGGCCAAACATCTCGCGCCCACGCCTCCTGCGGCGAAGGTGAACCCCGGCGATCTGGACAAACTCCGACAGCGGATGATCGCCCTGATCGATGCCTTGGAAGCCTCGTCGCGCTCCAACGGTCCCGGCCCCGAAAGCCTGATCGCGAAAGCCTATGATTTTCGCGACGATGTCGCCGGCGTCGAAAGGCTCCTCACCCAAAATGCGGTCCTCAACGCATGGCGCGAAGCAAACGGACGTGGTCTTTTCAACGAAGCAGGCAAATACACCGGAGACATCACGAAGGGGCGTGGGGTGGGGGGGAGCTGTGTTTTCGAGCTCGTCATTCCCGGTGAAGTCTATCCACCCGCCTCCAATCAAATCGCGAACCTCCGCCTCGTCTCCGCCGACGCCAGAAGGGCTGTCGATGCCCCGTTCACCCAGCGCGAGAAATCCTTTCGCGGCGAACTTGTTGAAATGATCGCAGAGAAAGGCCGCAGTGCCGAGCTTTCCCGTTTTGAGAATCCGCCTCCCACAGATCAATTCGGTAGGACGGATCAAGAGTCGCTCGATCTCTGGAAAAAGGCCATGGACGAAGCCGGGGACGCCGGAAAAAAGAAGCCGAGCCTGCGGCTTCAGGGAAATCTGGGTGGAACGCCTTCGCACATGACGGCGCAACGGTGGCGGTCGGTTACCGAAGTAATCAACAACTCCCAGCATCCCACCGAGGTCACCGTGGACATTTATCTGATCGGGCACACCTGGAAAAAGCGCGACTATTACGTGATGGCGAAGTCCACCCAGGTGATCAAACTGCGGGCGAACGAATCGAGGTCTCTCGAAGTGTTCACGCGGGCGGAAGGCTCGTACAAGAACAAGGCCGACGATCATGATCAGCTTTCCAAAGCTGAGAGACGCGAAAGCTCGGTGCGCTACCGGGGATTTGTGGTGGTTGCCAATCACGGCAAGGAGGTCGTGGCATTCATCGGCTCCGACCAGCGCATGGCGGAACTTGGCAATCCCGAGACCGAAGGCTCGTCGCTCGGCAGTCTTCCGGTGTTCTGAGAGCCCGAAACGTTGGGAGTCGAGCCGCTTTTCGGATCTTTTTTCCGAGCCTCGGGACGGCTCGTAATCTAGCGCCGTCTTTCGCGACAAATAGCAACGTTTCCCTATCCCGCCCCATCGCATCGACAAGGACCACGGTGCCGAGCTCGACCGTGCCAGCACCCGTGTCGGCGTTCGAATCGGTGCGCGGCGGACGGGAATCGTGAACCCCAAAACCGCAATCACGCCCCGGAGAATCCGCCTTTTTCCAGTTGGATATCCTCCTTTCGCGGTATTCCTCGTGAGACTCTCGGCGTCCCCTCGCCTCATCACGATGAACCTTGCCCCCTTGTTCCCGACCGGCCTGGCCCTTTGCCTGGCCTTCTCTGTTTCGTCCGGCCAGGAGAAGTCGCCGCCTCGTGACGACTCCGGAAAGTTGCCGAAAGGTCGCGACTACTTCGAGCTGCGCGACGGAATCGCCAACGCGCGGCGGAAATTCGAACTCGAGAAGAAGGGGCGCATCGTCTTCCTCGGTGGTTCGATCACCGCGGGCGGCGGCTGGCGCGACCACACGATGGCATCTTTCGAGGAGGCCTTCCCGGAGACGGAGTTCGAGTTCGTTGCCGCGGGGATCGGTTCGCTCGGATCGGTGCCGCACGCCTTTCGGCTCGAGCGCGATGTCCTGTCCAAGGGGCCGGCTGATCTCCTCTTTGTCGAGGCCGCGGTGAACGACAGCTCGAACATCCCCGATCTGCCGGGTCAGATGCTCCGCGGCATGGAGGGCGTCGTCCGCCATGTCCGCGAGGCCAATCCGCTCACCGATATCGTTCATCTCCACTTCGCGATGCCGCCGCATCTCGACGACTTTCGTTCGGGTCGTGTTCCCGTTTCGATCGCCCAGCATGAAAAAGTCGCGGTCGCCTACGGCAATCCCTCATTGAACCTCTCTCTCGAAGTCACCGAGCGCATCGATGCGGGGCAATTCACCTGGGAAAACGATTTCAAGAACCTGCATCCCTCGCCCTTCGGTCATCGTCTTTACGCCGACAGCATCGCGCGGATGCTGGACGCCGCCTTCGCCGGTGCCGTCGCGGAGGCGGCGCGGCCTCATGCGATGCCGGCGCCGGTCGATCCGAAGAGTTATGCGCGCGGTCGTTTCGGCGACCTCGCCTCGGCTCGGCTGGGCAAGGGATTCATCCTCGATCCGGCCTGGAAAGCGACGGATGGCAAGGGCACCCGCGCGGGATTTGTGAACGTCCCGGCCCTCGTCGCGACGGAACCGGGCGCGGAGTTCGCCTTCGACTTCGAGGGCACCGGTTGCGGGCTCTTCCTCGCCGCCGGACCCGATGCCGGGCGCATCGAATACCGCATCGACGGTGGTGAATGGAGCACCCTCGAGACCTTCACCCAGTGGAGCCACGGCCTCCATCTCCCTTGGGTCGTCATCCTCGATGACGGGCTCGACCCTGGCAAACACACCGCAATGGTGCGGGTGGCGGAAGCTCGTCACGAAAAAAGCAACGGCACGGCGCTGCGGGTCTTCCACCTGTTGCTCAACTGAGAGGGATTTGACGCGATGAATCCGACTCGTTTTGTTCTCTTTCCCGCGCTGCTTTTCGGGCTGCCGCTTTACGGGGCGGTTCCGATCGCGGAGGTGGCCGAGGTGCATCGGGCGCTTCTCGAGACGCACTGCCTTTCCTGTCACGGTCCCGAAAAACAGAAAGGAAAGTTCCGCATCGATGATCTTTCCCACGCCATCGACAATGTCGAGACGGCGGAGAAGTGGCAGAAGATTCTCAATGTGATGAACGCCGGGGAGATGCCGCCCGAAGAGGAGCGGAAGCCTGACAATGCCGCCAAAACCGACCTCCTTGATGACTTGGCCAACACGCTGGTCTTGGCTCGGAAGCGGCTTGCTGACCAAGGCGGCCTGATCACGATGCGGCGGCTCAACCGCCGGGAATACAGGAACACCCTGCGTGAGTTGCTCGGGGTGGAGATTAACGTCGCGGAGCTTCCCGCCGACACGGGCACGGGCGGATTTGACACGGTTGGTTCGAATCTCTTCATGTCGGCCAATCAGTTCGAGCAATACCAATCGCTCGGACGCGAGGCGCTCGAGGAGGCCTTCGTGCGGCACTCGCACGCGGGCCAACGGCGCCGCCTGAGGGTCGAGGTGGAGGAAAACAATGGCCGCATCCGGAAGAATTACGCGGACGCTCTCGACGCGCTGACCCGGGCCACGAAATGGTCCGAGGCGGTCGCGGCGGCCGCAGCCAAGCCGGAAAACGCCACGCTCGTGGCCGGGCTGCAGAAGCAGGTGAAGAACGAGGATCTGTTCCGCCGCGAGTGGGCGAGGATCCCCGGAGCGCCCGCGCCGGAGACCTTTGGATTCCAGACGGTGGAGAACAACGCCGACAAGGCGAACCGCGCCCTCGGCTACGGCACGCCGATGGGGACAGGATTTACGCGTCCCTATCACGAGCGTTATCTGAAACAGCCCCAACTCGACACCGGTGCCTATCTGACCGTCAGCGTCGGCGATTTGGGCAACGACCACTTCGCCATTCTCGTGCCCTATGATTGGCCGGTTGGCGAGTATGTCCTGCGGGTGCGAATGGGGCACACTCCACAGTCATCGCCGGAGCAGCGCTACCTCGAATTCGGGACGAACCCGCGCAACGGGAAGCCGCTCAGCACCCATGTGGTGAGCGGGACTCTGGAAGAGCCGGAAATCATCGAGATCCCGTTCCAGCTCACCAAGGATCACACCGACCGGAGCGACCGGACTCTTTTCCTCCGCGAAAAAGGCACCAACGATCACTACCTGCGCACCCGGGATCTCTTCAACGCCGGCAAAAAGGCGAATGGTATCGGACCTGAGCTGGCGATCTGGGTGGATTGGATCGAGCTCGAAAGCCGGAGTCCGGAGGCCGAGGGAGCGGTCGCGGAGGCAAGATTCAACATCGGCAGCAACCGTCAGGTTGGCTCAGTCTCTGCAAAGGGACTCGATCGCGTCCGCTACGAGTGTGAGTCGGCCAACGGAAAGGTTCGGGACTACGTGGCCCACACGATCGAAGCGCGGGAGCGAGCCAACCGATGGGTCGAAGCGGTGGAGGCCGCCGCTGCGAAACCAGAGAATGCCGCGATCGTCGCGAGGCTGAAGCCCGAGCCAAGGAACGATGCCCTTTTCCGGCGATCTTGGAAGGAGATACCGGGTGCCCCTGCGCCGGAATCCTTTGGCTTTCAGACGCAGGAGAACAATGCCGACAAGGCCAATGCGGCCCTCGGTGAGAACTGGCAGAAGTATCACGAGTATTACCTCGCCCGTCCTGGTCTCGATCGCGGTGCCTACCTCGCTACGCCAACGATGCACCCGGCGGTGATGGCACTGGGTTTTCTCCAACTGCCGGTGCCGGCGGAATGGAACAGCGGCGACTACGTCCTCCGGGTGCGGCTCGCCGCGGCACCGGAGGCCCGGCCCGAGCAGAAGTTCCTCGAGGTCGGGATGCATCCGCGCAACGGCATGGTGCGGGCGACCTTCGCCGTGACCGGAACGATGGAGCAGCCGCAGATGGTCGAGTTTCCTTTCTCCCTCACCCGGGTCCAGGATGATCCGGGCGACCGCACCCTCTTCATTCGGGAGAAAGGGGCTTGGGACAACAACGAGGAGGGTGGCCGCAAACGCCAGGAGTCGGTGACGCGGAACGGGATCGGTCCCGAGGCAGTCCTCTGGATCGATTATCTGGAGATCGCGCGGCTCGACCTCGATGCGGTGACGGGAGCCCCCGCGATCCGGGCGATCGGACTGCCGCTCGATGAGAAAAGCCCGGCTCCGGCGCCTGAAGAGGTGAAGGCCGCGATCGGGCGCTTCGCCAGCGTTGCCTTTCGCGGCACGGAAGCGTCCGCGGGGTTCGTCGACAAACTCGCCGCGCTCCACGCCGGCCAGATCGCGGCCGGGGTGAAACCGCGCGAGGCGCTGCGTGAAACACTCTCCGTGGTGCTCGCTTCACCGATGTTTCTTTACCTGGCCGAACCTTCGCCGGATGGAAAACGGCGTTCCCTGACCGGACCCGAACTCGCCGCGCGGCTCTCCTATTTTCTCTGGGGTTCTCCCCCCGATGCGACCTTGCTCGGGTTGGGCGAATCGGGCGAACTGATGACGCCGGAGGTGCTCGCCGCGCAGGCGGTGCGTCTGCTCGACGATCCGCGCTCGGAGGATCTGGTGCACGGCTTCGTTCACCAATGGCTCGGGATGGACCGGATCGAGTTCTTCGAAGTGAATCGCCCGAAGTATCCGCGCTTCGACGATAGCACCCGGCTCGCGGCGAAGAACGAGATCTACGAGACCTTCGCGCATCTCCTCCGTGAGAACGCACCGGTGAGCGACCTGCTCAAGTCGGACTATGTCGTCATCAATCGCCTCCTCGCTGACTACTACGGCATTCCCGGAGTCGAGGGCGATGCCTTCCGCAAGGTCGCTCTCTCCCCGGGTTCGCCGAGGGGAGGTTTGTTGGGGATGGCCGCGGTCAGTTTTATGGGCGGCAACGGCGACCACACCAGTCCGGTGGAGCGTGGAGCGTGGGTTCTGCGAAAACTTCTCCACGATCCGCCGCCGCCCGCACCGGCCAACGTGCCCCAGATCGCTCGCCTCGCGGGGAAAGTCCTCACGACGCGTGAGCGGCTCCTCGCCCACCAGGAGGAGGCGCAGTGCGCGAGCTGCCACCGCAAGATCGATCCGATCGGATTTGGTCTGGAGAATTTTGACGCCGTCGGCCAGTGGCGCAACGAAGACAGCTACCAGGTCATGGACGAGACCGGCAAGCCGGTGCCGGACGCGAAGAAGACCTGGACGATCGACCCCGCGGCGGAACTTCACAAAGGGCCGGCTTTCCGGGATTACTTCGAATTGCGCGATCTTATCGCGGCGCGCTCGGAGGACTTCGGGCGGGGCTTCAGCGAGGCGCTCGTCGAATACGCCCTCGGCCGGCCCATCGGATTCGGCGACGAGCCGCTCATCGACGCGATGGTGGCCGGGGCGAAGGGCGAGGATTTCGGAGTGCGGGCCTTCATCCACTCGCTCGTGGCGAGCGAGGCGTTCCGGACGAAATGACGCGGCATGGAGCTTCACCGACAGCACCTGATTCCCGGACCCGGATCATTCAAAGGGATTGATCACCGGGACGCCACAGCGATTGAAGTCGACGACATTTCGCGTTGCCACGGTGAGCCCATGATATCGTGCCGTCGCGGCAATCATGGTATCCTTGATTCCCACGGTGAAGCCGGACCGGCGGACTTCATTGACCAAGCCACCCCAAACGATCGCCACGTCGAGACTCCAATCGAGGCAATGGACGCGGCTTCGCAGCCCTTCGAACCAGGTTTCCAAATTCGATCGTCGTTTTCCTTCATCGAGATGGCTGATGCCCTGCCACACTTCGCCCATCACCACGGCGTCGGTCACGCACTCCACCACATGATTTTGGAACCAGTCCACCGCCCGCTCCACCGGTTTGGCTTTGGTCGGCTCGCAAAGCAGATTTGCATCCTCCAGGTACTTCATTCCAAGGCCAGCGGATTGAGATCGTCCGTCGTTTCATCCTCGGCCGGAGGATTGAACCAGTCCTTTTCAGGGCAGGATTTCAACCATTCAACCAAATCGGGCTGCGAACCAGGCTCGGGTCCCGTTTCTTCCGTCAACGAAACCCGCACCGGTCGTCCTTCCGGAAAATGGCTGAGCATTCCGGCCAGAATGCCGACACTGTCGTCGCCGACGCGAATTGTCGTGTTGATCGTGCTCACCTTCATTATGATACTCATCCGGGCGACATTTGACAACCCCTCAACCATCCCTGGCATTTGATGAAAACCCGCCGCCACTTCCTCCAGTCCAGCACCGCCCTCATCGCGCTGCCGATGCTCGAATCCCTCGGCTTCCGGCGCTTCGCCTCGGCGGCCGGTCCGGCGACACCTCCGAAACGGCTCCTCTTCCTCGGGTTCGGATGGGGCATCACCGAGGACACCTGGTATCCGGACATCACCAAACCGGGACCGGACTACGAACTGCCCAAGGGCCTGCAACCGCTCGCGCGGCACAAGGCTGACTTCTCCGTGGTGCAGGGACTCTGGAACAAATACAGCAACGAGGGCCATTGGGGCAGCACGATGTGGCTCACCGGAGCGAACCGATACGCCCAGCCGGGCCAGAGCTTCCACAACAGCATCAGCGCCGA
>Ga0172376_10007144_pt1 | contig 11948 bp, 5 predicted proteins | sample Lak35m_FD_121114 | JGI IMG/M metagenome (GOLD analysis project Ga0172376, IMG submission 121114) | Freshwater microbial communities from Kabuno Bay, South-Kivu, Congo - kab_092012_35m | ecosystem: Environmental > Aquatic > Freshwater > Lake | place: Democratic Republic of the Congo: South-Kivu...
GGTTATGTTACCGCAAAACCCACCCAAACAGGAGGTTTAGCTCCCCTGTTCGCGCAAGTGTGGGGAAGTAGGGAACAACTAGACTGGAAGGGCACAACGGAAACCGATGTTAAGATTTCCTCCCTCTGACAATTGCCTTGCATAGCGATTTGCAGACCTTAATCGATTAGCTGGGTTGAAGAACGAACCTCCACGCAGTACATAACTTTCATCAACAACATCATCGTCATTATTGCTCATCTTCTCTCGTCCATCATCGGGCATATATGGATAATCTTGATATATGCTGCGTTGCCATTCCCAAACATTTCCAGTTAAGTGCATCGCTCCAACCCATGAGGCACCATTAGTTTTAGTAGTAACAGGATTGGGCTTTCCACCACTATTCCTTTGCCAAACAGCATATTCGCCATCCATCCAATCGTCCCCCCATGAATACGTCCAGTTCTCAATACCGCACACTGCATATTCGGTCTCTAGTTCGGTTGGGATAGTACACTTTGCCCATTCTGAAAAAGCTAACGATTGATGCAACGTCACCCACACCACTGGACAATCCACCATATTAGACTGATTGTATAGTTCGCAATCATAGGGGAGTCCTACCGCCTTAGCTTTTACTGCTACACGCCATTGCGCGTTGGTCACTGGGTAGCGTGCAATCCAGTATGGCTTAGTGATACTTTGCCAATGTGGTGGCTTTTCATCCTTCCAAGAACTGCTACCCATTATAAATTTCCCGACTGGTACCAAGCACATTTCCATCTTCGGCGTTGGGCTACCCTCCACAATATCCCCTAATGGCACAATGATTGGTTTCCAATCGCTATTGTAGGTGCCAGTAAACTCACGGGCACGATTAATTTTCGTTGCAAGCAAATCACTATATATTTTTGCTTCTTTGGAAACGACTGACTGTTCGTCGTAATTTTTAACCTCTACCCTGACTATTTCCGGTTGCACTTCCACAGATGAATGACTTTCATCAATATCGAAGTCCTCTAATTTTTCGGGCACCTCGTTGGTTGGGTTATCTCTAATACGGTCATGCTTGTGGTAGATACCTAATTGCTGCCGGATGAGGCTCAAATCGAACAATATTCCAACTACCACGATTAGTAGTAGCGTGGGCAATACCCAATTGAATGGCTCAACTAGGACACCTTCTTGAAATGCAAGGACATATAATACCGTAAGGACAATGATCAAAGGTATATTTCTTACACGAATTAGCATAAATGCGACTCGATCTTTGATAGGCTATGATATTTTAGACTATACCAAAGTTATTACTTATTGGCATTATATGTTTACGGAGAAAGGCTTCATCACAATTAAGGACAAAGAATTGCAGAAGCATGTCTTACTTCTCTGCGAGGACTTCGCGCGGTTTGCTACCGCTCTCTTGTGGACCCACCACCCCGCGCTCTTCCATCAGTTCAATCAAGCGAGCGGCGCGGGTGTAGCCAATCCGTAAGCGACGTTGCAACAGCGAAACGGATGCCTTGTTCAACAGGCGCACCATCTCCACGGCTTGCTTATACATCGTGTCTTCGTCTACCGCTTCGCCACTGGTGTCTGTCGGTGGGGCATCATCATCCCAAAACTCCGAACTTAACGGGGACGCGCTCGCGGACGGGATTAAGTCAGGGCGACTGCCACGCCCACTGGTGATTTCGCTTGCGCCAGAAGGGGTCATAATGCGCGGTGGGTTGCTGATGTCCACCGACAAAGGTGAAATGCCCTTGACCGGCGCGGGCTTGTAACCGATGGCTTGTTGCTTCCAATAGCGCACAATGTTGTCAATTTCTTCGTCAGAAACGTAAACACCTTGCAGGCGTAGTGGAGCAGGCGAGTCTCCACTTAAGTACAGCATGTCCCCGCGTCCCAGCAGGCGTTCCGCCCCAGGTTGGTCCAGAATAACGCGACTGTCCACACTGCCCGCCACCGCGAATGCAATCCGCGCGGGGAAGTTCGCCTTAATCAAGCCCGTCACCACATCAACCGACGGACGTTGGGTGGCAATGACCAAGTGTATCCCGGTCGCACGCGCCAAAGCCGCAATGCGCGAGACGGCGCGCTCGGTCTCTTCCGGCGCAAGCATCATCAAGTCCGCTAACTCGTCGACAATCACCACCACATAGGGCATTTGCTCTTCGCCTTCAACAAGATGTTTATTGAAGTCCTCGATGTTACGCGCCCCAGATTGACTGAACTTCCTGTAACGTTCATCCATCTCTCGTGTGACCCACTTCAAGACGCCCACAATGCGCTCAAGTTCCACCACCACAGGCGCAACCAAATGCGGAATGCCGTTGTAACCGGTCAACTCGACGCGCTTGGGGTCAACCATGATGAACTTGAGTTGATCGGGCGTGTTGGTTGCTAAAAGTGAACAAATGATGGCGTTGATGCACACTGACTTGCCCGAGCCTGTTGTCCCCGCAATCAAACAGTGGGGCATAGAAGCCAGGTTGGCGGACGTGGGCGTACCATCTACGCTTTGACCCAACGCCAGCGCGAGGCGCGATTTGTTGGTGATCTTGATGAAGTCTTCAGAGGTCATCACGTCTAGCAGGCTAACTAACGAGTTCTTAGCGTTGGGGATTTCAATGCCCACGTACCCCTTGCCGGGCACGGGTGCCTCTATACGGATCGAACGCGCCCCCAAAGCCAGTTGAAGGTCGCGGTCAAGCTGGGCAATCGCACTCACTTTGACGCGGTTCTTCTTACCCGAACGCGCCTGCAAATAATCTGGCTCCACCCCGTATTGGGTAATCACAGGACCGGTGTTGATTTCCACCACGCGCCCCGGCGCACCAAAACTGCGCAAGGTCTCCTCAATGATGCGCGCCTGTTCCACCAAGAATTGACGGTCAAAGTCTTGATCTTGCCCTTCGTTGAGCAACTCTTTAACGTCGGGCAATTTCCACTCGCGCTTGGGGGCTTTGGGTGCAGGGGCAATGTTGACCGACGGAGGCGCAGGTCGAAGCGCGACGGGGTTCACCACAGCAGGTGGGGTGGGGGCATTGCGATAGGCATCTGTGCGCGAGATTGCCGCTTGATCGGTCGTAAACGCGGGGCTAGAAGCGACCGCTGGTTGAGCTTGATGTGGGGCTTTCAAGCGTGCCGTGCGTTCTTGTGCGCTTGCGCCAACAGTCGGTGTGGCAGACGGCACAACAGGCGCAACGGTCGCGCTGGGTAGCCCATCCTCTGGCTTGGGCACCGGCGCAGTAACACCGACAGGCGCGGTGGGAACGCTGGAAACTGCCGTTGCTGGCGCAGGGGCGGTTTGAGTAGTCGCTACGGGGTCAGCAGCAGGGGGTGGGGTGGAGGGGGTGGCGTTCTTCCCAATGCCCATTCGGTTGGTCAACCCACCAAGACGCGCCCCAAGTGGGGTGGTCGCTTGGGTGGGCTTCGTGGCTTGGACAGGGGCAGGCTTGGCGGGCGCGGGTTGTAGTTTGGGGAGCGCTACACGCCCAAATAACCCCCCCAAGCCGCTACGTGGGGCGCGTCCAGTGACCGCTCCCACCACAACCGACTCTCCTTGTTGTTGCGCTAAGGAGGCGGAAATCGTGCGTCCCCCCATCGTGATGGGGATGGCACGACTGGGATCAGGGGCAGGCAGGGCATGCTCCCCACCAGCACCGAGTGCTTGAACAACAGGGCGCGTGACCTCAATTTGAGTGGCGGGGGGGGGGAGGGCGGCAATTTGCGCTTGGTGTTGGGCAATCCGCTGGGCGCGCACCACCGCCTTACGTTCGGCAGAGCGACGTTGTGAATCGCGGAAGCTACGCCATAGCCCGACGATGATGATGGCGATTTCCGAAAGACTCAAGTCCGCAATGAACATCATCCCGACTAGCACGCCGAACAACGCCAACGTGAAGCCGAGTATCTCGCCCACGTAAGAGACCAAGAGCAGGTAAATATAACCCCCAATCATCCCCCCTCCGGCAGGAATGATGGACGGATCAAGCCAAGTTCGGCGAATCTCAAACATGAGATGCTCGTAACTCACAATGTTTTCTAATTGGAAAGAGTAGATGAAGTGGGCGCTCACCAACCCGGAGACATATAACAAGCCGATGCCGAACACGCGCCCCATGTCAACCGTGGGCGCATCGTCCCCGAAATGGCGCACAATCAACCAAATGCCCACTATCAAGCCGGCAATGGGTATGGCAACCGCGCCCCAACCTACTAAGGTGTTGAACAGCGTGTTAAACCACTCCGTGATGGCTCCCTGTCGGGCAGACAAGCCACTCAACAGCAACGCCCCAGACACCAACACCAAGCCCACGCCCAGCAAGTCCAGCTTGCGGTCAAGCGACATGCCCTGTTGTTCTTTGATTTTGGGGGCTGTATTCCGTTGTTTTTTGGTGGCGGACTTTGCGCTCTCTTCCGATCCGAAAATGCCACGCACTGACCTGACCAAGCCGGAAGTGAGGTTCTTCAGGTCCAAGGGAGGGCGTTCACCCTCTTTGCGCCCAGCAGCGCCAAGCGGTGCACCCGTTTTACCCCCCTTGCCTTGCTGATTGACAGCAGAAACTGGCGCCTTCTCATCGACTTCGGGCTTCTTCCCTCCGCCTAAGTTACCAAACGCCCGTGCCCCTAAGCCACTGCCTCCCTCGGCTTTGGCATCTTTCGCAGCAGTAGGAGCTGGCTTGGGAGCAGTTTTTGCTTCGGGCTTGCCCCCTTCTTCAGCAGGTTGATTCTTGCCCCTATTGAACACTCCACCCAGCGAGCTAACTGCTCCTGTTAAAGCAGCTACCCCCGGCACTTTGATGGAGTTTTCCCCCTCACTCTTCGGGGCATCCCCCTCTTTCTTGCTACCCGCTTCATAGGGTAGATTTTTGCGTAAGTCGCCTACCCGATTGGTGGTGGGTTTATCCGCGCCAGAGGACTGCTCCTGGTCTGCTCCGTCCCCCTTCGATTTAAATGGGGTGAGCACCGCGCTGAAGAATCCGCCCCCTTTGGGTTTGTCCTCCCCTGCTTTAGGCTTGCCATCATCAGGCTTAGAAGGGGCTTGGCTACGCGAACCAAACCCTGGTTTACCCGCTTCTGTCGCTTTGTCGTTGGGTTTAGCAGACTGATCGGAGGTGGGTTTGTTTCCCCCAGCAGGGGCAGGTTGGGCGGGACGGGTGCCAAATGGGGATGCGCCACCGCTTTGTGGTGACTGCCCGCCTGCGCCGGGTTGGGCGGGACGGGAACCAAACGGGGACGCGCCACCGCTTTGTGGTGACTGTCCACCTGCGCCGGGTTGGGCGGGACGGGAACCAATCGGGGATGCGCCACCGCTCTGTGGTGATTGCCCACTTGCGCCGGGTTGAGCGGGGCGTGAGCCAAACGGGGATGCGCCACCGCTTTGTGGTGACTGCCCACCTGCGCCGGGTTGAGCGGGACGGGAACCAATCGGGGATGCGCCACCGCTTTGTGGTGATTGCCCACCACCGGGTTGAGCGGGACGGGTGCCAAACGAGGACGTGCTACCGCTTTGTGGTGATTGCCCACCTGCGCCGGGTTGGGCGGGGCGTGAGCCACCAAACGGGGACGCGCCACCGCTCTGTGGTGATTGCCCACCTGCGCCGGGTTGGGCGGGGCGTGAGCCACCAAACGGGGACGTGCTACCGCTTTGTGGTGATTGCCCGCCACCGGGTTGGGCGGGGCGTGAGCCACCAAACGGGGATGTGCTACCGCTCTGTGGTGATTGCCCGCCTGCGCCCGGTTGAGCGGGACGTGCACCCAATGGGGAGCTAGAAGTGGGACGGTTCACCCCACTGCCACCTAATGGGCTATTGTCTACCTCATCCTCATCATCGTCAGCGCGTGCCCCTAATGTCCTTCCACCCAATGGGCGCGGAGGCGCACCATAGGACGAAGTCGAGCTTCCTTCACTTGAACGGGGACCAAACGGGTTGGAAGTTGCGCCGGTTTGTGGGCTAGGCATTGACGATGAGGGGGAACTACTGCCAGAAGATTTTCTAATGTCGCTCGAGCGATTAGACTGGTCTGAGTCAGCATCCTCATCCGCATACCCATCATCATCAAGATCTTCGTATTCTAGTTCGTCGTCGTTGTAGCTCATGCGTATCTCGTAAAAGTCGCCTAGGTGACAGAAATGACCTCACTAGCCTATAGTATACCACAAAATTACATTTTTGTGGCAAGTAGGTAGAACATTATTTCTAACTAACAGTTTGGCTATTCTCCCCCAAACGAATTCAAGACAAGTTTGAAGCCCAGAAGTATTCCAAGCACAGGAAGGATGATGTTCCCCCATGTCGCTAAAAACTGAGAGGCACTCGCCAACCATTGCCCCATGATTTGATCTTGCATGAACCAACTCACCGCTAAAACACCGCTCGACAGGGCAACCATGCACACCCCCAGTACCACCTTGGAAACTTGTACCGTGGCGCGTTGATCGTGTGGGGTAGGTGTGTGCCGAGAGAGATGACCTAACGGTAGCGATTTCCCTAAGGCATCCACGGTAAATGTCGATGACGCATTGCGCTTGTTTTCCTGTGTGCTGGAAAATACGTTGCCAAAGGCGTAAGAAGGGGTGCCTTTAGATTGATTTTCAACAGGCGGATTTTTACCCCTGCCAAATGCCACAACCTCTTCTTTCTCCGTGCTGTCCTTGCTCCCACCACGTCCAGCAGGTATGCCACCAAACGGGCGTGAACCAAACGGGGACGTGCTACCGCTTTGTGGTGATTGCCCGCCTGCGCCGGGTTGGGGGGGACGGGTGCCAAACGGGGAGGTGCTACCGCTTTGAGGCGATTGCCCACCTGCGCCGGGTTGGGGGGGACGGGTGCCAAACGGGGATGCGCTACCGCTTTGTGGCGATTGCCCGCCTGCGGTGGGTTGGGGGGGACGGGTGCCAAACGGGGACGTGCTACCGCTTTGAGGCGATTGCCCACCTGCGCCGGGTTGGGGGGGACGGGTGCCGAACGGGGACGCGCTACCGCTTTGGGGCGATTGCCCACCTGCGCCGGGTTGGGGGGGACGGGTGCCAAACGGGGACGCGCTACCGCTTTGGGGCGATTGCCCACCTGCGCCGGGTTGAGCGGGACGGGTGCCAAACGGGGATGAACTTAGGTTCTTGAACACACCACTTAACGCTGGCAGCGGTTCCCCCAATGGGACGCGGTCTGGTTTCGCGCTTTGATCGTCTGCGGACTCATCGTCATCAAAGTCACCGTGTAAATTCTCAACAGGAAGCCATTCTTTTTTCACTTCTTGGTCGTCATTGTTCATTTCCACCACTCCCAGCACCAATTTATTCTCAATCGTGATCTTACTTATCTTACTATAGCAGGATACCACACATTCTGATTCCGCAATGCACTTCAACCAAATTTGGCTCAAGATAACGCGATCTTTGTGCGAAATCACAAGAAAGGTGGTAGGGTTTTCAATCAAACTCTAGTATGATGATGCGCGTCATGGACGCTATACCATTACCAAGGGAGAAAATTTGATGAGCCTAACTATCACCGCAATTGCTGATTTGCTTGGCAACAAAGCCACCCAGTTACTTGACCATACTTCTACCACCATTCCCCAATCGCGCTTGCACCTCCCTGGTGCAGACTTTGTAGATCGCATCTACGCACAAAGTGACCGCAGTCCGCGCGTGTTACGGAGCCTACAAGCCCTGTTTGAGCATGGACGTTTGGGCGGTACCGGGTATTTGTCCATTCTCCCAGTCGATCAAGGGATTGAACATTCGGCAGGGGCATCCTTCGCCAAGAACCCTGATTACTTTGATCCTGCCAAAATTGTTGAGTTGGCAGTCGAAGGTGGGTGTAACGCGGTGGCTTCTACGTTCGGCGCGTTGCGCATTGTCGCCCGTCAATACGCCCATAAGATTCCATTCTTGGTCAAAATCAACCACAACGAATTAGTCACCTACCCCAACAAGTTTGACCAAATCATGTTTGGGACCATCCAACAAGCGTATGACATGGGCGCGGTTGCTGTAGGGGCAACGGTTTACTTTGGTTCAGCAGAAAGCACCCGCCAGATCATCGAAGTATCCGAGGCGTTTGCGTTCGCCCATGAACTGGGCATGGCAACCGTGTTGTGGTGTTACATGCGTAACCCCGAATTTAAGGTGGGGGGCGTGAACTATGAAACCGCCGCCGATCTGACCGGTCAGGCAAATCACATCGGCGCAACCATCGGCGCAGACATCCTCAAGCAAAAGTTGCCAACCGTTAACGGGGGCTTCAAGGCACTCAACGCAGGCGACTCCTCTTATGGGAAGTTGGATGAACGTATCTACAGCGAGCTAACCTCTGACCATGTGATTGACTTGGCACGCTACCAAGTGGCGAATGGCTTCATGGGGCGCGTCGGGTTGATTAGCTCTGGTGGGGCAAGCGGCAGCAATGACTTTGCAGATGCCGTAGAAACCGCCGTCATCAACAAACGTGCAGGCGGAACAGGCTTAATCAGCGGGCGCAAGGCATTCCAACGCCCGATGTCAGACGGTGTAAGCATTTTGAATCACATCCAAGATGTGTACCTCTGCCCAGAAGTCACCATTGCATAGGGGTTAACTCCTTCACACCTCTATGCTAGGGCGTGCTGAGATGTCTTGGTGCGTCCTTTCTAGCGTTTCATAATGAAGCCTACGCCAAGGGCGGTGATAATCGGTCGTGTTAGACCAACCCGCCCAACAAAACGGGTGAAGGTTTCGCGTGATCCTGCTGCTGGCAAGGTTGTGGCGTGCACCCCCTCGCATCAGACTGAAGAGGATTGCGTCCCGTCATGTCTCGACATAATCGCGGCGTACCTGCTCCACTACATGGAACAGCATGGCATCGGTGGCGGTTATGTCCGCCAGTTCAAAGCACATCTGCGCAGTTGCCAATCCCATCCCAAATTCATAGCGCGGTCCCATCGGTTCATTCCCAATCACCACCAAATGAAACGGGGGGAAGTTCAAGCCATCATCCCCCAGTTGAGCCACCACCCCCGCCACATAACGCGCCCAATGCCCCAACGGGCGACGCAACACACTTTGATGGCACTTGGCACTACGGTGGCTAAACTGGACTGACCGCTTGAGGTCGGGGGCATCTAGGCGATACCAATAACGCGCGGAGGGTTGGGCAGCTCCCCACATTTCACGCTGGGTTAGCTTGATGATGTGGTGGGGACGTTGGGGGTCTAATGTGCGATTGACGGCAGTCAAAAGCCGCAGCGGCGGATTAGCAAGCGGGTTTGGATTCAGCATGATGTGACCCTTCGGGGTGGCTTGGTTTGCCATTGTACTAAGTATAGCAGATCCCTCTCATGAAATTGGTAAGATTATCCCGTAGGATTCCCCGCGACGTTTTGTACAATCGACGTAACAGTCAATCGAAATGACAGTGCTCATCATCCCACGCTCCATTGAAGGGTGGTACAGCAGACGATAAACGATCTAAGCACCTCGAAAGAGGGGAGGAGAAATCCATGAGTTCAGAAAATTCGCTGAATGCCTTGAGCGTCGATATAAAATGGCTAGGGGGGTTGCTCGGTACGATCATCAGGGAACAGCATGGGGAGGTTGCTTTTCAACTGGTTGAGGATATTCGCCACTTGGCGAAGGCACGCCGTGCGGGCGACCACGCCGCCAGTCGGCAATTGGTGGAGCGGTTACGCTCATTAAATTTAGATCAACAACAGATTTTAATCAAAGCCTTCAGTAATTATTTTCAACTCATCAACATTGCCGAAGACCAACATCGCATCCGCATCATTCATGAGCGCGAGGCAACGCATTCGCTCTATGAGTCCATCGGGGGGGCGTTGCGTGAATTCAAAGAGAAGGGCAAAACTGCGCATGAAGTGGAAGCCCTGTTGCGCGGGCTAAGCCTGCGCCTCACGCTGACCGCCCACCCGTCCGAAGCCAAGCGACAGGAGGTGTTGGTCAAACTCCATCACATCGCCCTGCTCTTCAACCAAAAAGATCGCCAGATTTTGCTCCCGCGTGAGCAGCGCAAGCTAGAGCAAACCCTCACGGAGAAGATCGAAGAGCTATGGCACACGCCCCCTAGCCGTGCCACCCGCGCCACCGTTGCCGATGAAGTCAAGTTCGGGCTATATTTCATCACCACCATGCTCATGGATTTGGTGGTGGATGTCTATGATGAGATGCTTGCCGAACTCGAACAGTATTACCCCGATCATGTTTGGGCGGATATGCCCTCCCCGTTGCGCTATGGCTCGTGGGTGGGGGGCGACCGCGACGGCAACCCCAACGTGACCGCCGATGTCACGCTTCAGACGATTGCCACCATGCGCGAGGTGGCGCGTAAGGTCTACATGGCGGAAGTGGAAACGTTGCTCAATACCATGACGCAATCGCTCTATGAGATGGGCAACCACCACGCTCACCCGTCTGCGTTGCGCTTGCCCAATGAGGGAGACTTTCACACGGATGCACAGGCGGTGATGGAGTATCCCAACGAAATTTACCGTCAAAAGCTCAATGTGGTGTACCTGCGCCTCAAGCATGGCTACTATGACCACTCTGCCGATTTGCTCCAAGACCTTGCTCCCATTGGCGAAAGCCTCAAGCAGTCGGGCGCGTATCGCGCTTATCAAGGGCACATGGGGCGGTTGATCCGCAAGGTGCAACTGTTTGGCATGCACCTTGTCCCGCTCGAAATTCGGGAGGATGCCGAACGCCATGCCTTCGCGCTGGATGAATTGTTCCGCGCCTATGGACTGGCGTATGATTACCTAAAGATGCCAGAGGCGGACAAGCAAATCCTGCTCACGCGGGAGATATTGAACGAGCGTCCGCTCTTCCCTGCCGAGCCAGACTTTAGCCCAATTACCAATGAAGTGATTGCCACTTGGCGCACCATCGCCAAAGCACACAAGCAGAGCCTGCGCTCGATTGACACGGTGATTGCCAGCATGTGCCGTCGCCCGTCCGATGTGTTGACGATGCTCCTGTTGGCAAAAGAGGTGGGCATTGACAAGCACATTGATATTGTGCCCCTGTTTGAAACCGTCGATGATCTTGCCAACGCCGCCGCAACCATGACCACGCTGTTGCAAAATTCCACCTACCTTGCTCAAATTCATCAGCGTGGCAACTATCAACAGATCATGTTGGGCTATTCGGACAGCAACAAGGACGGAGGCTATCTTGCTTCTAACTGGAGTTTGTATACCGCCCAAGCCGATCTTGCTGCGGTGTGCCAAGCGCACGGCATCACGCTGGAGTTGTTTCATGGGCGTGGGGGGAGCATCGGACGGGGAGGCGGACCCACCAACCGCTCCATTCAATCTGCCCCGCCCAACAGCATGCACGGGCGCATCAAGATCACCGAACAGGGGGAAGTGATTGGCTTTCGCTATTCTAACCCCGGCATCGCCCGTCGCCATGTTCACCAACTCATTCACGCGGTGATGATTGCCTCTGCTAACTTGACCACCCCGCAAATTGACAAAACTTGGCACGACCTCATGGATGAGCTGGCAGAAGAGGGTAGACGCGCCTATCGTGGGTTGGTGTATGAGTCGGAGGGCTTCATTGAGTATTGGCAACAAACCACGCCCATCCGTGAACTTTCGCACATTCCCATGAGTTCGCGCCCTGCTAAACGGGTGGCAAGCGGGTTTAGTGCAATGCGTGCCATCCCGTGGGTATTCAGTTGGATGCAATCCCGCGCCATCATCCCTAGCTGGTATGGGGTGGGGACGGCTTTGGCAACACTCGGAGCAACCCACCTAGAGACCATGCAGGTGATGTATGTGCAGTGGGATTTCTTCCGCAATTTGCTACAGAACCTGCAATTGGATTTGGTCAAGGCGGACATGGGCATTGCCGAGCAGTACGCCACGCTTGCCGAGCCATCCTTGCGTGAACGCTTCTTCAACCGCATCCGTGATGAGCATCAATTGGCAAGCACGATGGTCTGTCAGATTAGCCAGCA
>Ga0172376_10007149_pt1 | contig 11946 bp, 9 predicted proteins | sample Lak35m_FD_121114 | JGI IMG/M metagenome (GOLD analysis project Ga0172376, IMG submission 121114) | Freshwater microbial communities from Kabuno Bay, South-Kivu, Congo - kab_092012_35m | ecosystem: Environmental > Aquatic > Freshwater > Lake | place: Democratic Republic of the Congo: South-Kivu...
AGGTGTGGGTGAGTATTTCCATACGGAGCATAGTCATATTCCATTATATAAACATAACTTTCGTATTCTTTTTATTATAGAATGACATCACCGAAATCCCCAGAATACGATGACAACCTCGAAAACCTACTTAAAGAAGAGGCAGAAAAGGCAGAAAGTCTATCGATTTTACACCGACTTTCCCACGAGAAATACTCCCTTGCGTCCAACCTCATCAATATCCCCGTTATTGTGTTGAGTTCTATCATCGGTTTTACAACTGGCATTAAAATCGATTATGAAGACATCAATATCGTCCTCGGTATTGCTTCCGTCTTCGTCGGGGTCATCAAATCTCTCGACAGTTATTTTCAACTCGCACAAAGAAGCGAACGCCACCGCCTCGTATCACTCCAATACGGTCAGTTGTGCCGAAAATTATCCGTTGAACTCGCTCTTGAACGAGATGTTCAAGAGAATGCGAAGGATATGCTCAATATGATTAGAACCGATATAAAGAACCTCGAAGAAATTGCCCCAATCATAGAAGACGACATCATAAAAAAATATAAAGATAAATACCCGAAGGTTGAAGGTGAAAAAATAAAGCGTCCTGCCTTAACGAATGGTCTTACCGAAGTCATCGTGAATAAACCTGATGCGAATTATATTGTGAAGGCGGATTTGGTTGCTCGTAGTCGTCGGCAGTCGAAAGACCACCCCCACGAAATCGTAGATATTCCGCTGGATGACATCGGGGCGATGTGATTTTGCGGAGCAAAATATCGGGGATGATTATCTTGTTCATTACAGGATAATCATTCGCCATCCATTTTATTCTCGTTATAGAACTTCTCATCCTTCTCAATCCCGATATAACTGCGTTTCAGTTCAATTGCGGCACGACCCGAGTTGAATGACCCTGCCGTGGGGTCTAAAACGGTGTCGCCCTCATTACTGTATCTCTCGATTAACCACTTGTAAATCGTGATTGACTTCGCCGTTGGGTGCGGTTTGTTTTTCACCAATCGGTCGTGAATGACTGATAAAACGCATCGTTTATTCTCCTCCTGAACATAATCGGGTTGCTCCAATCCTTCGGTGTGCGAGAGAAAATTGCTGTTTCGGGGTTTGCTCGGTTTGCGGTATTTCGACGGCATTCCCTTCTTCACCTCATCAATCCGCTTGTAAAACGCCGACTTCTTCGCAAAAACATAGATTAACTCGTGTGAGCGGAGTGGCATCTTATTCGCCGAGAGAAATGACACCCCCACCTCCTTATCTAAAACAAGGTCATACCGAAACCAGTCTGGTTTTGAATTCACCAATTCCACACCAAACTTCGCCGAGCAAAACATCAAAACGGGGGTATGTTCGTGTTTAGATAATCGCCCGACCTGCTCCCAGAACGCCGAGAGATTTATCTTTATATCCCATTTACACCCAGCATTACAAATCCCGTGGGTTTTCCGCCCCGTCGGCATCGCCCCTTTTTCCGCAGTCAGCACCCCGTAGGGTAGGTCGCAAACGAATAAATCAATCGACTTATCGGGTAATGTGCTCATTATCGTAAGGCAGTCCCCGAGGAGACATCTCGAAGACCCCGAATGTTGCGTTATTTCCGTCATTTTCGTCTGTTTCGCTTAAAAAATCGTCGTCGTCGGTATCTTTTGGATAATCACGGGTGATGTCTTTAAAACAGTATTGGAGCATATCTAAAATGGTCGCCCCGTGATGTTTCGTCATAAGTAAATCCTGTAATTGTAGTGCCCCTGCTGATAAGGGTGTGTTTAATTTTTTGATTTCGGTTTCGAGGTGCGACACTCTGGATAAAGCAAGGGTTAGTTGCTCTTTCAGTTTGGCGATTTCGGTTTTATCATTACGGCGTTTCTCCTCGTATGCGTGTTTTACATTCTCAATATAATCGTTGATTTGTTTGCTTGTTTTACACTTACTTACCAAAGCATTTCCAGTCTTGATATGATGCGTGTCGCCATTAAACTCAACACCACCATCAAGTTCATAAGATAAACACGCCAGAGGATAAAACCGAGCAAATGGTCGGGGGTAGTCCTTATTGATTTTCAGTTTTGTATGATACTTCGTAGCACCTTTCAGTTTTCCACAGTCCGCGATAAATTGCTGTGCCGACTTGTATTTCTGTATTCTATTACCGTCTTCGTCTTTACCCGATAAAACCATACCTTTCTTTAAATCACAGGCGACAAGGCGTTCGATTTTATTTCCTTTTAACCTCATAATCTCGCCAGTCATAAGGTCTCCTCCATAGATGGGATAGTCTGGATGGCGGTGGATGATTTTACCGTTCCAATCAATTACTTCCTTTAAGTTCTTTTTTACTGGTTCGGGTGCTTCATCACTCGAAGTTTCTTGCGGATGTGCGAATTGTTCCTGTGCCGTTAGGCGTTCCGCCTTATCTCTCGCAATCAACTCTTCCATCTCTCGTGCCCGTCGCTCCTTGGCATCCTTTCGCTCCTGTTCCTCAAAGGTGAGTATTAGTCTCACACCCCAAAATACCGACTTACTCTTGTTTTTACCACCGTAGCGTGATGATAAAAACTCCCACAAAACTCGGTTATAGTTCATATTAAGGTCAGGCACTTTGTCATCTTTCTCTCGGTCATTTTTCCAATCACCAAAAACAGAAGCGATTTCACCAGCGGTGGTTTTTATTGTTTTATCGCACTTTTCCAGTCTCTCGTTATGAAACTTCATAATAAAATCCACATCCGCATTTCTCAATCCAATCTTCCACAACCCATCATCGGGGTAGGGTTTCGGTTCAGCGACAGGGACATCAGGCACAAAACACGATGCGTCGGGTTGCCAAGTTCCGTATTGCGGTTCTTCACCCTCACTCTCGCTCTCGCTTCGTGTTCCAGCAGAACTGTAATCATCAGGTAAAACAGGTTCAATCTCACCTTCGGTAATTTCGCAAGGCGAAATCTCTCGAACAATAAGATTTACAGCAGGTTCATCGTCGTCATAGATAGGGACAACTTCACCATTCACAAGTTCAACACGAGAATAAGGACGAGACGACATATGTTTATTTATGGATAATGTAGATTAATCGCTTTAAGTCGTTTATAATACTATTAATATTGTGTTTTATTATTAGAAAGTGATGAATGGCTACGGGTCTGTTTTGAAAAGAAAAATCCCAAGGAAGAAAAATAAAATCAAAACATCGTTTCCCAGTTTTGAAACTTTTATTCACAGCGTAGCCATTATTCATTTTCTAATGTATTATAGTTAGATTTATATTAGACTTCGTCTAACATTTTCCATATAAAACCATAGGTTTCTTATATATAAGAATGAACCATCCGCATCGCATCGACTATTACCAGTTTCCTTCGATTATAAAACCACACGATAAACCGTGCGACAATCCTGCCCCTATTCAAGAAGAGCAACCGAGAGATTTGGATTGGTGGCAGGACAGCGACGAGGATGAAAACGCTTAAAGGGAAACCGCCCATTATCTTATAAAAGACCTGCCGAGAGAATGCCGAAGACGATTACGATGAGAGAACTGAATGAGATGCTTTCAGCACAGGAGGAGGAGTTGAGTGCGGAGTTTGGTGCGAGACAGAAGACGCTGATTATGGAGAACGAGAGATTGTCGTTGCTTTTGATGGAGAAGTTCAAGGTGATAGATGAACTCACCGAGAGATTGGAGAAGTTGGAGATGAAGACGAAACAAGAAAAACCAGCACCGATTATCGTAGGTGTTCTGGATTGTGGATTGTCGCCGTGTATGAGCGACCCTGAACCTGAAAACATCATCAGCAAGTTTGATTATAAGAATATCCCGTGCCTTGGTGATGACGATGGTTGCGTGAGTTGCGGAAGTTAGAAACACGAACGCCGAGAGATTTATAATAAAAGCAATTTAATAATATGATATACTATGTTCTGGTCTATCCTATACTCCATCCTGCCTATCCCCTCCGTAGGTGAAATCCTGTGTTTTGTAGTGGTGAAAACAATCATAAATAAATACACATAATCAGTATTAAATGAGCGACATTTGTAAGGTGTATCGAAACTTCCTGAAATACAAGGGGAGTGATGATGCGGAGATTTATTTCAGCACGGCGAAAGGTAAGAAGTTCGCCGTCATCACGCCAGACAAAAGGGTCGTTAATTTCGGGCAGAAGGGATATGACGATTTCACGAAGCACCAAAACGAGCAACGCAGACTTGCCTACCTTAACCGTGCGACGAAAATAAAAGGGGATTGGCGTAGTGATAAATACTCGCCCAATAACCTTGCGATTAATGTTCTGTGGCAGTAAAAGTAAAATATAAAGACAAAACCAGTTATTATAAAAATGCCCGTCATTCGCCCTCCTATCAAACCCATCATCAAAACCGCCGTTGGCGTTGCGAAGGTTATTTGCCCCCGCCCGTCCATCACCGTCCGCCCGTTTGACAAGAGCGACAAGATTGATTTTTCGTGCCGTTGAAACGGCGATGCCGAGAGATTTTGTGGAACAAAATTACCGAAGGTGAGATTTATTATTAGTCCTTTACAATTAATAATAAAAACAAAACATAACATTCGTATATATAATGAATAGAGCCAACTTCGCAATAGAGGGCGATGAAAGGAATTGCTGTGGGTTTAGAGGGCGAGGTTTTGACGACTTCTCTCGGGAAGACCTGCGGGACATCATCCTTCACAAGAATAAAGTGATTGCCGACCTTGAAGAACACGCCTACGGAAGTGCGAGTTTTATTGAAAACCTGAATAAAGGACTGCGAAAGGCGAACGAAATCAAGCGACAGATTGATAAAAAACCGCCGAAAGAAAGCGACGAGGAGTTCAAAAAACGACTGGAAGAGTTCGATAAGGACAAGGATGCCCCTACGGAAGCGTGGGGAGCGGACGAACTGAACGGTGGGATAAAAAAAGGTAGGGGGGGTTCGGCGGCGGCGGCAGAACCGAAACCCCCTTCTGGTGTTGCCGTAGCAGCAGAGGCGTTGAAACCTGTGCGTGAAGCAATCCAGAATGGGATTGGTGATGCTCTTTATGGGAAAAGCGACGACCCGAAGAAACAAAGAAAGGGACTGCTGGGGATTAGTGAGGAGGGGAAGGAGGAAAGCAAAAAGAAGGTGATGAAGAATATCGTTGTGCCGATAGTGAAGGCGGCGACGGAGTTTGGGAAGAATGTGAAGGATACGGCGAATATGATTTTCAATCCGTCGCAATATGACGCAGATATGAAAGAAGAACGGATAAAACGCATCAAGAGAGATGAAGCGAAGGCGGGGATTGTGCGAGACAAGGAAAACCCGATGATTATTGTGCGGAAACCCCGTGGGTATTGGACTGCTGAAACGACCGACCCGACAGAAGAGGCGTATTACACGAAAAGGATTGCGTCGATAAATAGGGGTGCGAAAACACAGGAGGAGCGGGATAAGGATGTTTTTTATTTGCGTATTCCTAACCCGATTTTCGCAGCAAAATTGCGACCTTCGTTTAAGGAGTTCGGGGATGCCAAAATAAAGTTATGGACGGGTGTTCAGCAATTCGACCCGAAAATAAGTGAAGATGTAGATGGAACATTAAAGCAATTACACGATGACGAGTTTATATTTGTGCCCGAAGATAGGGCGAAGGAAATATACGGACAACTGCGTCAATTTGTTCAAAGTAAAGAAGATGCCAAAGAAGTCGCGGGGTTTGAGGATACTGGTATTACAAAAGGGTTTATGAGGGAGTTCGCGAAGATAGACCCCAAAACCCTAACAGGACAGGATTTAGTCGATTACAAAATGACGAAGTTGAGAATTGATGATGCGACTGCTGATGCTTCTTTGAAGAAGGTAGATAAGGATATAACAGATGAAATGGCGAAAGCGACACCCGACCAAGCGAGACTGACGAAGATGCGTGAAGCAAGAGAGCGTGTTATAAAACGACAGCAAGAACTCGTAAAACGAGGGCAAAAAGAGTATCAGGAAAACGCCGCGATTGTTGGGGCAATTAATGCGGAAAAATCACGGCAGAGGGAGGAAGCACAACGACGGGAGCGGGAGGAAGCACAACAACAAGACGCAGCAGACCAAGCAGCGTTTCAAGCAAAACCCGCCGCCGAGAGAATTGCGACATTCGAAGCATTCATCGCGGAATTAGAGCAGGAAAACGCCCCCGAATGGCAAATCGAAGAATACCGCCAACAGATACGGGACATCCAGAATGAGGCGGACGCTGAAAAGGTGGAGCAACAAGCACAGGGTTCAGTAGATTTATTACAACAAGCGGAGGTGATAGGGGCGGAAGGGGGTGCGAAACCGACGAACCCCGCCCTATATGAAAAAGCAAAGGCGATTGTGAATAAATCATACCCGAAACACTCGGCATATCGTAGTGGTGCTTATGTGAAGAAATATAAAGAAATGGGTGGAGAATACGAGGACGAACCCGATGGAAAACGACCACTCGCCAGATGGTTTAAGGAAGACTGGAAAGATGTGGGGAACAAGGAATACCCTGTTTATCGCCCAACCAAAAGGGTAAGCAAAGATACACCCCTAACACCAGATGAAATTGACCCTGAAAACCTGAAACTTCGAATAAAGGAGAAGCAGAAGATACGGGGGAAGCGAAATCTCTCGGCGTTTAAAAAACGAGGCGGGCGAATAGCACCGTCAAGGATTAGAGTTAGGGACATAGAAGAAGAAGTTGAACCCGATTTCGAAGAACCCGAAGAACCCGAACCCGAAATTACAGAAGAGGATGTTATATTAAATGATGCGAGAATGCTTCTGGAAGATACACCCGCTGGCCGTGTGACGATGAGGTATAGTCCAGATGGAAACCAGATAGTTCATATCGAGGGACTTATTCGACGAATAAGGGATTTTTACTCTCGTGAAGACTTGGATAATACTCAAAGAGCATCAGCATTAGCACCATTAATAGAAGAAGTTGCTGATTATTGGTATCGTTTATATGGCGAACCCGCCTTTGATATTGATGAAATCGAAATAGAACAAATGGAAGGTGATGACGCAGGAGGCGACGATGATGGCGAAATGGAGGGAGCAGGTGCGGTGGAATATACATTACAGAAAGCAGGAAAACCGTTATTTAATCCGTCGGGGGATATGTCGAAGGCGGGACAACAGTCATTCACGCCCGACTATGATGCGTATGGTGATAGTGTTGAAGAAGGAAGGCGGAATGCGTTCAATCTCTCGCGAAGTATGTATGACCAGAGTAAAGCGATAGAACTACCTGATTTTACCTTGATAAAAGATGATACGAGTTTGCGGTTTTACAGAAAACACGACGAGAATGTGATTTTGGTGGGAATACGAGGGACGGATGTGAAGAGTTGGACGGATTTATACACTTGGGCGGTGATTGGTGCGAATAAGGATTTACGAATGACGACACGGTTTCAAGAAGATTTGGCGAAGATGGTTGCTTTTCAACGGAACTACCCCCCTTCGCAATTTTATTATGTGGCGACAGGGTCATCTCTCGCAGGAAGCATCGCCGACCGATTTTTAGAGTTGGGATTGATTGAAGAAGCGATTACCTATAACCCGAGTATCGAGAGAAAGTATGTGCTGGATGAAACAGTATTGAACCATCGTGTTTATTTGGATACTGACCCCTTGTTTATGTTGATGGGACAATATGCCCCGAATACCGAAATTAGAGTAAATCCTAATAAAAACAACTTCTATAATCCATCAAAAGAGAAAGATTATTTAATCGCATCGCATTCGATTTACCCTATTTATAATCCTGCGTTTGAAGGCGGTGGAATGGAAGGAAGCGGAAAGACCTACACACTTGAAGAGTGGAAAGCGATTTTTGATGCGAAGTTGGAAGAGAAGCGGAAAGCGATAGAAGCGAGAGAAGCGAAGAAGAAACAGACGGCGAAGGCGAAGAGGGAGAGGGCGAAGGCGAGGCGTGATGCGAGAGATGAACCGCCACCTCTCGAAACACCGTTTAGAACCTCTCGAACGATGAAAGCAACCCCGCCGAAAGAACCCGAACCCGAACCCGAAGAGGATGAACCCGAAGTTGAAGTGGAGGAATATGAGATGGGGGATGAGATTTATTTGGTGGAAGCACCGAGAGAAGGATTGGCGTTTGCCGAGAGAAGGGTGTTTGATAATGATAGTAATGAGATAGGAAACCTGACGGAAGATGATGTGGGGAAGACGCTGGTGAAGATGGTGATGCGTCGAGAGAAACTTGGAGCATTTGCGGAGAAATCGCCGAAAGCGAAATCCAGTAGTGAAAGTTTGCCGTTTTTCGAAAGTCAGCAACCGAAGGCGAAAGAGAAGAAGGAGCGTAAAAAGAAAGAAGCGAAAGCACCTGCGAGTGCGAGGGTGGAATTGCGTGAAGAGTTGGTGGCGGAGCAACCGAGAACCGAACAAGGGAAGTTTGCCGAACAAGCAGAAACAGCGGTAGTTGCGGTTAATCAAGCACCACAACAGGCGTATATGAAACTGATGAAGTCGCCGTTATTTACAGAGACGGAAAGGAAACTGCTGACGAAGATACGAGAGACAAAGATGTCGCCGAGAATGAGGGCGGTATTATTGGGTAGGAGCGGATTAGCACGAAAAGTGATGGAAATGCTGGGTATTGATGAGAGTGCGTTTCAAACACAGAGGGCGAGGGCGAGAATAGCGGATACGATAGATAAGCGAGTGACGACGAAGAAAGCAACCGAAGTTCTGTTTCCACATTTACCCGAAGATATCAAAACAAGACTACAACAACTGGCACAAGCAATAATGAATAGGACTTCGCGACGACCGACGATGAAAGATGATAGACTTGCCGAAGATGATAAAAAAACAGAGACAGTAAAAATGACACCACTCGATAGACGAGAAATGTTAAGACGAGGGTTTATGGCAGGTGTAATGAGTTGTGAAGCAATTGTGAGTATGACCCGAACCGATATGTTTGGAGATTATAGTTGTCGTAATTGGGAGAAGGGAGAACCGTTTTCTTCTTTTAAACTAATGAAAACTGATTATGGTGCGAAAAATAAAGTTATGGCGATTGGTGATGAGAGTGGGAATGCGATAGGACAGCAGTTAGACAAATTAAAACCAGTTGAGGGTGTTGGTCGTGATAATGCTATGTTGTCGGCATTTATGTTGGCGGGGCGGTATAATTCGACTTGGGGAGGAGGGGGGGATGTATGGCGAAGGTGTATTCGTCTAATGTTCGCATCTTGCGGTGTTGATAATGTTGAAACAAGTGTGCCAGTCGCTGGAATATGGAAACGAGGAAGTGGAATAACGATAGGGTGGAAAGAATATCTTGGAGACACGGAGACAACTAAATTAACAAAAGCGAAAATTACCGAAGCACAGAGACAGATGGACGAAAAATTATCATCGCCGAAATTGCGGGATTTTCTTGTGGATTTGCGTGGATTTTGTGAGATGACTGCCGAAACAGTAGAACCCGAAGATGAGAAGTTAGTGGCACAGAGAGCAAAAGATGCCGAAGAGAAAGCATATTTGCGTCGTGTAGCAAGTGAAATGAGTGCTGACGAAGAGGAGGAAAGAGCACGGGTAAGTGCGAACCCTGAATTAAGAAGCAGATTAAGGACGGCAATTCAATACGCCGAAGGTGTTATGAGACGGCACGGAATGATGAACGACCGATACAGTTCAAGCATTATAGAAATGAACCACTTTAAACGAATTGCTGGTATTGATTATAATACTGGTTATGGAGCAGTCGCCCCCTTCAATCTCTCGGCATCACAAAAAGCAAAACTACCAGAAAGGACGAAAAGGTATCCATCGGTCGAAGATTATATAAGGTTTAACACTCCAAATGATAGAGATATCGGCGTTAATCGATAAAAACATAAACCGAATAATACCAGATAATAAAATGACGACAATCACCGAACGAAAATACCCGACGAGTGAAGAATACCCGCTGGTGAAAGCGTTTTCGCTGAATGACCGCCGACCGAGGTTGATTGGGACTGCGGGTTTAAAGTCGCAATTATATACTGGCGATTATGATTTTACGATGGATATAAGTGATTTGCCGAGAGATGCTGTTTTTAGTGGTTTAAGTAATGTAGTTGCGAGAATAGCGAGTGATGGCAATATGTATTTCGTGGAGATGAAAATCCAGAGCGAAGGTGGAAAAAAGGAGCGGATTTATCGTGGAGCGGAATATTCGCATTCTTTTTTCTCTCGCATACCGTTTGATGATATTGATTTTATCAAGGTTGATGTGGTGTTTCGAAAGGAAGCGAGTAATGAGTTTTTCGACGCATCGTGTATGTATTCTCTCGGCGATGCCGTTGAAGCGGGGGAAGATGCTAATGAAGAGCGATTGAAGGAACTGGAACAGGACTTCGGGGATTTGATTAATGAGGGAAGATACTGGAAGGCGTTGCGGCGGTTGTTTTCGATGATGAGAATTAAAAACGATGACCCAGAGACCGCAATCCAATTAGTCAAGTTGTTTAACAGCGAGACAGGAAAACTGTATCAGGCGACCTCACAACTCAAAGCAATTCAACAACTTAAATGGGAGATGGATAAGACCCTAAAAATGCGAGTATCTATGTTTTTACAAGCGAAATTCAATATGAAAGGAAGTATAACGAGGGCGAGGATAGATAATGTGATTAAGAATAACGAGAAAATCATAAATCGAAATGCCCAGCGTTTGCTCTGCTCCATAATTTAAATGTGAGACCAATTTCTACGAGAGATTATGAGACTGATTGTAGGACTACTAACTCCATATTCTAATGCTAATTCCCGTTGTAATACACCGCCATTCGCATATTTTGTTCTAATCTCTCGAACTTGCGTTTCTGTAAGTTTTGAACACCCTTGATTTTCACCTCTATTATCAACGCCTCTACCTTTTGAAACACAGTCCCGCATATTATCGCCTTGCGACCCCAAGAATAGATGTGCTGGATTAACGCATTTTCGGTTGTCGCATTTATGGCAAACGAACATATCAAGATGTTTTATTAAATCGATTGTGAGTGGATGGTGAAGAATATACGAATAACGATGTGCTGGAAGAGCGATTTGTGTCGAATAACGAAACCGTCCGTATCCTCTCCTCAAACCAGCAGTCCATTCCCAGCACTCGCCACTCTTATCCACCTTCGCCCAAAATCTCTCGGTGTTGTCCATTTGAACCACAATAAATCAGGATAAACTAATAAAAACAAATCAATTATATCATAATAGAAAAAGAATAATTGCTATTATGAGTTTGAACCTTGATAAAGTAGGTATTCCCTTTTGTAAAATCATAGGTGGAGCGAATGATGGTAAAAAAGTGTATCTCGCATCGCCCGACGATAAGGGGTTGAAAGAACAGCGGATACAACAATTCAAGAGGGCGACCATCCCCGACAGCGATGAAGGTAAGTTTATTCAAATGGTAAATCCAAAAACAGAACGCCAAATCTGGTATATAGTGGGGGCATCAGGTTCAGGCAAGTCGTATTATACAAAAATGGTGTGTAAAGAATATACGAAGAAGTTCCCCGACCGACAGATATATATGTTTTCGTCATTACCCGACGATGTGAGTGTGGATGATATAAAAAACTTGAAACGCCCGAAAATCGATGATACGCTGGTGAGCGACCCGATAGAAGCGAATGAATTTGCTGAAAGTATGGTGATTTTTGATGATTGCGATACTCTCTCGAACAAGGCACACAGAAAGGAGGTTTTCAAGATACTCGACCAGATTTTACAGACGGGGCGACATCATAAGATAAGTTGTATTCTCACATTCCATTTACCGAGCGACCGCCACACGACCCGCCAGATGTTGAATGAATGTCATTTCGTCACCTTTTTCCCGAAGTCGGTTATGACGAAAAGCACAAGGTATATGCTTGAAAATTATATAGGCATCAATAATAAAATGCTGAAAGAAATGAA
>Ga0172376_10007150_pt1 | contig 11945 bp, 9 predicted proteins | sample Lak35m_FD_121114 | JGI IMG/M metagenome (GOLD analysis project Ga0172376, IMG submission 121114) | Freshwater microbial communities from Kabuno Bay, South-Kivu, Congo - kab_092012_35m | ecosystem: Environmental > Aquatic > Freshwater > Lake | place: Democratic Republic of the Congo: South-Kivu...
CAACTGCCGCTTGAGCGCAGTGCTGCGGTAATTGGCCTAGGTGGCGTCGGTCTTGCCGCGCTGCTCGGCGCGCGCATGCAGCAGGCTCGCACGCTCATCGCCGTCGATTTATCGGAGGACAAACTCGCTCTTGCGCGATCACTCGGTGCCACGCACACCTTCAACGCGGCCGACGCGGATTGTGCAGAGGCGATTCGCGCCGCGACCTCGGGCGGCGTGGAGTACGCGTTCGAGATGGCAGGCTCGGTCAAAGCGATGGAACTCGCCTACCGCATCACGCGCCGTGGCGGCACGACAGTCACGGCGGGGCTGCCTCATCCGCAAGCCCAGTTCTCGATCGCACAGACGCTACTCGTGGCTGAAGAACGCACGATCAAGGGCAGTTACCTCGGCAGCTGCATTCCCTCACGTGACATTCCGCGCTACGTCGAGTGGTATCAAAGCGGACGGCTGCCGGTGAACCTGCTGCTGGCGGAGACGCTGCAACTCGATGACATCAACGCAGGATTCGATCGCCTCGCGAGCGGCGCGACGCTGCGCCAAACACTCGCGCTCTGACGACGATTACCTCAGACGGGCACCGTCGCCGCATCGTAATCGTACAAGGTGCGTAACTCCGCCATGCCGGCACCGAGTGCGCGCACCTGCTGCAGCGGATCATCCGCAAAGTACAACTCGGAGCGCGCCCGCGACATGACAAGCGCAGCCGTCACGCGAGGCAAGCGCGCCGCCTCGTAGCGACGCATGAGTTCGTCAACATCTGCTGTCCCCGCGGCTGCACGCCCCAGAATCGCCGCATCCTCGAGCGCCATCACAGCGCCCTGACCCGTGAAAGGCGGCATGGCATGAGCCGCATCGCCGAGTAGCGTCGCCCTTCCGCGCGTCCACCCCGACAGCGGATCACGATCGAAGAGTCCCCACTTGAACAAGCGATCTGCGGGGGTTAGGGCGAGCAGGCGCAAAGTATGGGTCTCGAAATCGGCGAATTCGTCGAGTAGCTCGTGTCGCTCGGAACGCACCGACCAGCCCTCTTCCATCCATGCGCTGCGTCGCGCTATCGCGACGAAGTTCACCAAGGCACCACGCCGCAACGGATAACGCATCAGCATGCGTCGCGGCCCCACCGTCATGCACAGCGGCGGGTCGAGCAGCGCCGGATCGACGAGCTCCCCGGGAATCAAGCCGCGCCACGCAACATATCCCGTGAAGTTGGGTCGATCAGGCCCCATCAATTCGGCGCGCACTCGCGAGTGGATGCCATCCGCGCCCACCAACCAGTCGGCATCGATACCGCGGCCATCGGCCAACGTCACGCGGACTCCATCGGCGCGTGAGTCAACGTGGCGTACCTCGCAACCGGTATGCAAAAAACCTGCATCGAGTGCGGCTACTGCCGCGGCAAGCGCGGCATGCAGATCGGCTCGATGCACGTGATAGAGAGGTTTGCCGTACTTCTCGCGGCTCTGATCCTGCGGCAAATTGACGAGCGTGGCACCGGTCTGAAAATGCCGGATCTGCCCCGCGGGCGGCGTGTTGCCGATCTGTGCGAGTACATCGCCGAGCCCTAAAAAATCCAAGGCTTTGCCGGCATTCGGTGTGATGCTGAGACCTGCGCCGACTTCGCCGAGGCTCGCGACCTGTTCGAGCAATGTCACACGCTGCCCGGCTCGCAACAAACCCAAGGCGGCTGAGAGACCCCCGATGCCACCGCCGACGACGATGACGTGAGTGCGTCGGCTCATCGCGAGGCCTTGCGACGCACCGGCAGCGGCACACTACACACATCGATGCGCCCTGCAGGGCGCAGATACCATTCATCGCGGCGGTTACGCCGCGCTTCGACGACCTCGGCGAAACTTGGCGTATCTGTGCGTAACACCTCGAGCGGTACGCGCTCAGCCGGCGGCACGTCTTCGGCAAAGCGCATGCGACGAATCGGTACACGCTGCGTCGCACTGCCGTAAAAGCCCATTGCCTCTGCGCCGCGCGGCAGCGCCGACAGCCACTCCATCCCCTGCAGGGCACGGCCGGCGACCGTGATGTTCCGATCGAGCTGGCGCGGAGCGTGACCGATCACCACGTACAGCTCGCTCCCGTTGCCCGAATCCGCCGCGTTATCGCGCCCGACACCGAGCGTGCCGTAGCAGTGCGTGAGCCAAATTCGCCCCTGCGCTCGATCACCCCCCACCGGAAAACCGTCCACGAATCCGACCTGCGGCGCATACACGTCGCCATCAGGCTGTGCGGTGAATGGCAGATCCGCACTCCACTCACGCTCGAATTCAGGGGCTACGCGCGAGGCCGCACCACCCAACGGACGCGTAGCGGTGGCATCTCCCCACTGCGTGACGAAGTTGTCTTGCACCCGATTGATGGAGAGACCATCGAACCAGCCGGCTTTGACGAGCGCACGAATGTTGGCCAGATGCGCCGGTGCAAACGTGGCAGATAACTCGAATACCACTCGCCCGGCATCGAGCTCCATGTACAGCGTTCGCGCCGGATCGGGTTCGCGCCACTCGTCTGACGAGGATGCGGCGAGCACCGTCGCAAGCGTGCTCGGCAAACGAGCGGCTGACGCGAGACCCACCGAGGGATACAGCGGTTTCCGATTGGCATCGTGCAGCACATCCTCGATGGCGAAAGCCTCGCGGCTGACGCGATAGGTCAGCAACGGCAGGATGGCCTGCTTGAACGCGACACTGTCGTAACGGCAGTCACCGAGTCGAACGCGGGCAAAGAAAACTTCGCCCGTCTCCTCGCTCCAGTTGATCTCACAGCCTGGCGGAAAGGACATCAATTGCTGAGGTTGCAGTTGGCGCAGCGCCACAGGGTCGCGCTCGAGATTGGCGTATCCCGACTTCGGATAAAACACGAACGAACGCATGCGATTCCGCTTGCGTGCAGGGTCGAGATCGAAAACATAGATCTTCTGCTGCGTGGGCTGCAGCGAGTCGACGGCATCGCGCGAGATCTGGTGGTAGAAGACTTTTTGGCCGAACTGCGGTGCCTCGATGGGTACGATCTTGTGATGCAGCCGGATCATCTTGCCGCTGCTCGGGGCGAACGGATCGACGATCGACCCGGCATACCGGCCGGGCAATAACGCCATGATCCGGCTCAGCTCCGCATCAAGTGTTGAGGCTGCCGAAGAAGGTGGCGACGATGCGCTCCATGCCGCCATCGGCAGGGACGCACACAGGAGAGCGAGCATCGGATGGGCTTTGCGCATGAGGGCATTCTAGCCCGCAGGCGCTTCGCCTAGACTCTGCAGCATGAACACCGATGCGAAACGCAAAGCCCTGGCCGGCGGGATCGTCGCGCCGCTCGCCGGCGGACGAAAAGCCCCCATGGTCCGCGTCGGCCGAGAGACTCAGGGCCGCGGCGGCAAGGGGGTGTCGGTCATCACTGGACTGCCGCTGACGCAGGAGCGGCTCGAGGAGCTCGCCAAACAGCTTAAAAAGCGCTGCGGTTGCGGCGGGACGGTCCGGAATGGTGTGATCGAGATCCAGGGCGACCACCGTGACCTGCTCGTCGCGGAGCTGACCCGGCTCGGTTACCCGGCGAAGCGTTCGGGCGGTTGACCTCGCCCCGCGCCGGCGCACTGGCCGCGGCGGCGGGTCGACTCTCGACAATCTTGAACGGCGGAGTGGCGAGCACGGGCACGCTTTGTCGCATGGTGCGCTCGATGTCTCGCAGCAACCCTGCCTCGTCAGCCGACACCAGACTTACGGCACGGCCCGTTGCGCCCGCCCGTGCGGTACGACCGATACGGTGGACATAGTCCTCGGGTACGTTGGGCAATTCGTAGTTGACGACCTGCGGCAGCTCCTTGATATCGAGCCCACGCGAGGCGACCTCGGTAGCCACGAGCGCGGCGATCTTACCTGCCTTGAAATCGCTCAACGCCCGCACGCGCGCGGCCTGACTCTTGTTGCCGTGAATAGCGGCGGCACGAATGCCCGCCGACTCGAGTTGCTGTGCGAGACGGTTCGCACCGTGCTTGGTCCGCGTAAAGACCAGCGCCTGATGCCACGAGCCCTCGCCTGCAGCGCCCGACTCAAACAAATGCACGAGCAGGTGCCGCTTATGCTCCTTGGGCACTTTGAACGCCACTTGCTCGACGCGCTCAGCCGTCGTGTTGCGCGACGCCACCTCGACGGTAATCGGGTTGCGCAGCATGCGCGAGGCGAGATCACGAATATCGTCCGAATAAGTCGCCGAGAACATCAGGTTCTGACGTTCCGCAGGCAGCAACCGAATGATCCGACGAATGGCATGGATGAAGCCCATGTCGAGCATACGATCGGCTTCGTCGAGTACGAGATGACGCACCGCAGACAAATCACAGGCTTTTTGCTCGACGAGATCGAGCAAACGACCCGGCGTGGCAATCAGCAGATCACAGCCTTGCCGTAGACCATCGATCTGCGGTCGCTCGCTGACGCCGCCGAATACCACCAGCGTACGCAGGTTCTTGTAGCGACCGTATACCCGGGCGTTCTCGGCGATCTGCGCGGTCAGTTCGCGCGTCGGGCTCAGCACCAGCGCGCGCGGCGCACGACCTTGGGCGCTGTCGAGTTTCTGCAGCAGCGGCAACACAAAACCCGCCGTCTTGCCCGTGCCGGTCTGGGCCCCTGCAAGAACGTCGCGGCCGGAAAGTACAGCGGGAATGGCTTTAGCCTGGATCGGCGTCGGCGTGTCGTAGCCTTTCTCGGCGACGGCGCGCAGCAGCTCGGGCACGAGCCCGAGTTCGGAAAAATTCATGGAAATACTCTGGAAAAAGGGGTCGGACTATACACTAAGTGGCATCGCGCAGCGCTTCGAGTTCGGCCCAGCGCGAATACGCCGCGTCGATATCTTCGGTCAGTTGCTGCAATTGCTGCAGGCTGTCACGGATGGACTCTGCCTTACCTTGATAGAAATGGGGTTCGGCTACGCGGATTTCAAGCTCACCCTTGCGAGATTCGAGTGACTCGATCCGCTGCGGCAGCTCATCGAACTCGCGTTGTTCCTTGAACGACAAGCGCTTTGCTCGTCGCACCGGCATTGTCGAACTGCGATTTGCCTCAGCGACCGTCGCGGGGATCTGCGCTGCTCGTTGCGATGCCAACTCCTGCTCACGCGCAGCGCGCCAGCTCCGCCAATCACTCCAGCCACCGACGAATTCGCGCACACTGCCATCGCCCTCGAGGACCAGCAGACTGGTCACGACATTGTCGAGAAATACGCGGTCGTGACTGACAAGCAGCAGTGTCCCCTTGAACTCGGCCACCAACTCCTCGAGCAGTTCGAGCGTATCGATGTCGAGATCGTTGGTAGGCTCATCCATCACCAACACATTGGCGGGTCGTGCGAACAATCGTGCCAACAGCAGTCGATTACGCTCGCCACCCGAGAGCGCGGCAGCCGGCGTCAACAATTGGTCGGGTCGGAAGAGAAACTCACGTAGATACCCCGACACATGGCGGTTTTCACCGCCGATCGGCACGAATGAATTGCCACCGTTGACGTTGTCGAATACCGAGGCTGCCAGATCGAGCTGCTCGCGCTGCTGATCGTAGTAAGCGATCTCGAGGCGCGAACCGCGCCAGATCTGCCCTTGCTGTGGTTCGATGTCGCCGAGCAGCAGTTTGATGAGCGTGCTCTTGCCGGCTCCGTTGGGTCCGACGATGCCGATCCGATCCCCTCGCTGGATCCGCGTCGAGAAGTCACGAATCACCGTCCTGTCAGCGAAGCGGACAAGCGCGCCTTCGGCCTCGAACACGCGCTTTCCCGACTCATTTGCTTCACTCAAGGCGAACTCAGCCTGACCGATACGATCACGCCGCTGTCTTCGCTGCTCGCGCATCGCCTTCAACTCACGCACCCTGCCTTCGTTACGCGTGCGTCGAGCCTCGACGCCGCGGCGAATCCAGACTTCCTCCTGCGCGAGCTTTTTATCGAAATGCGCGTTGGCTTTGGCTTCGATCTGCAACTGCAGATTTTTTTTGACGACGAAGTCGTCGTAGTTCCCTGGCCATGAACTCAGTTGACCTCGATCGAGCTCCACCACTCGAGTGGCCAGACGATTGACGAAGGCGCGATCATGGCTGACGAACAGCAAAGCACCCCGAAACTCCAGCATCATCTGTTCGAGCCATTCGATGGCCTCGATGTCGAGATGATTGGTGGGCTCATCGAGCAGCAGGATGTCAGGGTCGCTGACCAACGCGCGGCCGAGCAGGGCGCGCCGCTGCCAACCGCCAGACAACTCCGCAAAGGTACGATCGGGATCGAGCCCGAGCCGCGTCTGGATCGACTCGACCCGATGCCCTATTTCCCAACTTTCACCTGCATCGGTCGGCAGTCCGCCCCGCACAACCTCGCCGACGCGCGTACCCTCGACGACATCGAGGTCCTGCGCCAGCATCGCCAGTCGTGCCCCAGGCTTGATCCACACTGCGCCGTCATCGGGTGGTGATCGTCCCGCGACCAGACGTAGAAGCGACGACTTGCCTTCGCCATTTCGACCGACCACACAGACGCGCTCGCCTTCTGCGACCTGCAGCGTCACCCGATCGAGCAGCGGCCTCGAACCGAATGCGAGACAGACATCATCAAACTTCAGCAGCACTCAGGTCTTCGTCTGCGCAAGTGCCAGCCCATTGGCGCGGAACCAATTGCACGCTCGGTCGAATGCAGGAATCGCATCCTCGGCGCGATAGGACGGGCGGTAATCCGCATAGAAACCATGCTGAGCCTCTGGATAGACCACGATCGTCGAAGCCGATGCGGCGCGGGATACGCCAGGCTGGCCAAGCGCGCCGCGCATCGTCTCCACCGACTCTAGGGGGATGCCTCCATCGCGGCCCGCGTAAAGCCCAAGCACTGGAGCTTGCAGGCGTGCCGCCACATCCACAGGATGCGCCGGCTGCAATTCGCTCACCGTGCCAACGAGACGACCGTACCAGGCCACGCCCGCGGCAACGCTCGCACTGTGGGCGGCATACAGCCAGGTGATGCGCCCGCCCCAGCAAAAGCCCGTGATGCCCACCCTCTGGCGCCCACCGCGACCGCGCGCCCAGACCACGGTCGCATCGAGATCCGCCATGACTTGTGCATCGGGAACCCGGGCCACGATATCGCGCATCAATGCGGCCATGTCGCTGACCGTCGCAGGATTGCCCTGTCGGGCGAATAGTTCCGGTGCAATCGCCAAAGCGCCGAGCTTGGCAAAACGCCGGCACACGTCGCGGATGTGCTCGTGGACACCAAATATTTCCTGGATGACGAGAACTACAGGCACCTCGGCATTGCCACTGGGCCGCGCGAAATAGGCGGGCAGCTCACCATCGGTGACCGGGACCCGCGTCTCGCCGGCATCGAGCCCCGCGGTGTCCGTGATGAGAGTCGTAGCACTGACGGGCAAAGTAGCCGCCGCAAAACCGCCTGCGAGCGCCGTCGTGACGAATGTACGACGATCGAGCGAACCGAGCGGCTGCAGGCTGCGCAAGTCTTCAGGAGACGTTGTCATGAGAAACCTCCGTTTGCTGTGTCATCTGGCCGCAAGCACACATGCGAGGCCAGCAAGCGGTGATGCTCTGTCTGTTCGATCGCAAGACCCGCCGCGCGGTCGCCCAACATGCCGACGACTCGGCCGGTACGCTACCCGCGCGCCCCAACTAGTGCAACGTCGGCGCGGCGCGCAAGGGAATGATCACCTCGTTGCGCCGCATGAACCACGGCATGAAGGGCGCATCGTACCGCGCAATGATCGCGCTATCGCCCGGTTCAGCCTGTAATTGCTTGCGCGTCAGGATCCGGCGCAACTGCTGCTCATGCTCGCGGAAATTCTCCTCGGTCCATCGACCTGAGTAGCGCCATACGGCCACTTTGCGCGGACCCACCTCGCGGATGCTGACGCGCGGATCAAGCGGTTTCGGCACCGTGTCGCGCGAGTACTTACGGGGAACCACGAATCCCACGCGATACACACCCTCACCGCGTGATTGCTCAACAGGCGCCGTCATGGCGATCTTCTCGCCCTCACGGCGACTGCCCTGCTCAACGGGTGCCGTCATCGCGATCTCGGTCTGCGTCGAATTCGCGCCGCTGATGTAGCGGAACAAACGACCGAACGCGACGTTGCCGGCGTTCATGAAGCCAGACTCGACCTCCGTTTCGGCGAGCAGGTACGGCGCGTACTCGCGCAATTCGTAAGCGCCCTCCTGCTCGAGAACACGGTACTGCGGTATTTCGATCGCCATAGCCGCCCCTGCACCCAAGATGCCCACGAGAGCAGAGACTGCGAGCGCTCTGCCCCAGCGACGCATCAGAACACCTCGAACAAGCCGGCGGCTCCCATGCCGCCACCGATGCACATGGTGGCGACGACAAACTTGGCACCGAGACGTTTGCCGGCGATCAGCGCGTGCCCCACGAGTCGCTGACCGCTCATGCCGTACGGATGACCAACTGCAATGGCACCGCCATCCACGTTCAAACGATCATCCGGCAAGCCGAGCCGATCGCGGCAGTAGATCACCTGCACGGCGAACGCCTCGTTGAGTTCCCACAAACCGACATCCTCGAGCTTTACACCCGTACGCGACAGCAGCTTCGGGATCGCAAATACCGGACCAATGCCCATCTCATCGGGCTCGCATCCCGCGATCGCGAAACCGCGAAATGCACCGAGTGGCTCAATACCCTGTCGCGCGGCTTCCGCAGCACTCATGACGACACAGGCGCCCGCACCATCCGAGAACTGACTCGCGTTGCCCGCGGCCACCGTGCCACCGGGCGTTGCAGGGCGAATACGTGCGATCGACTCGACCGTCGTCCCCTCACGCAAGCCTTCGTCCTGCGTAACGGTGACTTCACGAGTGAACAGGCGACCCCCGGCCGACTGATCGACTCCCGCGGTCCGCACCGTGATGGGCGCGATCTCGGTCGTGAAGTGCCCTGCCGCCTGCGCTGCGCAAGCACGCTGCTGGCTCCGCGCGCCGTACTCGTCTTGCCGCTCACGCGAGACCGAATAACGGGCCGCAACGGTCTCCGCGGTCTGCAGCATCGAGTGGTAGATGGCCGGCTTGTTGCGAGTCAGCCAGTTTTCCGCCGCCATGTGCTGGTTGACCTCGGCCTGCACGCAGGAGATCGCCTCGAGACCACCGGCGACATATACGTCGCCTTCGCCGGCAATCACGCGTTGGGCCGCGAGCGCAATGCTCTGCAATCCCGAAGAACAGAAGCGATTGACCGTCACACCCGCCACGGTCACAGGAAGACCGGCACGTAAGGCGGCCTGGCGCGCGATGTTGAAGCCGGCGGCGCCCTCGGGGTACGCGCAGCCCATGACCACATCTTCAATCGACGCGGGGTCTACTTTGGCACGCTCGACGGCCGCCTTGACCACATGACCGCCGAGCGTGGCCCCGTGCGTCATGTTGAACGCGCCTTTCCAACTCTTGGTGAGCGCGGTTCGTGCTGTGGAAACGATGACGGCCTCGCGGCCCGATGTGGCGCGGCTCATGCGGCACCTCCCGTGAATGAGCCGCCTTCGGCGGCAAGACGCGCCAGCACCGGCGCGGGCGTCCAAAACTCGGCGTCACCGCCCGGCTGAGCACCGAAGGCCCGCATACGCCGCGCAACTTCGTAGAGAGTCTGCGAATCGGCGTAACGCATGGGCCCTCCTCGCCAGATCGGGAAGCCATAGCCGGTGAGATACACAAGGTCGATATCCGAAGCGCGCTGCGCGATCTTCTCTTCGAGGATACGCGCTCCTTCGTTGACGAGGGCGTAGACCAAGCGGTCGACTATTTCGGCAGCATCGATCTTGCGTAGGGTGGTTCCAGCGGCCTTCCGTGCTTCATCAATGATTTGTGCAACGACGGGTGAGGGATAGGCCGTGCGATCACCTTTTTTGTAGTCGTACCAGCCGCTGCCCGTTTTCTGTCCGAAGCGGCCCATCTCGCAGAGTTGGTCCGCAATCACTTGTTTGCGCGTCAGCGTGCCCGCCGCGTATTGACGCTTGCGGATGTGCCAGCCGATGTCGTTGCCCGCCAAGTCACCCATGCGGAACGGGCCCATCGCAAAGCCGAACTTCTCGATGGCTTTGTCGACCTGCTCAGGGCTCGCCCCTTCGTTCACCAGCGCCATGGCCTGGGCCGAATACTGGTTGATCATGCGATTGCCGATGAAGCCATCGCACACGCCGGAGACCACTGCGGTTTTCTTGATCTTCTTGGCGAGCGCCATCGCGGTCGCTAAGACGTCTGGCGCAGTCTTTGCGCCACGCACCACCTCGAGCAGCTTCATGACATTGGCGGGGCTGAAGAAATGCAAGCCGATCACATCCTGCGGCCGCTTCGTGATGGCGGCAATGTGATCGACATCGAGCGTCGACGTGTTGGTCGCGAGGATGGCGCCCGGCTTAACGATGGCATCGAGCTGGGTGAAGACCTGCTCCTTGATGCTCATCTCCTCGAACACGGCCTCGATGACCAGATCGACATCGGCGATGTCTGCGTAGGCCAGCACGGGCTTAAGCAACGCCATGCGAGTGTCGAGCTTGGCCGCCTCGAGCTTGCCCTTCTTGAGCTGACCTTCGTACACCTCACGAATCCGTGCAACACCCCGATCGAGCGCTTCTTTATTGAGCTCGAGCAGGCGGACCTCGATACCCGCATTGAGGAAGTTGATGCTGATGCCGGTACCCATCGTCCCGGCACCGATCACGGCGATTCGTTGTACCGCACGTGGTCGGGTATCGGCTGGCAAGTCGGCGATGCGCGATGCGGCGCGTTCGGCAAAGAAAATATGCCGCAACGCCGCCGACACCGAGCCGTCCATCAACTGGCGGAACAGTCGTCCCTCCTCGAGCAAGCCGGCGTCGAAACCGTTCTTCGCGCCGAAATGCACGGCGTCGATGATGGAGAGTGGCGCTGGGTACTCCTTGAATGCGGTCTTGGCCGTGTTACGAGCAAACTGCAACAAAGCTTCGAGATCGGGTTCGCGGATCTTTTGATCCCGCGCACGCGGCAGCGACTGGCCGGACTTCACTGCGGCGGCCGACGTCTCGGCCAGCTTGACCGCGGCACCGATGAGGTCCGCTTCGACCACGGCATCGAATAGCGGCGACTTGGCAAACAGCCCGACGGGCAACGGCTCGCCCGAGAGCATCACGTTGAGCGCATTCTCGATGCCAATCAAACGCGGCAGGCGTTGCGTACCACCGGCACCCGGCAGCAAACCGAGCTTCACTTCAGGCAGACCCACCTTGGCGGTGGCCAGCGCCACGCGATGATGACAACTCATCGCCAACTCGAGACCACCGCCGAGCGCCACACCCTCGATGGCGGCCACCACAGGCTTCGGCAGTGAATCGAGCAGCGCATTGAGCGTCCACAAACTCGGGCCACGCTGCATCGCGGCTGAGCCGAACTCGCGGATATCGGCACCGGCGCTGAACGTGCCGTTGCTGCCGATCAGCACGAGGGCGTCTACTGCGGTGTCCGCCGCGGCGCGCTCCAACGCAGCCAACAGCCCATCACGCAGGGCGGACCCCAGGCTGTTCACCGGGGGTGCCTGGAACGCGATGACGGCAACCCGTCCGCGGATCGAATAGTCAACGTTTGACATCACTTCACCTCATTGAGTCTGCAGCCCGCCGGTCAACACGATGCGCATGGCCGCTTCGACCGTCAGATCCGTCGGCTGTATCTGGTCACGTGGTAGATACAGAGTGTACCCGCCAATTTGATAACTCATCGGCAAGTAGACAGCGACTAACGGCTCGTCGGTACCGAGCCCGGGTACGATCGCGTTCTCCTGAGTGACGAAGCCGATCGCCCGACCCGGGCCCCACTGCACCATCACCACACGCTGTAGCTCACCCGGCGTCTCGCCAAGCTTCATCAATGCCGTCAGGTCACGGAGCGCGGCATAAACCGTCTTTAACAGTG
>Ga0172376_10007151_pt1 | contig 11945 bp, 10 predicted proteins | sample Lak35m_FD_121114 | JGI IMG/M metagenome (GOLD analysis project Ga0172376, IMG submission 121114) | Freshwater microbial communities from Kabuno Bay, South-Kivu, Congo - kab_092012_35m | ecosystem: Environmental > Aquatic > Freshwater > Lake | place: Democratic Republic of the Congo: South-Kivu...
AAAGCCGATTCAGAAGTGGTGTAAAGAATGTTCTGTAACCACCTAAAATTTCGTCGGCTCCCTGACCATCCAGCAATACGGTAACATTATTCTCTTTTGCCAATTTCATTACCGACCATTGTGCAACGATACTTGCAGAGCCAAACGGCTCTTCCTGATGAAACCAAATCTGATCCAATTCCTGCATCACTAACTCATCCGGCCAGGTAGCAAAGCCTTTAATGTTTACGGCTTTCTCCAACACCATGTCGATATACTTACCTTCGTCCCGATCGAAATTCTTAAATCGTGCAGAGAACGTTTTTTGTTCCTGTCCGCCCGGTTTCATTTGATTGATCAACAAAACTATAGTTGAAGAATCCAATCCTCCGGATAAGCTGGAACCAACTGGCACATCACTTCTCAATCGTCTATTGATAGATCGACGCAACAAATGATCAAATCGATCACATGCATCAGCAAGTGAAATTTCAATCTGATCAGAAGTATTCACTTCCCAATACTTGCTTTTCGTTATATCGCCTTTTGCGCTCACGGTCATCGTACAACCGGGCTCCAATTGACGCACATTCCTGAAAAAAGTAGAACCGGCATCATTGGGATCCTGATACAGGTTAAATGACAAGTAATAATGGAGTCGCTTTGGATCATACTCTTTTGGTATTCCCGAAGCGAAAATTGCTTTCATCTCTGAAGCGAAAACGAAGCGATTATGATCATTGAAATAATAAAGCGGCTTTTCACCGAATCGATCCCGCGCGAGAAATACTTTCATTTCCACATTATCTCTGATGGCGAAAGCAAACATACCATCAATATGATTTACACACCCCGCGCCGTATTGCGAGTACAGCGCTATCAACACCTCTGTGTCCGATTCGGTTCGGAATTGATAACCGAAACTCGAAAGTTCTTTCTTTAATTCTAAGTAGTTGTAAATTTCACCATTAAACGTGATCACGAATCTTCCTGTATGATCAGTCATTGGTTGAGAAGCGGCGGCAGAAAGATCGATGATTGATAATCTTCTATGTCCGAATCCGGTTGTGCCATCTTCAGAAATCCAACAACCATCACCGTCAGGACCACAATGCGCTATTATGTCGGTCATGGTCTTGACCGCGCTATGCTCTACAGCACCTTGAAATAAAACAAGACCGGCTATTCCGCACATGGTGGTACGAATTTACGAAACGGAACGCTCGAAATACAAGTTTAATCGACCGTATTGTTCGCTTGCGATCCAATCAACTTTTTAATCGATTGTTTCAATCTGTAAGCAGCACCATTCTCATGGCGCACAATCGGACCGAATACTTCCGCCTGCATTTTATATGCAGAAGGAATTTCATCGATAACCTCGCCTTTGCAGAATACAATTACAAGCTCGTGCCGATTAAACGCATCACCTTCAATCACCAACTTGGGATGCAAGCCCGCACGTTTCGCCAATGCGGTTAATGTTTCTCTGTTAAAATAGAAAGTGTGTACGGCGCGAAAAAAGTAACTTAACAAAGGCAGACCCGGTTTAGCGCTATTGGGAACAGCAATGTATAACAATCCGTCATCTGACAATACTGCTCTTACTTTACGCAAGACGTTCAACGGATCCAGAAAGTGCTCCAGCACATGACGCATATTGATGAAATCAAATTTGCGCAGATTGGATTGTTCCCAATTAGTATTTACACTTTCAGAGATCAAAGAAACATTGATACTTTTTAATACTTCCCGGCAATTCTGCGAAGGTTCAATTGCAAAATATTCTGCATCTGTATACACCGATCGTATTTGCGAAATAAATCCTCCGCTTCCGCTTCCGATATCAAGCAAACGATTAATCCGGGAAGGTTGAATTCCCGCGTTTCTCATTCGGGCCAATGCAGGTATAGAAGAAGAAACCTGATTCACTTCGCCTTTCTTCTCCTTATGTTGAACCAGATAAGTGCGATAATACTTGTCGTATTCGGAAGCATAGAAACGCGAATAGCGCTCTTCAGTCCAGCGCGGATTCAGAAATCCCAATCCGCATGTTTTGCATAGTACAACATGAGCAGGCAAACCATGTTGACCGGTAGAGCACAACTTATCGTACTCTTTACCACCGCACAATATACAGTCCGTAGTTTCGAATTCAGATTCTGAATGACGGGAGCTCATCTGGATTTATTAAGATATTGCTCAGCCACTGCGAAATCAATCAATGAATCAATATCAATGCTTCTTTCGTGCGGCATGACATATCCGCTGATTGAACCCGTATAGAGCAACTGCTTTACCATTATCGTTTCTCTCCAAGCCACATCTACCGCACCATTAAGACGATAAACCGGCGGGAGCAATTGTCGGCGGTAATATTGTTTGAGATCTATTCCATCAACAAATCCTGACAGTTGCTGATCCTGAATTTTGTACATCCAATACGGATGATGCTCCGCTTCACAAACGCTTCTTACCCAATCTGTCTTTTTCTCAATAAGCAGATTCACCGCGCCGGAAATATCATCAACAGATCGCAACGGTGCAGTCGGTCGAAGCCATGCAATAATATCAGGACTATAATTCTGATTCTTCTCGAACCACTCAACAGCATGCTGATATACGGGTAAATCCGTAGTATCGTCCTGTGCAAATTCGGCAGGTCGCAAAAACGGAACTTCAGCACCATATTCTCTTGCAATGGAGGCAATCTCTTCGTTATCGGTAGAGACCACTACTTTATTAAGAAGTCCGGACGACAGAGCGGTTTCAATCGTGTATGCGATCAGCGGCTTATTATTGAGTAAGTGTACATTTTTCTTGTGTACCGCTTTGCTGCCGCCTCTTGCAGGGATCAAGCCTATGATTTTATAATTGCTCATGGGTTTACGCTCAGAACAAATGTACAGATTAATTGAACTTTATTGCTTCAGGTGTGATTCGATGAAACGCATGTAATTCTCTTTCGCATTGAAATTCGCATTCCAGAATTCACGAACTCCTTTTCTGAATGTCGCTGTCTCCTCCGCATTCTTCAACAGAAACTCTTTCACCTGATCGGCGACTTCATCAATGTCAAAATCCTTTTCCAGCAACAACCCGGTTTGTGCGGTAACAATTTCAGGAACGCCGCAAATGCGGCAACCGGTGACCGGAATTCCGAAACTGATCGCCTCCATAATGGAAACCGGTATTCCCTCCAACTCACTCACGTTCATGAACAGATCTACATGCGTAGTTACATAATAATTGATCACATCGCTGTTTGCAACGAGTCCGCGAAAATCAGTAGTTATTCTATCAGGTAATTTACGGCAACGTTCCTTCAGTGATTCCATCAATTCTCCATCACCGAAATGCACCCAATCGATTTCCAGACCTGTTCGCTCCAATATATCTGCAACGAGGTGTAATCGTTTTAATCCGTAAACAAAGGAACAGGTTACGACTTTAAAACGTCCTCCGGCTTGCGCAGTCGGATTAACACCGTTATCATTAACGCCCAATCTGGAAACCGCAAAACGATTTGCATTATCCGGATACGCATCTACAAGCAGCTTTCTTCCAAACTCCGAGACGCTTACGACTTTATCCATCAATTGTATTTCCAAAGACCGAAACGGAAAGTATTTCTGCTTCTTCCGATTCTCATCCAAGTCTCCGCCGTGCGCCCTGGTAAGTACAGAAATATTTGCAAGCTTCAACTCTTTTGCAAGCAACAAGCACATCGCCCAAACATTGAACCAATATGAATAAACTACAATTGACTTCGTATCGTAACTTCCTATGGTGTGTGCAACCCGTTCAGCGTCAGCTACCCGATGACTCAGGAAGTTCAGTTGTTTCCAATGGTTTCCACTGTACTTTTCAGGATGTCTTGTTGCTTTTAACTGCCTTAGATAAAGTTTAAGAATACTGACGCCGTATTTTAACCATAGCTTCAGTCGTGAATACGATGCATACAGTTGAACATTCCTGATTACTACGTTCGAAGGAACATTACGTTTAACACCTTTCGTGGAGAGCGGATAGATATGAACTTCTTCAAACGCCTGTGAGAGAAAATCAATTTCGGTTTCAATAAACTGCTCACCTTCTCCAAAAGGAAAAGAGCTGGTAAACAAAAGCAATATTTTCCCTTGATTACTTTGCATAAACCGATTTAATGAAGTTACTGAGCAAATTCATCTTCACCTCGGAATTGAAGTGCTTAACGGCCCAATCTCTGAGAATGGCAGGAGCGTTGCGGTTATTCAGAACAACATCAGCGAAGCGAACAATTGAGTTTACGTACACACTCTTCCCGTCATATCCTACATTGAGAAAACAATCCGCAACTTCGGATTGAGGCGGGAAATTGGTCTCTTCGTAACCGATTACGAAAGGAATTCCGCGTGCTGCATATTCAAGCACTTTCAAAGAAGAATGCTCACTTAATCCTACGCGCTGCATGGCAAGAGTTCCGATTGCAAGATGCGCTTCATCGTAACAGGCATCCAATTCCGTTCCGCTTAATTCACCGGTCAATTGAATCTTATCTGCCGCTCCGCAATTATGCACCATCGCAGTAAGTTTATCGGAAAGCGGACCTACAATTTTAAGCGTCACTTTTGTTGCACCGCGATAATCCGACAAACCTTCAAGCAACAAATCAATTCCAACCCACGGTGAAGGAGAACCGGTAACGAATACAAGACGCAATTCAGAGCCATTATACTCCGGCGGTTGTCTTAACTTAACGCGATTAACATCATAACTATTAGCAATAACACAGCCCGGAATATTCTTTCCTTCCACTCTGCTCAACTCGTAATTCAACAGTTCATTTCCAACTGCTGTGATTCCGGCAGCATTTCTCAATACACGCGATCCGAATTTCTCTTCAGCCTCAATATAATATCTTACTGATTGCTGTTCTTTTTCAGCCAAACGCAATTCAACCGTTTCCTTGCTGTTGTGTTCAAAAACAATTCTGCCTTTATACTTGCTGACGAATTTCAATAAGCCTTTGCTCGCTAAAGGATAGCGCAACAAAATGAGATCAAAATCGTACTTCTGAACTTCCTCAATTAATTGGGAATAAAATTGATTGTTGTAGGAACGGTAATGAAACCATAAATACCAATTCCGTATTACTCTGCGGAAATAGATCTTGGACAAAGGCTTGATTCTGGCAGGAACGTAATGAATCTGCGTCTGTTCATCGACCTGCTTTTCTTTGATGTTCGCATTAAAAAAAAGACCTGTCGTTTGAATTCCTGACTTATTCAAATACGCTATTTTGGCTTTTACCTTATTGATAACGCCGGGCGACTTCGTTCCATCCAAAAACAAGTAGAGTACTTTCATCTGCCATCCAAAGTTAGAATATTCAACTTTCTGAACGCAGCACGTATAGTAGATTCTGATGTCTCGATATACGGAATACTTTCCGATTCACTTCTCGCACCTGAAACAGCACTCAACAATTGAGCTTCGTTTTCCGCATAACGGAATGTGCCATCCGCAATATATGATTCGTAAATCGCAGCTCCTTTGGCTCCTGCAACTGATGACTTAACACCGAAATTATCGGCTTCGAAAATTACCGATGACCATTGCGTAACATGATAATCCGCATACTTAAGAACCTGAAACAAGGGTAATGAAGAAGCTGCTGTAATGTCAACGCACGCCGCAGAAGGATTGCCAAGCAATTCCAGAATCCGTTCATTGGAGATTTTCTGCAGCGGATGACGTCGTATCAGCCAAAGCCAATCCGGGGGTGAATGCAGAATTGCGCGCTTCACAGCATCAGGAATCATCTCCTGCTCATCCAATGGCTGGAGAGTGAAGATAACTCTTTTGCGTGCGGCATTCCAATTTTCCGGAACCTTTTCACTCTCCTTATCAAACGAAGCAGCAATGCATCCCTTCCATTGCGCCATCCACAAATTACCGCCAACTACCGGAATGTGATGTGCAGATGTGCTGCCTCTTGAATCTGTAATATTCCGTGCTGACTTTTCGCCCCAGCTCCAGAAATAATCCGGAAGAAGTTGGTAGCCTCCTGCAGGAATCGCAGTATAATGCGAATACATCGGATGAAATTCGCCTTGCTTTCCGTGCTGTATATCCACGGTTTTTATTCCTGCTTCATGCGCAGCAAGCGTTAAACCCGCAGCATCATGTTCATAGTAACATTTGTAAAAAACGAACTCCGGCTTCACTTGCTTAAACAATGCTGTAAATAGTGAACGATAATACCAAATCTCCAGAATCGCTGACTGCACATGCCGGGTTGCAAAATTAAAATCAGCAATTGCATTCGCATCTGTTTGTGCTTTCGCCGCTTGGGAGATCAATGATTTTCGGTATGCGGATTCGAAATACCACAACTTTTTGAAAGCCGTTTCATCAACCAACACTGATTCCGTCCGCCTTGACTTGGATGAGTTGTACGATCCGCTCAATTCGATCTTAGCACATGTTACTCCGTTGGATTTCAGAAAATCCATGAACGGATCGCAAAACCGATCCGAATATTTATCGCCTATTCTGTCGCTGTGATTGGAATCACGTGAATGAAATAATACACGCGCATCGCCGATTCGCTGTGCAATTTGTGTTGCCTGATTCTCAATCTGCTCAATCAACTTTCTTTTACTGATACTTTCAGAAATACGTTGAATCAATCCGGGCAATGCAACGGCATGCGGTTCCGAACTCTTTCTGTAAGCATCCGGATTGCGAAACATACTGACAGTTTGTGCTCGGAAAACAGGCCAGATGTTTACACCTTCAATCGTTAAATCTGAAGTACGCGCATTACGTTCTGCTTTTACCAAAGCTTCAACATAATCTCTGATTTGCATCAGAATACCTCCCTGAATGCATTAAACACTTTTTCAGTATCGACTTCCGAAACTGTTGGCAGATTCATTCCTCGTGCAGAAAGTAAATCGCTATTGCCAGATGAATGAATACAGTTTTTGTACACCGGCATACTGCTCAATGTGTAGAAGAACGGACGGACATCTACGCCGTGCTTAATCAAAGATTGAAATAAGGCTTCCCGCTTTTCAGCCGGAATCTCGATCGAAACTAGCCAAACCACGCGATCTCTTCCGTCAAGATTCTGCTGCCATTTTATATCTGCGAATTGCTTCAATGAAGAATGATAGGATTCTTCGATTCGGCGACGCTCCTGAATAATTTCATCAACACGCTCCAACTGTGCAACACCGATTGCTGCCTGAAGATTGGTCATACGGTAATTGTATCCGACCTCATCATGCCAGTAACGCTTTTGCTTGTTCATGCCGTGATCACGCAGCACACGCATTCTGTCGTTCAATTTTTCATCATTGGTAACGCACATTCCTCCTTCGCCGGTAGTGATAATTTTATTGGCAAAGAATGAATAACAGGAAATATGACCGAAGGATCCAACAGGTTTACCTTTGAACTTCGCTCCATGCGCTTCTGCACAATCTTCGATCACATACAAATTATGCTTGCGCGCAATTTCCATAATGCGATCCATTTCACAAGGTTGCCCGTAAACGTGAACAGGAATAATTGCTTTCGTACGAGGAGTAATTGCTTTCTCAATGGCTGCCGGATCTATACACCATGAATTGAGATCGACATCAACAACAACAGGAGTTGCACCGGCATGCAGAACTGTATTGATGGTGGCTGCGAAAGTCAGATCAGGAACAATCACTTCATCTCCGGGACCGATATTCAAAGCGAGCAATGCAAGGTGAATTGCTACAGTTCCATTCGAGACAGCCACACCGTGTTCACAACCGCAGAATTTGGAAAACTTCGCTTCCAATTGATCGATATACTTTCCTCTGCTTGAAATCCATGTTGACAAAAAAGCATCGGTCAGATATTTGAATTCGTTACCCTTGAGATCAGGCTCAGCAACAGGAATCATGCTTAAACGATGTTCATACCGGAAAAAGCTCACGGGCTTCCCATTCGCATCCACAATCGGAATCGTACGCACTCGTTTGTCGGTAATGCGCAGCAACTCTTCCATGGATTGACCTTCGCGGGCGAACACAAATTCACCTAAATCTTTTTTCGTAAGACTTTCGTCCAAAGATTTACCGGCCAGAAGCATGCGTCGAAAATCACCGTCTGTTACTACACCGCATAACGTTTCATTTTCATCAACCACAAATGCAATACCTGCCGGCTCTTCATTTATAGCTGCAAGCAGATTTCGCATGCTGACATCATATCTGCAAATCGATTTTTCCATAGTCAGATGATCTCGTTTAATGCTTCATACCCGGAAATCAGATCCTTCATTCCGCTGTACACCTCTAAGGTAAATGTTTTTCCCTTGAGATTATTACGTTTCAATGCGTCGTACAATCCGCTGTTGCGAACAAAAGCCTGATTGGTGTCGGCTGTGCCATCATTATCACTGATGTGTATGTAATCCGATTCTTCCAACAAAGCACCCAACTCGTCCGTGAAGTTCAGTCCTAACGTGTTGCACGATACTTTCAAGTGCGCCACATCAATGATAAAATCCATTGGAATCGGTCCGCGTAGTTCCTGAACAGAATCACTATCAGTTGCCAACAACGGATTTATACCTTCAAAATTCCGAAGGTTCGTTTGTGAAACCACATTATTCTCAACGTATAACTTCAAATCACCCGCAAGTTCCTGCAGTTCAAGAAATCCGGAACGGAACTTTTCAATTGCAGCTTGACGATCGAATAATTTTTTCTGCGCAATGCTTCTGCCGATTTCATCCGACGGAATATCCATGAGAAATCCTGCATGAAAACCGAACTTGTCTGCGTTCAATAATTTAGAAAGTTGCACCGCACGCTGTAAATGCTCCATTGTCATTGCATAAATCTGATCATTCAGCGACGCCAGATTCACAACAAACGGAACAGACGGTGGAGGAAAATAGTTGTGACACAAATAACGCAGCTCGTGTTTCGCTTGCAATTCACGTAACTCATTCTCCATCTCCGGATACGGCTGTGTTCCACCAGATAATTCTATGCTTTGAAAACCTGCAGCATGCAGTTGGCGAACCGCGTCACCGATGGTTTGTGCTTTTACGCATGATGAAGAAACATAAATCATCTGATCCTCCTTGCCGGATTACCGACGTAAACACCGGGTTCCAAAATATCGCGAATAACAACTGAGCCTGCACCAATCGTTACATCATTTCCCACTTTGATCTTATCAATGATCGTTGTTCCTGCACCGATAAAACAATTATCTCCAACCGTTACGCGGCCGCACAAAATAGTACCCACCGAAATGTGATTATGGCTTCCAATTACGGTTTCATGTTCCAGAATACAGCCTGTATTGATAATATTATTCGCACCAAGTTTCACTTCCGTATGAAGTACAGCCCGTGGAAAAATAAGATTCGAAATTCCTTCTTCAACTCCCAAACCGATAAACGCTTCGGGATGAATTATTGATTCCTGAACTACATCAATCGCTTCGGAATTATAAGAAACCTTTCTTCGTTCACCATCACCAATTGCGAGCACCACTTCCAAATCCTTTGAGGGCAAAGCACCCATCAATCCCACTCCACAAATGAATTCTTCCTTGTCTGCTGAAAATGCAGAATCATATATTCCTGCAACTGTATAGCCGCAATCAACCAGCAGAGCAATCACAGCACGCGCATGACCTCCTGCTCCCAACACATTTACCGTTTTATTATTCTCCAATGATGTCATCGGGCTGGTAATCTTTTGTTGCTACTGAACCCACAATCTCTTTGTAACGTATCGGTGAAATCCCTTTGCCGCCTGTACGCTTGCCGACAATTGCATCTTCACGGATCACTTCTCCTTTGCTGATTGCCTTCACTGCCACCAAACATTTTTGCAAAGATTTACGCGTATGCATTTCTGATTCCGTCGGCTGTTTATCATGCGAACCCATATAAGATTCTATCCGTCGAACCTGCGCAACAAAATCACGCAACTCTGTCGGATCCAATGATGCCAAATGGTCCGGACCTTCAAGCGATTTATCCAAAGTGAAATGTTTCTCCAATACAACTGCGCCCATCGGAACAGCATATGGAGCAGCACCGATTCCAACGGAATGGTCAGAATATCCGATTAAGGCATTAAAATCCTTGCGTAATGTGGTAATCACATTCAGATTCACTTCCTCATTGCGAATAGGATAATTAGCTGTGCAATGCAGAATCACCAAGTGCGGATTAATCGCCCCGATTTCGTCAACAGCTAATTTTACTTCATTCATATACGACATTCCGGTGGAGAAGAAAATCGGTTTTCCGGTATGCGCCACCTTCTTAAGGAACGGTAAGTTGGTTGTATCGGTAGAGGCAATTTTATACGCTTCGACACCGATTTCTTCCAGTTCCGTTAAACTGTCTTCATCGAAAGGTGTAATAAGAAACAGAATGTTCTTGGACGCACAATAGTCTTTCAGTTCGATATACTGCGCGTGTTTCAATTCGAGTTTCTTCAACATATCGAATTGACTTTCTTTCGCTTCGGTAGTAGCTTGCTGGTAAGGCGCTTTGTCTACATTTCGCAAGATGAGACTCTCCGTACGAAAAGCCTGAAACTTTACTGCATCTGCTCCTGCCTCGGCAGCAATGTCAATCAATCGCTTTGCTACGTTCATATCGCCGCCATGGTTAACACCGGCCTCCGCTATGATAAATGCAGGAGAAGACTCGGAAATAATTCTGCCGGCAACTTTAATCTGTTTCGAAAAGGATCCCATGTTCAGGTTCTAATTTGACAATATACGCTCCTGCACCAATCTTCGCTTCAATTCTGATGAAAATCTTTTCGCAGATGCGCCGGTCATGTGGTGAATATCATAGAAATCGTACCCCTCTTCATTCAAATAGTTCCAATATTCCGCATTATTTCTGACCGCAACGGAATCCATCAATTGGTCAAAACCGGGATAATATTTATGCTCCAATTCCCGCATCTCGGGACGTACTGGAACACGAACGAGAATAACGCTTCCGTGGGCTTTCATCAATTGTATCGTTTTCTCCAACCAGTACAATCGGTAAACAGGATTCTGCCAATCCTTGAATAACTTTTCATGCGCAGTATATTGCTCTGCAATCTTTTTTGTCCGCAAACCTGTATCCGCCGCGATCGTATTTTCATTCCATCCTGAATTATGATAAACTACGTTATTGTTTGCAGCAGGTGGTTTCAGATACAATTGATAAAGCGCGTGCTCGCTGTTCAGAAGTACATACTCCGGATTCGGATTGAGATTAAAAAAATGCATTCGTCCCAATATCAGTCCGCGTTCTGCAAATGAATCAGAAGCAGTATAAATTGCCAAAGGATTAACTTCCAGAAGGAACACTCCATTCTTCGAATCCGTTAACAGTTTGTTAGAAATCGCGTTGTAATAAACTTCTCCATAAGGAGAAGTGCGCTGAGTGAATGCGAAATTCAGAAACGGTTTTTGAAAAAATCCGTTCGGATCAATTTATTCCGGCGACATGGAAAGCAATGCTCTGGAAGAGCCGGTAATCATCGAACCGCAAGGTTCATTAAACTTCATCTCAAAACGATCAGAAAATCCGCGCGATGGAACGTAGAGCAAAAACAACCACACGGATAATGTAATTGCAACGAACACTACGAGCTTTACTGCGAATCGCACCATCAGAATTGAAAATAAATGAAGTCCGCCTTAGATGAAAAATTAGCCGTAAACAGAATACCCATTGTCAAAAGGAAGTATGCACCCCAACGTAATGCCGGCATTAGTTGACCCAGAAAAACGGAAATATTACCGCGTCGTTCGCACCAATTGACAACAAAAAGAAATCCGACGACAGCAAAACAGAGCAGCAACTCAACCTTATTCAGGAACGCACTTCCATAACCCAAATCCACATTAACGCCCAAACCATTTCCACTGAATACAAACGAAGATCTAATCAGATGAATTGC
>Ga0172376_10007152_pt1 | contig 11943 bp, 9 predicted proteins | sample Lak35m_FD_121114 | JGI IMG/M metagenome (GOLD analysis project Ga0172376, IMG submission 121114) | Freshwater microbial communities from Kabuno Bay, South-Kivu, Congo - kab_092012_35m | ecosystem: Environmental > Aquatic > Freshwater > Lake | place: Democratic Republic of the Congo: South-Kivu...
GCCGTCGTGCCGTCGGTCGCGGCACCGGCCGCGAGGAGCCGCCCGCGGAGCTCGGTGCGGATGGAGTCGAGCACCACCTCGGGGTCGACGACGCGGGCCCGCAGCCGCCGTCCGACGTCCGCCACGATCGCCTCGGCCGCCGCGGGACCCATGTCGGTCCTGACGAGCGCCGCCCGCAGGTCGGCGAGGAACGTCTCGTCGACGAGCCGCCCCTCGCGCTTGAAGAGGTCGCGGACGTCCGTATTGAGGACCTGCGCCGTCTTCGCCAGGCCCGCCTTGAGCCGCTCGAGGAATCCGGCCATGCCGTCAGGTCTCCTGGGCGGGCCGGCTCGGCGACCGCGCGGCGAGCATGCCGCCGAGGAGGCCGGCCACGAAACGCGGGGACGCCGCGGATCCGTAGCGCCGCGCGAGCTCGATCGCCTCGTCGACGACCACGGGGCCCGGCGTGTCGGTGTGGAGCAGTTCGTACGCGGCGAGTCGCAGGACCGTGCGGTCGGTGGCCGCCATGCGCGAGACGCGCCAGTTCGACGACAGGGCGTCGAGGGTCGTGTCGAGCGCGGCGAGGTGGCCGCGGACACCCGCGACCAGCGACTCGGCGAAATCGACGAGCGCCGGTGAGCGCAGCCGGCCGCGCAGGAAGCCGAGGCGGCGCCGCTCGCCGGCCGCGGCATCGACGGGCTCGTTGAACTCGAGCTGATGAAGGGCCTGGAGGGCCACCTCCCGGGCTCGGCTGCGACGCGACATGGCTGCTCAGGCGGGCTCCGGTCGGGGCAGGCGGCCGAGCAGGGAGATCATCTCGATGGCGGCGGCCGCACACTCGGCGCCCTTGTTGTCCGGCGGCGCGGATCCGTCGTGGAGTCGCGTGTCGGCACCGCGTCCGGACCGTGCGAGCGCCTGATCGAGCGTCTGGCAGGTGAGCACCCCGAAGAGCACAGGCACTCCGTGTGAGCGCCCGGCGGCCTCGATGCCCCGTGCGACCGCCTGCGCGATGTGGCGATCGTGCTCCGTCTCTCCTCGGATGATCGCGCCGAGACAGACGACCGCCGCATACCCGCCCGTGGCCGCGAGCCGGTCCGCCACGAGGGGCAGTTCGAAGGCGCCCGGGACCCACGCGACGTCGACCGCGTCGGCGGAGAGGCCGGCCTCGGCGAAGCGGTCGAGCGCCCCCGCGAGCAGCCCGCCGGTCACCCGGTCGTTCCACCGCGAGACGACGATCGCGACGCGGAGCCCTGCCGCGACGCGCGTCGCCTCCCCGGCGAACGTGCGCGGCTCGTGCGGCCTCGACGCCTCGGTGTGGCTCTTCGGCCCGCGTTCCATGCAGCGCATCCTACGACTTGAGGGCCGCGAGGAAGTCGGCGTTGCAACGCGTCTTTCCGAGGCGGTTGACGAGCAGTTCCATCGCATCGGGCGCGTTCATCTCGCCGAGCACGCGCCTGAGCACGCAGATGCGCCGGTGCTCGTCCGGCTCCATGAGCATCTCCTCCCGCCGCGTGCCCGACCGCGCGATGTCGATGGCGGGCCAGATGCGCTTGTCGACGAGCCGTCGGTCGAGCACGATCTCGAGATTGCCGGTGCCCTTGAACTCCTCGAAGATCACGTCGTCCATCCGGCTGCCGGTATCGACGAGGGCCGTGGCGATGATGGTGAGGGAGCCCCCCTGCTCCACCTTGCGGGCGCTCCCGAAAAACCGCTTCGGCCGCTGGAGGGCCCCCGAGTCCACACCGCCCGAGAGGATCTTGCCCGAGTTGGGCACCTCGGAATTCCACGCGCGGGCCAGTCGGGTGATGGAGTCGAGGAAGATGACGACGTCGCGTCCGTATTCGACGAGCCGCTTGGCCTTCTCGATCACCATGTCCGCCACCTGGACGTGGCGGCTCGCGTTCTCGTCGAACGTGGAGCTGATCACCTCGCAGGCCGGCCCCTTCACCTGCCGCTCCATGTCGGTGACCTCCTCCGGCCGCTCGTCGATGAGCAGCATGAAGACGTACGCCTCCGGGTAGTTCTCGAGCACGGCCTTCGCCATCTTCTGCAGGAGGATGGTCTTGCCCGCGCGCGGCGGGCTGACGATGAGCCCGCGCTGGCCGAACCCGATCGGCACGACGAGGTCGACGACCCGCATCGCGATCTCCTCGGGAGTCGTCTCGAGGACGATCCGCTCGTCGGGATGGAGCGGCGTGAGCTCGTCGAAGAACGAACGCGTGGAGAGCTTGGCCGGGTCCTCGCCGTTGATCGCCTCGACCCGCAGCAGGGCGAAGTAGCGCTCGCTCTCCTTCGGCGGCCGGATCTGTCCCGCGACGCTCATGCCGTTGCGGAGGCCGAAACGACGGATCTGACTCGGCGAGACGTAGATGTCGTCGGGACAGGAGAGGTAGTGCGAGTCGGGGCTGCGGAGGAAGCCGAAGCCGTCCGGCAGGATCTCGAGCGTCCCCTCGCCGAACATCAGGCCGTTGAGCTTGATCCGCTCCTTGAGGATGCGGAACACGAGATCCTGCTTCCGCGCCCCGGTCACGTCTCCCACCTGCTCCTGGCGGGCGAGGTCGACGAGTTCCTGCATCGAGAGCTTCTGCAGTTCGGCGATCGACGGGTCGCCCTTCTTGAGCGCCTCGTAGTGCCCGGTCACGTCGAGGCCGTCCTTGACCTCGGCGGCGATCTCCTCGGCGAGGGACAGCGGATCCCGCTCGGCGTCTCCGGGCATCTGGTCGGGCCGTGACATGCGAGCCTCGAGGCGGTGCCGACGGCGCGGCGAGGAAAGGAGATGTCCGGCGGCAGGACCGGCGCGCTCCACCATCGGACGGTGGGACCGGATCGATCGACGGGAACCCCAGGCGGGAATCGGCGGACATGGCGTCGCGGGAGCCCCGGACGTCGCCGTCAGGACATGCTCCGCCACAGGCCGTCGATCTGCTCGTGAATATACGCCGCATCACCGGAGGCATCCACCGGCGTCGTTTTCCACGGTGGGGGCGGCCGATATCCCCGCGCCCACGCCGCGTCGCGCTCTTCCTGATGCTCCGTCGTCCATCCACGGGCCGCCATCCGTGCCCGCCGCACCTCCTCGTCGCACTCCACGAGCACGATCCGGTCGCACCGTTCGTCCCAGCCCGCCTGCACGAGCAGCGGCACGTCGAGCACGACGACGCGCCGCGCATCCCCCGCCGTCGCGGCCTCGTCGCGCAGGCCGTCGAGGGCCGCCGCGATCCTCTCCCGCACCCGCGGGTGGACGAGGTTCTCGAGGGCCGCGAGCGCGGTCCGGGCCTCGGGGGTCGAGCCGAAGACGATCCTCGCCAGCGCGGCCCGATCCACGCGGCCATCGGCCCGCAGCACCCCCGCGCCGAACCGTCGCACGACGGCGGACCGCGTGTCGGGCTCGTCGAGCACCTCGTGCGCGATTCGATCGGCGTCGATGACCTCCGCGCCGCGCGCCGCCAGCGCGCGGGCGACGGTCGATTTCCCGGCGGCGATTCGTCCGACGAGCCCGACGACGACGAGCGACGGATGCGACGCGGTCATTTCTGGCACTCCGCCCACGACCGCCCGACGTGCACCGACACCTCGAGCGGAACCTCGAGCGGCAGGGCCGAGCGCATCGCCTCGGTGACGAGCGACGAGACGGCCGGCACCTCGTCCACGGGCGACTCGAGCAGGAGCTCGTCGTGGATCTGGAGGACGAGGGCCGCCGTGCACCGCTCGGCCTCGAGACGCCTCGACACACCCAGCATGGCGAGCTTGATGAGGTCGGCCGCGGAGCCCTGCACCACCGTGTTCACCGCCGTGCGCTCGGGGAGCGAGAGCGCCAGCGCGCCGCTGGCCGTGCGTCGGGCCTGGCGGTCGCGGACGCCGGTGATCGAACGCCGGCGGCCGAGCAGCGTCGTCACCTGCCCGTCGCGACGGCAGCGGTCGAGCAGGTCGTCGATGAAGGCGGCCGCGCCGGCGAAGGCCTCGAAGTAGGCCGCGATGAAGGCGGCCGCCTCGGCCTGCGGGATCGCGAGCGCCTTGGCGAGTCCGAACGCGCTCTGGCCGTAGAGGATGCCGAAGTTGACCGCCTTCGCCGCCCGGCGCATCGCGGGCGTCACGGCGTCCGGCTCGACTCCCTGCACCAGGGCCGCCGTCCGCGTGTGGATGTCCTCTCCGGCGGCGAAGGCGGCCCGCATGCGCCGGTCGCCGGAGAGGTGCGCGAGCACGCGCAGCTCGATCTGCGAATAGTCGGCGGCGATGAACTGCCAGCCGGGCTCACCCGGCAGGAACGCCGCCCGGATCTGCTGCCCCTCGGCCGTGCGCACCGGGATGTTCTGCAGGTTCGGGTCGCTCGAGCTGAGCCGACCGGTGGCCGTCACGGTCTGGTTGAGGGACGTGTGGACGCGGCCCGTGGCCGGATCGACGAGCAGCGGCAGCGCGTCGACGTAGGTGCTCTTCAGCTTGGCGTAGCGACGGTGCTCGAGGAGCTTCGCGGGCAGCGGATGGAGGGGGGCGAGCTCTTCGAGCACTTCCGCGTCGGTGCTCGGGCCGGTCTTCGTGCGCTTCACGACCGGCAGGCCGAGCGTGTCGAACAGGACGGTCCGCAGCTGGATCGGTGACGCGATCGAAAACGCTCGGCCGGCGAGTTCGTGGATCTCCCGCTCGAGCGCCTCGAGACGGGCCGCGTAGTCGCGGGACAGGAGGTCGAGGGCCGCCACGTCGATGCGCACGCCCCGCCATTCCATGTCGGCGAGGACGGTCGCGAGCGGAAGCTCCACGTCGGTGCAGAGCGCCCGCAGCCCCTCGGCCTCCAGCCGTGGCGGAAGGACCTCCGCCAGTGCGGCCGTGATCCGGGCGTGTGCCACGGCCGCCTCGGGCGCGGTCGGCACGTCGATCGTCTCCACGGGCGGGTCGGTCGGGCCGGGCTCGATGGCGACGCCGTGCCGACGCGCGGTCTCCACCAGCCCGAGGTTGCGCTCGCCCGCTTCGAGCAGGTAGGCGGCGATCAGCGTGTCGCACGAGACGCCGGCCACGCGCAGCCCGATCGTCCGGAGCGCGAGCACGTGCCGCTTGACGTCGTGCGTTCGCTTGGGGATCGCGGTGTCCACGAGCAGGTCGCGGAGTCCGGCATGCGTGGAGGCGACGTCGGTGGTCACCCAGCCCGCGACGTCGCCCGCCGCCAGCGCGAGCCCGAGGAGGGGGGTGCGCGAGGTGGCGTCGGCGGGGCGGGCCGTGGCGAGGGTGACCGGGCCGGCCGCGCGGAGCGCCCCGACGAAGCGGTCGCACGCGTCGGCGTCGGCGACCAGGGTCCACGGACCGAGGATGGGCTCCGGCTCCCGGCGGCCCGCGTTACGGCCCGTGTCCGGGGTCGCACTCGCGTCCGGCGTGTCGTCCTCCGCCCCGTGCAGGTCGAAGAGCGTGGCGGCGGGGCGTGCGGCGGCCTGTGGCTCCGGGTCGGCCGGCGGTGCGACCGACGCGCCGCGGCCCGAGACGCGAGCGAGCAGGCTGCGGAAGCCCAGGCTGCGGAGAAAGTCGGCGAGCCGCGCCGCATCGGGTGCGTGCCGCCGCGCCGCATCCCATGGAATCTCGATCGGCACCGTCGTTTCGAGGCGGATGAGTTCGCGGGCCCGCCGCGCCGTGTCGGCGTGGTCGGCGAGGTTCTGCCGGCGCTTCGGCTGCGGCACCTCGTCGAGCCGCTCGAGCAGCCCGTCGAGCGTGTGGAAGGATCGCAGGAGCTCGGTCGCCGTCTTCGGTCCGACGCCCGGCACCCCCGGCACGTTGTCGACCGCGTCGCCGACGAGGGACAGGAAGTCGACCACCTGCCCGGGGGCGATGCCCCATTCCGCGAGCAGTTCCTCGGCACCGAATGGCGCGTTGGTCCGGAGGTTGTAGAGCCGCACCCGGTCGCCGAGCAGCTGCCGCGCGTCCTTGTCGGCCGTGGCGATCATGCAGCTCCCGCCGGCGGTGACGGTGCGGGTCGCGACCGTGGCGAGCAGGTCGTCCGCCTCGAAGCCCGGCTGCTCCAGGCAGGGAATCGTCATCACCTCGAGCAGGCGACGCACCAGGGGGATCTGTGGCACGAGGTCGGCCGGCATCTCCGCGCGATTGGCCTTGTAGTCGCCGTACTGCTCGTGTCGGAACGTGGGACCCGCGGCGTCCATCGCACAGACGAGGTAGTCGGGCCGACGCTTCTCGACGAGATCGAGCAGGTCGCGCGTGAGCCCGAAGACGACGGAGACGGGCGTGCCATCGGGCGCCGTCATCTCCGGCAGGGCGTGAAAGAGCTGGTAGACCCGGGACAGCAGGTCGACGGCGAACACCGTCCGCCCCGTGAGATCCGGATCGGCGGATGCCACGGATGCCTGCGTCATGGGGGCAGCATAGCGGCGGACGGGGCGTGGGGCGGTGCCGCCACGCGGACCTCGGCGCGGCAGGGGCCGCCGACGAGGGGCGTCGACCGCGGGTGCCGGGTCAGTCGGTCCCCGGCGGATCGTACTCGAAGTCCTTCCACTTCATCGCGCGGCGGAACGGCTCGATCCGCAGGACCACCTCGCCGTTCTGGAAGATCCGGACGGTGCCGCTCGTCTCGCTCACCGCGACGGCGACGCTCCGCGTGCGGCGCGTGATCGCGGCGGCGGCCCAGTGCCGCGCGCCGAGCCCCTTCGCCACCGACACGCTCTCCGCCGAGGCGTCGATGTACCGCGCGGCGCCCTCGACCGTGCCGTCGGCTCCGATGACGAAGGCGCCGTCGAGCTGCGCGATCTCCTTGATGCCCTCGCGGACGCGGGCGTCGCTGAGCCGCCGTTCCCCGCGGGAGTAGCCGCGCACCGGATCGAAGCCGGCGGAGTGGCTCGACTGCATGACCTTGCGCGTGTCCCCCACGACGAAGAGCGTTCCCACCGGCTTGCCCTCGCGCCCCTCCCGGCCGATCTCGACGGCCAGGTCGACCACGAGCTTGAGCGTCTCGAGCGGCACCTTCGTCTCGAGGTTGCGGAGGTCACGGCTCGTGAGCTGGCCGAGATGCTCCTCGAGCCGCAGCACGCTCACGGAGTCGATCACACCCGCCTCGAATCCGCTGTAGATCGCGACGACCTCGGCCTGCGGGGCGATCATCTCGGCGGCGACACACTCGAGCAGCGCCTGCGCGAGCCGCTCGTGCACGGGGAGGCCGGCGACGTCGAGCACCACCTGCCGCAGGCCGTGCTCGGCCGCACCCGCCATGTCGGCCTCGTCGTCGGCGGCCACGAGCACCGGCGCGGCCCCGGTGATCTCACGGATGCGGGCCCAGTCGAGCTGCCCGTCCACCACGATGAGGATCGCCTCCGCCGCGGCCGCCGCGTGGAGCCGCGTCGCCGCCTCCAGGAGATGGACGAGGTGGGGGGCGAGTTCGGAGGCCATCGGACGGTACCTCGCACGCAGGACCACGGCGGCCCGACGGCCACGGCGCGTTCCCGGAACGAATGGAGATACCGCGCCGGACGCTGCGGCGGAAGAGTATGCAGGCGTTCGCTGGCGTGCAAGGAACGCGGCTCACCGACGCGCCGGGGCACCCTTCCGGTCGTCCGGCGTCTCGGCGACGAGCGTGAAGGACGCCTTCATCGGACCGTGGAAGGCCGCCACGCCGCCGGGCAGGACGACGCCCCAGGCACGCTCCTGGTAGATGTTGAGCGCGTGGAGGGCGTGTCCCAGCGGTCCGATCTTCCACGTGCGTGACGGCTCCCGCGAGAGCGCGGTGGCGAGAAACTCGGTCGCGGCGACCACGCGGCTGTCGTAGAGCTGTTCCTGATCGAGCGAGGCGACGAGCCACTCGAGGATGTGGCCCGTGGTCTGGATCTTGCGGTCGACGTCGTCGTCACGATCGGCGGCGTACTTGAACCACTCGGTGCTGAACGACCCGTCGCGGTTCCGCAGCTGCGTGAGCGCGAGCTGCTGGTAGTCGCGCACGTACTTGTTGGCCCGGAGGTAGACGCCGTCGAGCCGCCCCGTGGCCCGCAGCCGCCGCTGGCAGCCGTAGGCGAGCCCGAAGAGGCGGTGCGTGCCGCCGCACGGGGCTCCGCGGATCGGCTGGCCCAGTTCCTCCTCCACCAGCTTCGGCAGCGACCACTCCTTCCCGTCCCGGGCGGTCCAGGTGGTGTCACTCGGCAGGTAGTGCGCCAGGGCGATGAGGGCGAATGTCAGCTCCGTCTTCTCCTGGCAGGCCTGCATCTCCTCGTCGATCAGGTCGGACACGGTGAACTCGCGGGAATTGACCACGATGGGCGAATTGGCCGCGACCCGGCACTGCGCGAGGATCGCGAGGTACTGGGCGGAATGCCCCTGGACGCCGAAGCCCTTGAGCGCGGTGAGGCGGTCGTCGGTGGTGGTGAGCATGGTCTGACCGCGGCAGCGGCCGCCCATGTTCGACCAGCCGATCGCGTTGACAAGCTCGCCGGCGGGGCCTCCCACGCGCACCTGCGTCGGCACGCCGAAGGCGATGAAGCCGTGCATGACCTCCCAGGGGGTGTGCTGGGCCGTATTGAGCGGGCGTCGCTGGTAGGTGGCGAGCGTGCCGGCGAGGAGCCTGCGGAGCCGTTCGAATCTCGCGGTCCGCGGGGGCGGCGCGCCGGTCGGCTGCAGATTCGTGGCGAGCAGCGGTGCGGTGGCGCGGCCCGTGCCGGGATGGGCGACGACGCTTCTGGGCGGTTCCGGTCGCGGCTCGGGGCGGTAGGACGGGTCGAGTGCGTCCGTCGCAATTGACGTGGCCACCGTCTGGAGGGACCGGCCGAACGACACGGTGTCGGACCACGTCGGCAGCGTCACGGCCGTTGGGGTCGTGCCGGAGGTCTTCGCCGGGACTGGTTGGCGCTTCGCGGGGGCGGGTTGCGACGCGGTCTTCCCGGGCCTGCGAGAGGCGTCGCGTTCCAGTGCCGGGAGTTCGCTCTCCGGAGGGGGCGTGGGGACCGGAATGAAGGCCGGCGTGCGTTCCGGCCGCGCGAAGAGGCCGTCGAGGAACCGTGGGGATGAGGAGCGGCCCTTGCCTGACTGGCCGCTCGACGTGTCGGTGACGATGGCTCCGCCGATCGCGACCACGCAGGCGATCAGCCACCGTCCGGACGGCCACGGCGTCCAGCGGCGAATCCGGCGCGCGCCATGGGCGTCTGAAGCCGGACTACACGGCACGTGCATGGCGGTCGCGCGAGGGTCAGCGGGGGCGGTTCAACGGGTGGTGGTGGTATCGACCAGGCAGCGGCTGAAAACGCGGCCACCGATCGGCTGCGTCCGATCGCTGCGGCAGGTTGCCGAAACACCCCAGTCGACCGAGGGCTCGCGAATCGACCAGCCATCGCGATCGGCGCGGCCGGCCGGACGGCTCGCATGCCAGTCCGCAGGGGATCGCCGTGTCGCGCGTAGGCGCATCCGGTGGATCAAAACACTTTTCGGAGCGTCTCCGCGATCGACCACTCGGCGGACGATCCCTCCGGATCGGCCGCCCACTCGCGCCAGCGATTGACGTCGTTGCCCAGATCGCGGCCACTCACCTCCTTGAGGGCCGCAACGGCCCGGTACTGGACGGCCGGGTCGGAGTCCTCGAGGGCGCGCGCGAGCACGGGAATCGCCGATTCGTCATGGCATTCGCCGAGGGCCTTCAGGGCCCGCAGTCGCACGTCGAGTTCCAGGTCGGAGCGATAGCGGGCGGCCAGAAGCTCGACGGCTTCCGCTCCGCCGCGACGTCCCCACACGGCGCACGCGGTGAGACGCACGCGCTCGTCGGGATCCTGCAGGCCACCACGGCAGATCGCGAGTGCGGACGCGTCGTCGAACGCGGCCGCGACGTCGAGGATGCCGCACCGCACGCGCGGATCATGCTCCTCGAGCATCGCGGTCGACAACCGTCGCGTGAATGCGGTCCGTTCCTCCTCGGTCCCCTTGTGGACGGTCTTCGCGTCGTCGGCGAACTGCTTGATGCGCTGGTCCGCCGTGGGGCCGTACTGTTCCCGCTCGCGAGCCGCCTTCTCCCGGCCCGCGAAGGGGGACCACGCCGCACATCCGGACGTGCCCATGACGACGATGACGACCGCCCACACCGAGACCACCTCGACGAGCGCGAGAAGCACGCGGGACACCCCCATGGGCGGAAGGTGTCGGAGGCCGGGAGTTTCCGGGCGGGCGCGCGCGCGCCGCGCGGCGTGCGTGGGAGGGTGCGGTATGGCGGGCATGGCTCGGGTCGTCCTGCAGTCGTCCGGGGGTCGTCCTGGAGGGGCCGGAAGGTAACGACCCGGGGGCGGAGCGGCCAGACCACTCCATGCCCCGGATGGCGGCCCGGAATGACGTGTGGGCGGGGATTTCGGACATGTCCGGCACGATTGGGGTTTTCCCGCGGCGGGTCGCATGGTCGCATGGCGTCGCGAAGCGGTGGACGTCCTTCATGTGGACCTCGGCGGTAGCGGGTCATGAGCGCGACTGTGCCTGCGGCGAATGACGAACCGGACCGGCTGCCCCGGCGGCTGCACGGGCCGTCGCGCGGGGTGGAGCGAGGGCCGGCCGTCTCGGTCATGCCACGTCGTCGTCTCCTGCTCGCGGGGGCGACCTGGTGCGCGATGCGGGCGGTCGCGGAGGAGCCGGTCGAGGCACGGTCCACGCTGCGCGTGACGACACGCGCCGGCGGCGCGACCCGCGTGCTGGACGGCCGCATGATCGTCGAGGCAGCGGATGGCGGCCTGCTCCTCGAACTCGCCGATCAGCGTTACGAGATTCTCCAGCCGGACGAGATCGTGTCACGGGAGCGGCTCGGAACGCCCCCGCTCGCGCCGACGCCCAAAGAACTCGGGCAGCGCATCCAGGCCGAACTCCCCCCGGGCTTCGAGACGCACGTCACGCGGCACTACGTCGTCTGCTTCGACACGTCGCGGGACTACGCCCGGTGGGCGGCGTCGCTCTTCGAACGACTCGCCGAGGCCTTCCTGAACTACTGGTCGAAGGCGGGACTGGAGGTCGCGGCCCCTCGCGAACCGCTCATCGTCGTCATCTTCGCGGAACGCGAGGGCTACGAGCGCTACGCCGCGCGCGACCTCGGCGCGGCGGTCGATCGCGTCGTCGGCTACTACAACCTCATGAGCAATCGCGTCGCGACGTACGACCTCACGGGCAGCGAGTCGCTGCGGTCGGGTGCCGCAGGGGGCGCCCGCCGCGGCCCCGCCGAGATCCTCGCCCTTCCGGATGCCGCCCCGCTGGTGTCGACGCTCGTGCACGAGGCCACGCACCAGATGGCATTCAACTGCGGGCTGCACGCGAGACTGGCCCCCGTCCCCGTCTGGGTGAGTGAGGGGGTCGCGACGTTCTTCGAGACGCCCGACCTGCGGAGCCGATCCGGATGGCGGGGCATCGGCACGGTCAATCGGCACCGACTGGAGCGATTTCGGCGCACGTATCGTCCGGGAGAACTGGAGGCCCTCGTCGGCACCGACGATCGCTTCCGCGACCCCGCCACGGCGCCGGATGCCTACGCGGCCGCCTGGGCGCTCACGTGGTTCCTGATCTCGACGAAGCATGATCCGTTCGTGCGATACCTCGGGGCGATGGCGGCGAAGACGCCCTTCGCGGCCGACACACCGGCCCGGCGACTGGAGGATTTCTCCGCGGCCTTCGCGGCAGCGCCCGCCGACCTGGAGCCCGCGCTCGAGCGGCACATGGCCCGGCTGGAGGCACGGACGCCCTGATCGGCATGGCGTGGTTCGGGCCGATTGCCCCGGTGTCGGCCCCCGGTTCGTCACCACCGGTAGAATCGGAAGCCTCGTCATGGAGACGGCCGACGCGGGCCGATGAGCGACGCGGCGGGGCCTGTGGCCGGATGCGTCCGGCCGCGGTGGGTGGTCGACAGACTCCGCAGGGGGACAGCGTCATGCCGGTCGACAGGTCACGAACGCCGCTCTACATCACGCTCATCGTCTTCGTGATGCTCTCGTTCGTGCTGGCGATCACGACCTATCTCTTCTTCCAGCAGCGCACCGA
>Ga0172376_10007156_pt1 | contig 11937 bp, 8 predicted proteins | sample Lak35m_FD_121114 | JGI IMG/M metagenome (GOLD analysis project Ga0172376, IMG submission 121114) | Freshwater microbial communities from Kabuno Bay, South-Kivu, Congo - kab_092012_35m | ecosystem: Environmental > Aquatic > Freshwater > Lake | place: Democratic Republic of the Congo: South-Kivu...
CGATTCTTCGAGGATATTATGACCCGTCTGATTCATCGATGACACTCCGTTATTCGATCATCAATCTTAGTGATATCGATGTGCCGATCATTGGCGCTTCATCTTCTTGTGCTTGCTCCGTAGCTAATGATCTACCGAAGATCATTCCAGCCCGGCGTTCAGTTACTGTCGAAGTACGCACAGTCATTGATGAGACTCGGCCCGATCGGAAGCTTTCAAGTGCGATGCGAATCTTCGTCAGTCATCGCAGGCATCGGGAAATCCTTCTCAAGTTCGAGCTTTTGCCCATGCGCAAGATCGGGAGAGCTGGATCGAATCAAAACTCGGTATTCAATTCAGAATCCGAATTTTGGCGGATATTATCCACTTGGGTGATGATACCCGCGGGCCGTTGGAATCGTATCGAAGTACTATTTGATGGAGGCAAGAATGAATTGTAGAAAAATCCGGTGCTCGCGAACCTTCGTCTTGGTGTCATCGGGTTTGCTGATCGCTGTGTGCATGATAAGATCCGCAGTTGGAGAAGGTGGGTCGACACCTGCCACATGTGATCCCTATCCGGATCCGGTTCAAGGATTCATCTGTCCTCCGGTTCAGTGCACATCTCCAAAGGTATGCGACTGGTTTTGGAATAAGGAGATAAGGCATTGGGATTGCGATTGCATCTGATTCAATCGCCTTCAAATGCCGATTCGATGAACTTGCACCCGATCGCCGTTTACGTTCGCTGGCGGCGATCGGCTTTACACAGGCACGGACAGAATCGAGGGGGTAAGTGAGAATAGGATTATCGATTCGAATAGTATCGATGATATCGGCTATCGTCATTTCGATGCTCGGGCGAATGCCGCTTCGTTCCGAAACGATTCGCGATCGATTTCTTCGAGAGTATCCGGCGGCAGTCAACGCGATCGAGAGCCGAATTAAGGACTATCGCGTCGAAGTGACTCCGATTCCGTCGGCTCGATCGAAACAGAAACGGGAATCGCTTGTCCTGACAAGATCGCATGGATTCCGCAAAGCCGAAGCCGTTGCCGATCAGGAATATGTGCGTGTGATCTGCTCAGGGATGGAATCTCATTTCGATTTGCACAAAGGAATGAACGACGCTGAATTCCGCGTGATTTCGATCGGAAGCGACTCTGAGGATCCGTCGAAGTTCGATCAGTCGTACGGACGTTTTTTCGAATTGCCGCTTGGTTCCGGTTTCGGCAAGTTGATCGATTTGATGAACGATCGAGAATTCGAACTGAAGGTTGTCTCCGAAATCGAAGGTGGCGAAAAAGTGCGCATCGAATTCGAAATCGGTCCGGCACCGGTATCGAAAGGCTCGTTCGTGCTCGATCCTACGAATTCGTGGGCCGTCGTCTCGGAACGTCGCGAACTGGGCGATACGCCGCGTTTCGAAGTCGGGATGGATGTCGAATACGGTGACCGCATCGATGGTTTCGCATATCCGAGGAAGGTCGACTTTCTTCTGCCGGGTCCAGGGGGCCGGAGGGATACGTTCGAATATCGCGACTGGAAATTCGGGCCAACTCCCGTCGAAGAGTTCCGGATGAGTCACTACGGCATTCCTGAGTCGGAACTGAAACTCGAACCTGACGACTCGAGCCGATTTCTGCTCTATTCAGCGATCGCGTTCGTCGTGATTCTGGCCGCGGCGATTTTCTGGCGCAAGCGGGCGGGCTATTCGAACGCTGTTTTTCATGGTTGATCCGGGAGATTTTCAATGCGATGCGAGCCATCAGTAATCGACGAGCCATCGATGAACCGGCGAACTGCGTTCACGCTGATCGAAATGCTGGTTGCGATCAGCATCGTCGGCATTCTGGCGGCGTTGCTGTTGCCGGCGTTACAGTCTGTTCGCGAGACGTCCAGACGCTCACAATGTCAGAATCATCTACGGCAGATTGGTTCGGCAGTGTCTCATTATTTGGACACTTCGATCTATTATCCTCAGGCGCGTGTCATTACGCGAGATTCCCGATATCTCAATGACCCGGATGTCTGGTGCTCAGGAGTACCGGATCGCAGTTTTCTGGTGGTGTTACTGCCGTATCTTGAGCAGCAAGCGACATATGACGCCATCAATCATGCTTTGTCGATCCTTGGGCCAGAACAGTTGACGGCGCACGCGATATCGATCGCCACATTCGCATGTCCGAGCGACACGGTAACCGGGTATGCGAGAAATGCCTATCTCGCAAGACGTTCGCCGAAATTCGACATTCGAATGGATTTGCCCTCGATCGCTGTATTTTCGAATTATGCGGCTTGTCAAGCGACGACTTACGTGACAGCTTACGAAGCGCCTAGTGCGGGATGCAGGGTCATCGCCTGGAATGCGATGCATGCGAACGGCACGATCGGCGATCTGCCGAACGTGACGATTGCATCGGTCACCGATGGGTTGAGCAACACCATGATCGCTTCCGAGCAGGCGAAATCGATCGCACGTAACCTCAAGCAAGAGCCATATAATGACATGTCCGAATACTTCGGTCCATGGTTCGCTGGTGACGTCGGCGATACGATGTTCACAGCGACATATGGACCGAATCACTACTTAAGAGCAAGAACTCAACTGGCGAAGTTATGGATGTGGTCGGCCAGCAGCCTTCATCCAGGGGGCGCGAACGTGCTGATGGGTGACGGTTCCGTTCGATTTGTGAAAGAGAGCGTCGATTCGAGCGACCTCAAGAAAATCGAGCACGGTGTCTGGCAGAAATTGGCCACGCGAAATGGAGGCGAGACGATCGACGCGGGGGCGTATTGATCCACCGGCTGAACGCGACGATGAGAGATGGTCATCGACGAAAGCGGTCGTGGTATGATGACGCCTCAATCGAGGTCGTTCATCGGGAAGGAGTCGCCGCCATGCCGCAGTTCGGGGCCCATATGTCGATCGCCGGCGGGCATGCCAACGCGGTCGAGGCTTCGGTGAAAGTCGGGTTCGACACCGTTCAGATCTTCACCAAGAACAATAAGCAGTGGTCGGCGCCACGGATTACGGACGACGACGCCGCGCGGTTCCGCAACGCCCTCAAAAACGCCGGGATGCCGCCGGCCGTGGGGCACGCTTCTTACTTGATCAACCTGGCGAGCCCGGACGACGTGACACGGGCGAAGTCGGTGGCGGCCATGATCGACGAAGTGGTGCGGGCCGACCAGCTGGGGCTGACGGACCTGGTGATGCACCCCGGCGCGCACATGAAGGCGGGCGTTGAGGCGGGAATCGGGCGAATTGCAAAGTCGCTGGATGAGATTCATGTGGCGACGGCGGGGGCGGGTGTGAGGATCGCGCTGGAGACGACGGCCGGGCAGGGGACATCGGTCGGTCATGAGCTGGAGCATCTGGCGGGGATTCTGGCGGGAGTCGCGGCGCCGGAGCGGTTGTCGGTGTGTGTCGACACGTGCCACATTTTCGCGGCGGGGTATTCTCTGGATCCTACGGACAAGTATGATGTGTGGATCGAACTTCTCGAACGAACGGTCGGCATCGAGCGGGTTCGGGTCTGGCACATCAACGACAGCGTCAAGGGCCTGGGCAGCCGGGTGGACCGGCATGCCGCCATCGGACGCGGGCTCATTCCGCAAGCGTCGTTCGAACGTGTGCTGAAGGATCCGCGGTTCGCCGGCTGCCCGATGATTCTGGAAACGCCCAAAGGAGAGGAACAGGGACGCGATCTGGACGCCGTGAATCTGGAAGTCCTGCGTCGCCTGTCGCGCTGAGCCATGAGCGATCGAACACCTGCTCCGAAACCTCGCCGCGTGAAGCGTGCGCCGTCGACACCGAAACTCGCACCGACTGAAGTTTTACCGAAACCCTCGGCAGGCAAGTCGACGGAATCGGCTTCGTTGCGGCCCGCGGTGATCGGTTTCGACCCGCCGATGCCTGATCCCTCGCTGTTTTTGAACCGGGAACTGGGCTGGCTGGAATTCAACAAGCGGGTTCTTGAAGAGGCGACCGATCCGACGGTACCGCTTCTGGAGCGTGTCCGGTTTTTGTCGATTTCGGCGTCGAATCTGGACGAGTTCTTCGAAGTGCGGGTGGCGGGTCTGCAGGCGCAGCATTACGACAATGTCGAGCCTCAGGACCCGGCGTCCGACGGCATGGGCCCTTTGAGTCAATTGCAGCAGGTTTGCGGCCGGGCGCACGAATTCATCGAGCGGCAATACGACATCTGGTTCGACGAACTGAAGCCCGAGCTGGCGCGCAAGGGCATCAAGATTCTGGCGCCGGACGAGCTTTGCGAAGAGCAGAACACCTGGCTGGACAGTTATTACGACACGTGGGTCTTCCCGGTGCTGACGCCGCTGGCCATTGACCCGGCGCACCCGTTTCCGCACCTGCACAACAAGGCTTTGAATCTGATTCTTCAGCTTGAGGGGCAGGATCAGGACCAGCTTCGAAGCCTGTTCGCGGTGCTGCAGGTGCCGAGCGTCCTGCCGCGTCTGGTGAAGTTGCCTTCGGCGCCGGGGGGCAACCCGGCGCATCCGAAGTTCGTGTTTCTTGAGGACGTCATCGCGCCGCGACTGGGGTCGCTGTTCGGCGGGTTCACGGTATCGAACGTGGCGGCGTTCCGGGTGACGCGCAACAGCGACCTGACCGTTCAGGAGACGGAGATCAAGACGAGCCTGATCTCGACGATCGAGGAAACGCTGCGGCGGCGGAAATGGGGCGCCGCGGTTCGACTTGAGATCGACGCCCGGGCCGAGGAGGCGTTCGTTTCGCTGTTGCGGAATGCCCTGGACCTGGACGACCGGGATATCTTCCGGGTGCGCGGGCCGGTGGATCTGACGGCCATGGTGGTGCTGACGAAGCTTGAGGGTTATCGCGAGCTGAAGGAACTGCCCTGGGAACCGCAGACGCCCAGCGCCTTCGCGAACCGGGCGAACGTGTTCTCGGCGATTCGCAACGGCGAACTGCTTGTCCATCACCCATACGAATCGTTCGGCACGGTCGTCGGCTTTCTGGAACAGGCGGCGGAGGACCCGCAGGTTCTGGCCATCAAGATGACGCTCTATCGGACGGCCGAGGACAACCCGATCATCAGCGCCCTGATCCGGGCGGCCGAAAACGGCAAGCAGGTGACGGTGCTGGTCGAGATTCAGGCCCGGCTGGACGAAGAGAACAACATCGTCAAGGCCCGCATGCTGCAGAACGCGGGCGTGCATGTGGTTTACGGCATGGTCGGCCTGAAGACGCACTGCAAGGCGGCGCTGGTGGTGCGGCGAGAGCACGACGGCATCCGGCGTTACATTCACCTGGGCACGGGCAATTACAACCCGACGACAGGCCGGGTTTACACCGACCTGGGCTTTTTCACCTGCAAGGAAGAATTCGGCGAGGATGCCTCGGCGCTGTTCAATCTTCTGACCGGCTATTCGCAGGGGCACCAGTGGAACAAGTTCATCGTGGCGCCGATGCACCTGGCGGACCGGGTGGTTGAGCTGATCGGGCGTGAGCGGCAACATTCGCTTGAGGGCAAAACGGCCCGGATCATCGCGAAGATGAACGCCCTGGTCGATCCGAACGCGATTTCGGCCCTGTACGAAGCGTCCAAGGCGGGTGTGAAGATCGACCTGATCGTGCGTGGGCCGTGCTGTCTGAGGCCCGGGATTCCCGGCGTTTCGGAGAACATCCGGGTCATTTCGATCGTAGACAAGTTCCTGGAACATTCGCGGATCACGTATTTCCAGAACGGCGATGAGCCTGAGGTTTATCTGGCCTCTGCCGACTGGATGCCCCGAAACTTCCACCGCCGCGTGGAGCTGCTGTTCCCGATCGAGGACCCGCGGCTCAAGAGCCGGATCGTGGACGGCATTCTGGGCGTGACGCTGGCGGATAACGTGAAGGCACGACAGTTGAAGCCGGACGGTACGTACGAACGTGTCAAGCGGCAGCCGGGCGAAGCGCGGGTGCGGTCGCAGGAGGAGTTTCAGAACATGGCGCGCGAGTTTTCGTCGAACGAGGTGATCCACGCGCGGGGAGCGAATCCGCCGCCGATCATCTTGCCTACGCGTGCGGAAAGCCATTGATTTTCGATCGTTCGGATCAGGATTCGGTCGAACGGCCCGGCTTCGACTCGTGCCGGCCCGGCATCGAAATCGAGCCGAACCTGAAGTTGTCGCAGCGAATACGGAATTGAGCGAAGTCAGGGCGACTCGAATGCCGTGGCTCGCCCAAAAGGTGAGTCAAGTAACACGATTGCCCCGAATTTATGATATGATGCATGCATGCATTTGTCGCTTCGGTTTCGATCGGGATTGACCGAGGCGGCGATTCGATCGGCAGGACTTGACCAATCGGGAAAGTCGAGTTCGCGATTTCGTGAAAATCCGGTGGTCCGCCTGGATTCCGGGTCACACTGGAAATAACGGAACGAATCGGACTCGTCGGGGCGGAACTCTTTTGGGGTCACGCTCCGTGGCAATGCAAGCGAGGGACCCACGATCATGTTGTTTTCGATTACGACCGGACGCCGCAGCCAGGGCCGGCGTGCTCCGGAAATCCGGTCCGCCCAGGTCCGGAAAATGAAGACGCTTTCGGGCCTGAAAGCCGAGAGGCTGGAAGATCGCCTCGCTCTGGCGATTTCCACGTGGAGCGGTGCCGTCAACAATCTCTGGTCGAACCCGGGGAACTGGGACACGCTGCCGAACCCGGGCGACACGCTTGTGTTCCCCGCCAGCTCATCGGTCAGGCTCACCGACAATGACTTTCCCGCCGGGACGGTCTTCGAGTCGATCGCCATCGACGCGGACGATTATGTCCTCAGCGGGAACGCGATCGGGATCTCGTCCGGCTTGACGGCCACTTTCCTCTCCGGCGACATTGCCATCCTTTTACTCGACGTGGATTTCAGCGGCGTGGCTCCGGGCATCTCGGTTTCGATGCCTGGCTCGCGGCTCGACGTGCGAGGCGCGATCAGCACGTCCGCGAGCGAGATCACCAAGGGTGGGGCTGGCGTCCTGGCCTTCGGGCAGGCTCAGACTTACACGGCCGATACGATCGTGAACAATGGTGCGATCTGGGTCGACTTTCCGATCGCCTCGTCGGTGAAGCTGAACCCGACCAGCGAATTGGCCGGCGACGGCTCCCTGGCGGTCCTGACGTCCACTAGCGGCGTCGTGCAGCCTGGCAAGGCGGGCATCGGCATTCTCGAAGTGACCGGTCTTTCGTTCGACTCCGACACGAACTACATCATCAATCTGTTCGGCCCTTCCGCTTCCGGATACGGCAATATCGCTTCGACCGGGGCCGTCAACCTTGGTTCCGCCGATCTGAGCGTGAACTTGAATTACACGCCTGTCGGGGCGGACGTATTCCGGATCATCGACAACGTCAGTGGTTCGCCCATCAACGGCACGTTCGCTGGTCTGCCTGAAGGCAGCACGATCATGCTGGGCAGCGCGCCGTTCAAGATCAGTTACGCAGGCGGCGACGGCAACGACGTGACGCTGACCCACCAGATCGTGACGACGACGACTCTCAGTTCGACCGTGAATCCTTCGGTTTACGGTCAGTCGGTGACATTGATCGCCGGAGTGGGAACGCCGCCAGGGGCGGGTACGCCGACCGGGTCTGTCCAGTTCTTTTCCGGGGCGACGCTTTTGAGCACGGTGCCGGTGGATATCACCGGTACGGCGACGTTCGTCACCTCGGCGCTCGAAGTCGGTACGAATGCTCTCACGGCGGTTTATCTCGGCGCCGGCAATTATCTGACGAGCACTTCACCGGTTCTTCAGCAGGTCGTCAATCAGGCGGAGACGACCGTGACCCTGGTGGGCGTGCCGAATCCTTCGCAGATCGGCCAGTCGGTGAAGTTCACGGCGACTGTGCAGGCGACGAATCCGGGCTCGGGCGTGCCGACCGGAACGGTGAACTTCTTCGCGGGTGCGGTTCAGATCGGTTCCGGAACGCTCGATAGCGCGGGCAAGTCGGAACTCGACACAACAGGGCTGCCGCTGGGCACGACCCAGATCACGGCTCAGTACCTTGGTGACAGCCGTTACGTGAATAGCGGTTCGACCGAATATCCGCAGGTCGTGAACAAGATCACCACGACATCGACGGTGACTTCCTCGGCCAACCCGGCGAATCCGGGCGTGAGCGTGACGTTCACGGCGACTGTGGCGGCCGGGCAGGGCTTCCCGACCCCGACGGGGTCGGTGAATTTCCTGAACGGAACGACGGTTCTGGCGACGGTGCCGCTGGATGCCCAGGGCAAGGCGACGTTCGCCAGTTCGACGCTGCCGGTCGGAACCAACGCGATCACCGTGAGCTATGCGGGCGTGGGTGATTTCGGGGCAAGCACGTCGACGGTTCTGAGCCAGGTGATCAACAAGGTCGCGACGACGACGACCCTGACGACCGCCCCGAATCCGTCGAATTTCGGCGGTGGCGTGATCCTGACGGCGACGGTGACGCCGAACCTGACCGGCTACACAGCGCCGACCGGAACGGTTCAGTTCCTTAACGGCACGACCGTGCTGGGCACGGGCACGCTGGGAGCGGACGGCAAGGCGACTTTGAGCGTTGCGACTTTCGCGGTCGGCACTCAGTCGCTCACGGCGACATATCAGGGCGACACGAACAACGCCACGAGCACTTCGACGGCTGTCTCGCAGGTGGTGAACAAGGCGAATTCGACCGTCACGCTGACGCCTTCGACGAATTACGTCACAGCCGGCGGCGTGGTGACGTTCACGGCGAAAGTGACACCTTCGACCTCGGGGGTTACGACCATTCCGACGGGCCAGGTGAGGTTCGTGGTCAACGGTGTGGTTTACGCGATCAAGTCGCTGACCAACGGCGAAGCAACGTATACGGCAAGCGGCTTCCAGCTTGGCCTGGGTGTCGATTCGATCAAGGCGGAATACGTGGGCGACACGAACTTCGCGGCGGCGAATTCGCCGGATGTGACAGTCGTAGCCGGCACCGACGACGAACGCTGGCTCAACCAGGTGTTCCTGCAGGTCGTCTTTCAGCCGATCGATTATCAGTCCCTGGTGAAGTGGGACGACCGGTTGCAGCGTGGTTCTTCGCGTGCCTGCGTGGTGACGAAGATCCGCAATACGCCGCTGGGCCGGCAGATGCTGGTGCAGCAGTCGTTCAACGAATATCTGGGCCGTGACGGAACCGAGGACGAAATCCGGATGGTTCAGGGAGCGGCTCAGCGGACACGCACGAGCACGAGGGCGATCGTTCTGGGCACGCCGGAGTTCTACAACGACATCGGCGACGGCACGCCCGAAGGCTATGTGGTGGCGCTGGAAACGGTGCTCGGCACGACCTTCTCGCCACGGGCATCCGCCATGATCGTGCATCAGCTCAACGCGGGCGAGCCGCCGTTCAAGGTGGCCGAGCACGTGCTGACGAGCCGGACGGGTCGGCGGGCCCTGATCGAGCAGATGTTCCAGCAGGTACTGGGGCGTGATGCGACCGATCGGGAACTGGCGGCTTTCTCGTGGCAGGAAACCCGTGGCGTGTACTGGCGGCAGCAGCAGAGCTATCTGCTGGCTTCGAAGGAATTCTACGAGATGGCCATCGCCGAGCCTGGCCTCGTGGCGGTGTAAGTCTTCGAATTCAGGCAAAGCACGTAAACCTCATCGCGATGGGCCCGGGTTCGTCCCGGGCTCATCGCGTTTTTCGTCGTCCGCATCGTGAAGCGTCTCGAGCCCGAAACGAATTTCACATCCATTGCGGCATGTCTGCCTTTTCGATAGATTGCCTCAAGCGGGAAGTTCGTAACGTACCGAAGGCACTGCAACATCAGCAATTCGAGACAGATTCATGAAAAAGCACGTGGTGTTCTTCCAGGCCGAGGGCGGTACGGACAAAGGGCCTGACGGGCATCGCAAGGACACGATGCCGATGGTCAATGCCCTGATCGCGAACGGCTGGACGGCCGAACCTGTGTTTTATTCGGACGAAACGGCCGAGGCGGTCTTCGCGAAAGTCAAAGACCAGGCCGACGCTTATGTGAGCCGCATCAATCCCGGGAACATTCCGGGCGGCGAGGGCAAATACTTCGACATGCTCAGGCGGCTGTGCGCCGAGGGCGTGGTCGGCATGCCGCATCCTGACGCGATGATCTGCTACGGCGCCAAGGATGCCCTGGTGAAGCTGCGGGATACGGATCTCGTGCCCGAGGATACGTTCGCGTATTACGATATCGACTCTTTCCGGGAGAATTTCCCGAAGAGCCTTTCGCTGGGCGAGCGCGTTCTGAAGCAGAACCGGGGTTCGACCGGCGAAGGAATCTGGCGTGTCGTCGTGGTGGACGACCGGACTTTCGAACCAGGGCAACCGCTTCCGATCGATACGAAGATCAAGTGCACCGAGGCTGTCGACAACCACGTCGAACACCACACGCTCGGCGATTTCATGTCGTTCTGCGAACGTTACATCGTCGGCGATTACGGCATGCTCGTCGACATGCGGTTTCTGCCGAGGATCAAGGAAGGCGAAATCCGCATTCTGCTCGTCGGTTCCAAACCGATTTTCGTGGTTCACAAAAAACCGGCCGAAGGAACCGATGCATTCTCGGCCACGCTTTTCTCAGGTGCGAAGTACACGTACGACGCTCCCGAAAAATGGCAGGGTCTGATCGACAACTTCCTGGGTTCCCTGCCTGAAGTGATGAAGAAGCTGGGGGATTACGAAATCCCCTTGATTTGGACCGCCGATTTCATTCTCGACCACAACCCGGATGGTTCGGACAAGTACGTCCTGGGCGAAATCAACTGCTCCTGCGTCGGTTTCACGACGCACATGGAACACGGGATTCAGGAAGCGATCGCCGAAGAGATCATCCGTACCGTCGAAAAGCAGGCGAGTGCCTGACGACATGGTGCGCTCGACGTTCCTCTCGCTGTATGCGTTCGCCATTCGGATCGATCCTGACCTCGGTTCGTTCATCGAAGCGAACCGAGGTCAGAATCCATGATTGCCGCGAACACCTGCGGGCGATTTGCTGAAATATGTCACGAAGGCGAAACGAATAAGCCAGAGAGTCGTCGCGCAATCGGCGAATCTCACGGCTTGCGGAATGATCTCAAGGGCATTGATGCCCAGGTGTTGCGAATATGGCGAAACGAGCGAAAGGCGTGAATTTGGGGCGAATTTTGCGCATGGGCCGAATGGTGCGGCCCCGTCGCGTGGGTGTCGTCGGCCCGTTCCATTCCGGCAAGACTGTGCTACTGACGAGTCTGATTTCGCAGATCCGGCATCAGGCTCCGGGCATGCTGGACGTGTTCGGAACGGATGTCACGCTGGCCGAGCTTCAATCTTCGGCCGATGCCGTCGACGGGCTGCCGACACGGTCGGGTTTGTCCCGATTCGACCATGCGGGAGCGGCCGACAAACTGGCCCATGGCGGCTGGCCGGCGAAGACGGTGTCCGCTTCGGAATATCGATCGTTCGTCGTTCGCAGCGACGACCGGTGGCGCATGTATGACCTTTCGCTCGTCGACTGGCCCGGTGAGCGGCTGGCTGACCTGGCCATGATCAGCCACGGCGAATTCGCCAAATGGTCCGACGGTCTTCTGCCGACTTTGGATAAGGAACTGTTCCGGCCGATTGCCCGGGGCTTTCTGGATGTGCTCGATCGGCTGCGGCCGGAAGATTCGGTGGCCACGGAAAACGAGCTGGCCCTGGCCTATCGCCGCGTTCTGGCGGGTTTCGTCGATCACGCGCTGCCGTTCGTGACCCCTTCCAGCTTTCTTGTCGATCTCGAAAACCGCTACGCCACCGAACGTCTGGGAACGACCAGTCCGACGTGGAGCGTGGACCAGCTCGAACGGCTGGCGATCGGCGTGTCGCCCGGCGAGCCGATCTTCCCCCTGCCCGCAATCTGGCGCGAAGCCTGTCCGGAACTGGCTGCCCGCATCGCTGGCAGGTTCGACGATTATGTCGCCCGGGTGGTCAAG
>Ga0172376_10007157_pt1 | contig 11936 bp, 11 predicted proteins | sample Lak35m_FD_121114 | JGI IMG/M metagenome (GOLD analysis project Ga0172376, IMG submission 121114) | Freshwater microbial communities from Kabuno Bay, South-Kivu, Congo - kab_092012_35m | ecosystem: Environmental > Aquatic > Freshwater > Lake | place: Democratic Republic of the Congo: South-Kivu...
GAGATCGCCCAGGGCGAGTTCTTCGGCCTGCTCGGGCCCAACGGCGCGGGCAAGACGACCTTGATCAGCATCCTGGCCGGCCTGACGCGCGCCAGCGCCGGGACGGTAATGGTCATGGGCCACGACGTCGTGGCCGACTACGCGGCGGCACGCAAGTCGCTGGGCATCGTGCCGCAGGAAATGGTCTTCGACCCCTTCTTCACGGTTCGAGAGACGCTGCGCATCCAGAGCGGCTACTTCGGCGTCAAGGGCAACGAGGCCTGGATCGACGAGGTGCTGGCTGAACTGGGCCTGGCCGACAAGGCCGGCGCCAACATGCGGCAGTTGTCCGGCGGGATGAAGCGACGCGTGCTGGTGGCGCAGGCGCTGGTGCACCGCCCGCCGGTGATCGTGCTCGACGAACCCACCGCGGGCGTGGACGTCGAGCTGCGGCAGATGCTGTGGAAGTTCATCGCGCGGCTGAACCGCGAGGGCCACACCGTGCTGCTGACCACGCACTACCTGGAAGAGGCCGAGGCGTTGTGCGGGCGCATCGCCATGCTCAAGCAGGGCCGCATCGTCGCACTCGACCGCACCTCGGCGCTGCTGGCCGGCACCGCCAGCACCATGCTGCGCTTCAAGACCGACGACCTGCTGCCGCCGGCGCTGGCGGCGCAGGCGCGGGTGACCGGCCGCATCGTGCAGCTGAAGGCGCACGACGCGGCCGAGGTCGAGGCCCACCTGGGCGCGCTGCGCCAGGCCGGCGTGCGCGTGGAGGACATCGAGATCGGCCGCGCCGACCTGGAGGACGTGTTCGTGGAGATCATGAGCGGCGCCCGCGGGGGCCTGGCATGAGCCTGGCCGGCGTCCTGCCCCTGCTGCGCAAGGAGGTGCTGCGCTTCTGGAAGGTGGCGGTGCAGACCGTGGGCGCACCGGTGCTGACGGCGCTGCTGTATCTGCTGATCTTCGGCCACGTGCTGGAGGACCACGTCGAGGTCTTCCCCGGCGTGCGCTACACCAGCTTCCTGATCCCGGGGCTGGTGATGATGAGCGTGCTGCAGAACGCCTTCGCCAACAGCAGTTCCTCGCTGATCCAGAGCAAGATCACCGGCAACCTGGTGTTCCTGCTCGTCACCCCGCTGTCGCCGCTGGCCTGGTACCTGGCCTACGTGGGCGCGTCGGTGGTGCGCGGTCTGGCGGTGGGCTGCGGCGTGCTGTTCGTCACCGCGTGGTTCGCGCCGCCCGGCCTGGCCGAGCCGGCCTGGGCGCTGGTGTTCGCGCTGCTGGGCGCGGGCATGCTGGGCACGCTGGGCCTGATCGCCGGGCTGTGGGCCGAGAAGTTCGATCAGGTCGCGGCCTTCCAGAACTTCCTGATCATGCCGCTGACCTTCCTGTCGGGCGTGTTCTATTCGGTGCACTCGCTGCCTGGCTTCTGGCAGGCGGTGAGTCACCTCAACCCCTTCTTCTACATGATCGACGGCTTCCGCCGCGGCTTCTTCGGCGCCAGCGATGTCTCTCCGTGGATCAGCCTGGCGGTGGTCGGCACGAGCTTCGTCGTCCTCGCCTCGATCGCGCTGCGTTTGCTGGCCACGGGCTACAAGGTCCAGTCCTGACGCAGGCCCGGATCGTGTGCCGCGTCGCGACGTCTCAGCGCCCGATGACGCGCGCCATCTCCAGGACCTTGTTGGAGTAGCCCCACTCGTTGTCGTACCAGGCCACGACCTTGACGAAGGTGCTGTCCAGCGCGATGCCGGCCTCGGCGTCGAAGACGCTGGTGCAGGACTCGCCGCGGAAGTCGGTGGCCACGACCTTGTCCTCGGTGTAGGCGAGCACGCCCTTCATCGGCCCGCTGGCCGCGGCCTTCATCGCCTCGCAGATCTGGGCGTAGCTGGCCTCGCGCTGCAACTCCACCGTCAGGTCGACGACCGAGACATCTGAGGTGGGCACGCGGAAGGCCATGCCGGTGAGCTTCTTGTTCAGCTCGGGGATCACCACGCCCACCGCCTTGGCCGCGCCGGTGCTGGAGGGGATGATGTTCTCGAGGATGCCGCGGCCGCCGCGCCAGTCCTTGTTGCTCGGGCCGTCGACCGTCTTCTGCGTGGCGGTGGCGGCGTGCACGGTCGTCATCAGGCCGCGCTTGATGCCGAAGGTGTCATTGAGCACCTTGGCCACGGGGGCCAGGCAGTTGGTGGTGCAACTCGCGTTGGAGATGATGGCCTGCCCGGCGTAGCTGGCGTGGTTGACGCCGTAGACGAACATCGGCGTGTCGTCCTTGCTCGGCGCGCTCATGATGACCTTCTTCGCGCCGGCGTCGAGGTGCTTCTGCGCCGTCTCCTTGGTCAGGAACAGGCCGGTGGACTCCACCACCACGTCGGCGCCGACCTCGCCCCAGGCCAGCGCGGCCGGGTCTTTCAGCGCGGTCAGGCGGATGCGCCGGCCGTTGACCACCAGGGTCGAGCCATCCACCGCGATCTCGCCACGGAAGCGCCCGTGCACGCTGTCGTACTTCAGCATGTAGGCGAGGTAGTCGGGCTCGAGCAGGTCGTTGATGCCGACGATCTCGATGTCGTCGGCGAAGTTCTGCACCGCGGCACGGAAGACCATGCGGCCGATGCGACCGAATCCGTTGATGCCGACCTTGAGGGTCATGGGAAGCTCCTGGGCTGAGGGATGGAGGAACGGGCGGGCACGGACGACAGGCCGCGGGCGGCGAGCCGGACGGGCGCTCAGCGCCGCTTGAGCACCTTGCGCACGACCGCGGCGACGTTGTCGGGCGTGAAGCCGAAGTGGCGGAAGAGATCACCGGCGGGCGCGCTCTCACCGTAGGTGTCGATGCCCACGACGGCCGCGCAGCCGTACTTCCACCAGCCGTCGGTGACGCCGGCCTCCACCGCGACGCGCGGCACACCGGCGGGCAGCACCTGCGACTTGTAGGCCACAGCCTGACGATCGAACACCGTCGTGCTGGGCATGCTGACCACGCGCACGGCAATGCGCTCCTTGGCGAGCAGGGCTTGCGCGTGCAGGGCCAGCGCCACCTCGCTGCCGGTGGCCACGATCACCGCCTGCGCCGGCTTGTCCAGGCCGACCTCGGCCGGCTCGGCCAGCACGTAGGCGCCGCGTGCGATCTGGTCCAGCGAGGCCTTGGGCGCGTAGGGCAGGTTCTGGCGGCTCAGCAGCAAGGCAGTCGGGCGGTCGGTGCTGCGCAGCGCGCAGGCCCAGGCCACCGCCGTCTCGGCGGTGTCGGCCGGGCGCCAGACCTCCAGGAAAGGGATCAGGCGCAGGCTGGCGGCATGCTCGACGCTCTGGTGGGTCGGGCCGTCCTCGCCCAGGCCGATGGAGTCGTGGGTGAAGACGTGGATCACGCGCTGGCGCATCAGCGCGGCCATGCGGATGGCGTTGCGGCTGTAGTCGCTGAAGGTCAGGAAGGTGCCGCCGTAGGGGATGAAGCCGCCGTGCAGCGCCACGCCGTTCATCACCGCGGCCATGCCGAACTCGCGCACGCCGTAGTTGATGTGGCGCCCGCCGTTGGACGCGCCGTCGTCGCCGAAGCGCAGCGCCGGCGTCGACGAGGTGTTGGTGAGGTTGGAGCCGGTCAGGTCGGCCGAGCCGCCCAGCAGCTCCGGCAGGGCGCGCGTGAAGGCCTCCAGCGCGATCTGGCTGGCCTTGCGCGTGGCCACCGTCTCGGCCTTGGTATGGGCCGCGACGACCGCGTCCAGCGCCACCTGGTCGAAGGCAGCCGGCAGGTCGCCGCGCATGCGCCGCTCGAGCTCGTCGGCCAGCGCCGGGTGCTCGGCGCGGTAGGCAGCCAGGCGCGCCTGCCACCCGGCCCGCGCCGCGGCGCCAGCCGGCCGCGCGTCCCATGCCGCGCGCACGTCCTCGGGGATCACGAAGGGCTCGTGCGGCCAGCCCAGGGCCTCGCGCGTCAGGCGCACCTCCTCGGTGCCCAGGGCCTCGCCGTGGGCCTTGGCGGTGCCGGCCCGGTTGGGCGAGCCCTTGCCGATGGTCGTGCGGCAGACGATCAGCACCGGGCGCGACGCCGACTTGGCCTGGGCGATGGCGGCGTCGACGGCGTCGACGTCGTGGCCGTCCACCGGGCCGATCACGTCCCAGCCGCAGGCCTCGAAGCGCCCGCGGGCCTGGTCGACATACCAGGGCTTGACGGGACCGTCGATGCTGATGCCGTTGTCGTCGTACAGCGCCACCAGCTTGTTCAGCTTCCAGGCGCCGGCCAGGGCGATGGCCTCGTGGCTGATGCCCTCCATCAGGCAGCCATCGCCGACGAAGACCCAGGTGCGGTGGTCGACGACGTGGTGGCCCGGACGGTTGAACTCGGCGGCGAGCAGCTTCTCGGCCAGCGCCATGCCCACCGCGTTGGCCAGACCCTGGCCCAGCGGACCGGTGGTGGTCTCCACCCCGGGCGTGACACCGACCTCGGGGTGGCCGGGCGTCTTGCTGTGCAGTTGCCGGAAGCGCTGGATCTCCTGCATCGGCAGGTCGTAGCCGGCCAGGTGCAGCAGCGCGTAGATCAGCATCGACGCATGCCCATTGGACAGCACGAAGCGGTCGCGGTCGGCCCAGCGCGGCTGGGCCGGGTCGTGGCGCAGGTGTCGGCCCCACAGCGCCACCGCCATCTCCGCCATGCCCATCGGGGCGCCGGGGTGTCCGGAATGGGCCTGCTGCACCGCGTCCATCGCCAGGGCGCGGATCGCATCGGCCATGGCGGCCGCTTGGTTTCGGTTCATGTCGTTGATCGGGAAGAAGTCGTATCGGGCCGCGCCGTGCGGGCGCAGCCGCCGCGCAAAACCCCATCGGGAGTTGCAGTTTATCCGGCCATCTTCGTGCCGCACCGGGCTGCACCGGGCTGCACCGAGGGCGCGCTGGCCGTCATGGCCCCGGGCCCCCATGCCTCGCACGCGCCCGCGCGCCTGCCCGCGCCCCGCACCATGCAACTCCTACACTCGACGGATGACGACCACCGCCATCGTGCTGGCCGCCGGACGCGGCGAGCGCATGCGCCCGCTGACCGACCACACCCCCAAGCCCCTGCTGCAGGTGCGCGGCAAGGCGCTGATCGAGTGGCACCTCGAGGCACTGGCGCGCGCAGGCGTGCGCGAGGTGGTGGTCAACACCGCGTGGCTGGAAGACCGGTTCCCGGCGGTGCTCGGCAGCGGCGAGCGCTACGGGCTGCGCCTGCACTACTCGATGGAGGGCCGCGAACACGGCGGCGCGCTCGAGACCGCGGGCGGGATCGCCACCGCGCTGCGCTGGCTGGGCGAGTGCTTCTGGGTGGTCTCCGGCGATGTCTTCCTGCCCGGCTTCGCCTTCGACCCGGCGCCGGCGCAGGCCGTGCTCGACGGGCGGCACTGGGCGCACCTGTGGATGGTGCCCAACGCCCCGCACCACCCGCGAGGCGACTTCGTGCTGCGCCCCGACGGACTGCTGGCATCGGAAGACCCCGCGGCCACCGGCGGCCCCGCGCCGCGGCTGACCTGGGCCAGTGTCGGGTTGTTCCGTCGGGACCTGGTCGAGGGTCTGCCACCCGGAACGCGCGCGCCGCTGCGCCCCTGGCTCGAGCGCGCGATCGGCCTGCAACGCCTGGGCGGCTCGCGCTGGGACGGCGCCTGGACCGACGTGGGCACGCCCCAGCGATGGGCCGCACTCGGTTGAGCAGGCCCGGCAAAGGGCGGCCCACATTGCCGCTAGCATCGAGACCGAGGCGGCAGGGGCCGGCCCACCCGAGGAGCGAACTGAACCATGACATCGATCTTCAACATAGCGCCGAGGCACTGCATCGCGCGAGCCCTGTCGACGGCCCTGCTGTTCGCCGCCGCGAGCGTCGCGCATGCCGAGGAGGGCACCTTCTCGATGAAGATGCTGACACCGGAGACCGCCTTGAAAGCCGCCGCAGCGGCGCTGGCCGACTGCCGCAAGGCGGGCTATCAGGTCGGCGTCGCAGTGGTCGACCGCATGGGTGTGCCGCAGGTCCTGCTGCGCGACCGCTATGCCGGCGCCCACACCGTCGAAGTGGCCATCCGCAAGGCCTGGACCGCGGCGAGCTTCCGCATCCCGACGACCGAACTCGCCCTCGAGACCCGGGCCGGCAAGCCGATGAGCGGCCTGCGGGGTGCATCGCAGGTCCTGCCGCTGGGCGGCGGATTGCCCATCGAAGGCGCGGGCAGCACCTACGGAGGCATTGGTGTGTCGGGCGCACCTGGCGGCGACGCCGACGACGCCTGCGCACGCGCAGGCCTGCAGGCCATCGCTGACGAGACCGAGTTCTGAACCTGCCTGTGATGCGACCCGTGGGCTGAGAGCCGGAGCTCCTCAGGCGCGGTCGTCCGCCAGGCGCTTCCAAGCCTCACTCTGGGTCGCGAAGACCTTGCCGGACAGCCCGGACAGGGCTCCGGCCGCGGCCAGCCGGTCGCGCAGCGGGCCCTTGAGCTCCGACAGGTGCAGCTTCAAGCCGCGCGCCTGCAGGTCGCGATCGAGTTGCTGCAGGCCCTCCAGGCCGCTGAGGTCGATGTCGTTGACACCCGACATCATCAGCACCAGATGCTGCAGGCCCGGCCGTGCCGTCGCCTCGGCGGACAGCGTCTCCGACAGCCAGCGCGAGTTCGTGAACAGCAGGCTCTCGTCGATGCGCACCGTCATCACCGCCGGCAGCGTCTCGACGCGGAAGCGCTTGACGTTGCGGTAGACCTCACTGCCCGGCACGCGGCCGACCTCGGCCCAGTGCGGGCGCGCCGTGCGTTGCAGCAGCAGGGCCACCGAGGCCAGCACGCCGACCAGCAGCGCCTCGTCGACGCCGGCCAGCACCGTCAACGCGGCCACGCCCGTCATCAGGAAGAACTCCGGGCGCGACCAGCGCCAGGCCTCGGCGAAGGGGTGGGTGTCGACGAGTGACAGCACGGCCACGACGATGGTCGCGGCCAGCACGGCCTTGGGCAGGTAGCCCAGCGCGTCGCCCAGCAGCAGGATGGCCACGCCGAGGAACAGCGCCGTCCACACCCCGGCCATGCGGGTGCGTGCGCCGGCGTCGAAATTGACGATGCTGCGGGCGAAGCCGCCGGTCACCGGCATGGCCCCCGACACACCCGCCACCGCGTTGGCCGCCGCCAAGCCCATCAGCTCGCGCCGCGGCTGCACCTTCTCGCCGCGCCGCGCGCCCAGCGCCTCGGCCACGGCCAGGCTCTCGACATAGGCCACCAGGCCCAGCAGCGCCGCGGGCCCGACCAGCGCCAGCCACAGGCCCGCCGGCGCCTGCCAGATCGGCGGGAAGCTCAGCCCCTCACCCAGGCTGACGCGCCCGGCCAACGCCACGCCCTGGACCGCGCCGGGCCACCCCGCCACCAGGGCGATGGCCAACACGACGACGAACATCGGCGCCATGCGTGCGACGAGTTGCGCGGGGCGCGCCGGCAGGCCCACGGCTCGCAGCGTCGCCAGGCCCTTCTTGCGCAGCAGCCACAGCAGGCCCAGCGCGCCCAGCCCGACCGCCGCAGTGGCCGGATGGGGCAGGACCTCGGGCGCGCGCGCCAGGCTCGCCACCAGTTCGGTCAGCGTGCTGCCCTTGGCGGCGACCCCCAGCAGCGCGGGTAACTGGCCGATCGCGATCACGATGGACGCGCCGGTGATGAAGCCGTGCAGCACGGGCGCGCTCAGCAGCGCGGCGAAGACCTCCAGCCGGAGCAGCATCGCCCCGAGGAAGACCGCGGCGATCTCCACGGCCAGGACCATGGCCGCCAGGTGCGCCGTCACGCCGTGGGCCTGCGCCGCGGGCACCACCGCCTGCGCCGTCATCATCGACAACACCGCCACGGGCCCCACCGCCAGCGTCGTGCTCGAGCCGAAGGCGGCGTAGGCGACGATGGGCAGCAGGCTGGCCATGACCCCCACCACCGGCGGCAGGCCCGCCAGCAGCGCATAGGCCAGGCTCTGCGGCACCAGCAGGATGGTGACGATCAGCGCCGCGACGAGGTCGTCGCTCAACGCGGTCTGGCGGTATCGGGCCCAGTTGGCTGTCATCGGCGCGCTCCGGCGATCACAGCGCGTTCAGCGGGATCTTCAGGTAGCGCACGCCGTTGTCCTCGGGCGGCGGCAGGTGGCCGCCGCGCGCGTTGACCTGTACCGCCGGCAGGATCAGCGTGGGCATGTCGAGCGTGCGGTCGCGGGCCGTGCGCATGGCGACGAAGGCGTCTTCGCTGATGCCCTCGCGCACATGAACGTTGCCGGTGCGCTCCTCGGCCACGGTGGTGTCCCAGCGCGCCTCCCGCCCGCCAGGCAGGTAGTCGTGGCACAGGTGCAGCCGGACGTGATCCCCCAGCGCCAGCAACTTGTGGATCGAGCGGTACAGCGTGCGTGCGTCGCCTCCGGGGAAGTCGCAGCGCGCGGTGCCGTAGTCGGGCATGAAGATCGTGTCGCCGACGAAGGCGTCGTCGCCGATCAGGTAGGTCACGCAGGCGGGCGTGTGGCCGGGCGTGTGCATCACGCGGGCCTGCAGCTCGCCGATGGCGAAGGTCTCGCCGTCGCGGAACAGGTGGTCGAAGCCGGCGCCGCTGTGGCCGATGTCGGCGGCATTGAAGATCTTGCTGAACACGCCCTGCACCTGGCGGATGTGCTCGCCGATGGCGATGCGCCCGCCGAGTTGCCCCTTGAGATAGGGGGCGGCGGAGAAGTGATCGGCGTGGGCGTGCGTCTCGAGGTGCCAGTCCACGGTCAGACCGGCCTCGCGCACGTAGGCGATGACCTGGTCGGCGGTCTTGGTCGAGGTACGGCCCGACTTCGGGTCGTAGTCGAGCACGCTGTCGACGATCGCCGCGTGCCGCGTGGCCGGATCGGACACGACGTGGGTGACGGTGTACGTGGCCGGGTCGAAGAAGGATCGGATCGTGGCAGGGTTCATCGGGGAGTCTCCGCAGGGTTGCCGGTCGCTCGGCCGACGAGGCCGAACATCAGTGGCAAACAATATAGCAGAAGATGTTATATTTTGGAATATACTGATTGCACTCCATCGATCACTCCGCGATGGATCCCTGGTCTGCCCTCCAGGATTCGTCCGCATGTCCAACCGGAGCACGCCCCCGATGTCCGCCGTAGTTACCCCTGAAGCCGATACCGATGCGCCGATGCCGGGCGTCGCCGTCCCGCCGGCCGCGCACTGCGGCGACGTGGCCGACCTGCAGGCCGCGGCCACCCAGGCGGTCGGGCTGCTGCGCTCTCTGGCGAACCCGGAACGGCTGATTCTGATGTGCGCGCTGGCCGAGGGCGAGCGCTGCGTCACCGAGTTGTCACAGTCCACCGGCATCCACCAGCCGACGTTGTCACAGCAACTCGGCGTGCTGCGCGACGAAGGGCTGGTGTCCACGCGCCGCGCCGGCAAGTTCGTCTACTACCAGGTGGATTCGCCCGCGGCGCTGGAACTGCTGGCGCTGCTCCACCGCCTGTACTGCGCACCCTCAGCGAGCGAGGTCCGCAGCCTGAGAGGCTAGCGTGACCCGCAGCCGCCGTCGGACGCTGCGGCTCCCCGACGGGGCCGCCGACGGCAAACGAAACCACCGAAACAGCCGAAACGACCCCTACCGACCTTCCCGACCCGTGAACCTGCCTGAAAACCTGACCTGAAACGGAGACCTCGAATGAACATCGACTGGAATGCATTCACCCCCTGGGCCTCGCTGGGCGGCGGCCTCCTGATCGGCCTGGCCTCGGCCCTGTACCTGCTGGGCAACGGCCGTGTGGCCGGCATCGCCGGCATCGTCGCGAGCCCGCTGCGCGCCGTGATGGGCGGCGGATCGCTGGCGCCGGAGCGCGCGCGCCTGCTGTTCATCCTGGGCCTGCTGTTGGCCCCATGGCTGTGGCAGTTGTTCGCACCGATGCCTGCGGCGACGCTGGACGTGGGCTGGCCCACGCTGCTGCTGGCCGGGCTGCTGGTGGGCATCGGCGTGCGCATGGGCAATGGCTGCACCAGCGGCCACGGCGTGTGCGGCCTCAGCCGCTTCTCCGGTCGTTCGCTGGCCAACGTGCTGGCCTTCATGGGCGCCGGTTTCGCCACCGTGTTCCTGATCCGCCACGTGCTGGCCTGACCGTCCCGCGGCCTCTTCCCCGACATCCTGCAACCCGACACACCCGATCCCGACGGAGACCCTTCCCATGCGTGACGTTTTTTCAATCGCCAGCGGCCTCATCTTCGGCCTGGGCCTGATCCTGGGCGGCATGAGCGACCCTGCCAAGGTCAAGGCCTTCCTCGACCTCTTCGGCAACTGGGACCCGAGCCTGGCCTTCGTGATGGGCGGCGCCATCGCGGTCGGCGTGTTCGCCTTCGCCGCCGGCAGGAAGCGCGAAACCTCCTGGACCGGTGAGCGGATGGAAATCCCCACCAGCAAGGTCATCGACACGCGGCTGATCGTCGGCGGCGTGCTGTTCGGCGCCGGCTGGGGCATCGGGGGCTTCTGCCCCGGGCCCGCCCTGGTGGCCCTGGGCAGCGGGATGGCACCGGCAGCAGCCTTCATCGTGGCCATGCTGGTGGGCATGGTCGTCCACGACCGCTTCCTCGCCAAACGTTGAGCGCACACCCGGGGGCCAGGCCGCGGCGTCCGAGCCCGGGGGCGCTGCGGCGCGCACCCACGCAGCCCTGACAGCGGCGCATGCGCTGCCGCCGTGGACCGAACGCCTGAGGTCCGCCTGAGATCCGCCTGAGGTCAGCCTGCGGCGGCGCTGCGCTCGGCGCCGATGCGCGCGGCCAGGCCCTGCCGGAAGCGGCGCGCGGCCTCGTCCAGCAGCAGCCCGGTGGTCGGCGTCGTCCGGCGCTTCATGCCGCGGTGCACGGCCTCGAGGACCGTGCGGTCTTCCTCGAAGGCCAGGCGCGCGCCGGCGGCGATGCGCTCGGTCAGCGCCGCATCGGCGATGTCGGTGTTGCGGTGCTGGATCCAGAAATACACCGAATGGTCTTCGTCCACCGGCGTGATGAAGTGGTACGAGGCCATGCGGTAGACCAGCGGGTCGTCTCGCAATGTCGGCCCGCCCTGCCCCGCCGGCGCAAACACGGTGCGGTTGATGCCCACGGCGGGATAGCGCATCTCGTAGTGCTGCAGCCGGTCGGCGTGCCCCGGGAACTTCACCAGCGGCGCGTAGAACGGCGGCGGCGGCTGGTCCAGCATCCAGCGGCTGCACAAGATGCCCTCCGGCAGCTCGTCGATGCGCATCGGCGTGCGGTCGGTGCCGGCGCCGCCGAAGGAACTGCGATGCACCCAGGCCACGTGCGAGGGATCGAGCAGGTTGTCGACCAGCCACAGATAGTGGCAGGCCACGGGCATGCGCTCGCCCTGCGTGATGTGCCAGCCCGGGTTGTCGTGGCCCTCCAGGTCGATCAAGGCCTCGTCGCGCGCAAGCGCCGGATCGCCCATCCAGACGAACAGCAGCCCGTAGCGGTCCCGCGCGGGATAGCTGCGCACTCGCGCGCGCGGCGGGATGCGCTCCTGCGTGGCCGCGTCGATGCAGCGGCCGCTGCAGTCGAAGGTCAGGCCGTGGTAGCCGCACTCGATGGCATCGCCCTTGACGCGCCCCATCGACAGCGGCAGCTTGCGGTGCGGGCAGGCGTCCTCCAGTGCGACGGGCGCACCGGCGGCTGTGCGGTAGAGCACCACGTCCTGGCCGAGCAGGCGCCGCGCCAGGGGCTCGCGACCGACTTCGCGCGACAGGGCGGCCGCATACCACGCGTTGTGGAGGTAGACGCCCGGATCCTGCGGGTCAAGCCCCGCACCTGCCGCGACCGTGGCCCCTTCCGCAGACGTGCCCGCGCCGGACGCCGACACCGGCACCCTCTCCGTCATTTCCACTGCATCCATCACTTCCGACATCGGCCACACACCTTCAAAGGCACGCCGGTTGCACAAGTCATCTGCCGCGACATGGCTGGCGACCACGACGGCGAACCGGCCTGGAGGGGCGGTCCTGCA
>Ga0172376_10007166_pt1 | contig 11926 bp, 10 predicted proteins | sample Lak35m_FD_121114 | JGI IMG/M metagenome (GOLD analysis project Ga0172376, IMG submission 121114) | Freshwater microbial communities from Kabuno Bay, South-Kivu, Congo - kab_092012_35m | ecosystem: Environmental > Aquatic > Freshwater > Lake | place: Democratic Republic of the Congo: South-Kivu...
AGGCCAAGGGCACGGAGCTGGTGCTGGTTGATACGGCCGGCCGGCTGCAGACCAAGCACAACCTGATGGAGGAACTGGCCAAGGTGCGCCGCATCATTGACAAGCTGGCTCCGGAAGCAGCTGTGGAATCCCTGTTGGTACTCGATGCCAGCCAGGGTCAGAACGGCCTGCGCCAGGCCATGGCATTTGCCAAGGCGGCCGGACTCACCGGCGTGGTGCTCACCAAGCTCGATGGCAGCGGCCGTGGTGGCGTCGCCCTGGCGGTGGCCTCGGAGGCGAACCTGCCGATCCGTTTCATCGGCGCCGGCGAGGGTATCCGTGATCTGCGCCCCTTCAACAGCTTTGAATTCGTTGAGGCGCTCCTGGCTCGGTGAGCAATAAGCCGCCACCGCGCCCCCCGCAGCAGGCCAGCCCGGCCCTCTCGGCGGCGGCGTCCCTGCGGCAGTTACTCGACAGCCTCAGCCGCGAGCAGCGTCGCAACCAGGAGCTGCTCGCCTCCCTGGCCTTCACCCTGCGCAGCTTCACCAACCTGGGCCGTTTCCTCGAGCTGGTGCCCCTGGTGGCATCCCGGCTGGTGGAGGCGGAGGGGGCCGTGCTGGTGGTGTTTCACGAAGATGGCCGTATCTGGCGCGAGCAACTTCAGGCATCGCCTGGGGATCGCTGCGCCGAGCTGGTGCGCCAACTGGCTGCCCTCGGGGATGGGGAGCTGACCCTGCTCGACCAGCGGGTCGGCCGCTTGCTGGGCGGAAGCCAGGTGTTCGCCACTTCGGTGATGGCCCGCAGCGTGCAGCGGGGGCGCCTCTTTGTCTTCAGTGGGCGCCAGGGGTATGCCTGGAGTGAGGTGCATCGACGTCACCTCCAGCTGGTGGCCGACCTCACTGCGGTGGCCCTGGAAAATGCTGACCTGCAGCAGACCAGGCGGCGCCACGAGCGCCTCGATCGCCAGCTCAGCACGGGCGCGGAGATCCAGGCCCAGCTGCTCCCGGATCACTGCCCGGTGATCGACGGAGTGGATCTGGCCGCCCGCTGCCGGCCCGCCTTCCAGGTGGGTGGTGATTACTACGACTTCATCCCCACCCGTCCCCAGTTGCAGGGCCAGCGCCGCGAGCAGGCCCGCTGGGCGCTGGTGATGGGAGATGTGATGGGCAAGGGGGTGCCTGCGGGCCTTTTGATGACCCTGTTGAGGGGGATGTTGCGGGCGGAGGTCCTGAGCGGCCACTCCCCTGAGCGCATCCTTCACGACCTCAACCAGCTGGCCCAGGAAGACCTGGCCCATTCCCATCGTTTCGTCACCCTTTTCTATTCCGATTACGACCCCAAAACCCGCCGGTTGCGCTTCGCCAATGCGGCCCACAACCCTCCCCTGATCTGGCGACGACAGCGCAACAAGGTAGATCGACTCGATGCACCCGGGCTGTTGATCGGCCTGCAGAGCGAGGCTGACTACGGCATCGAGCAGGTCGTGCTGGAGTCGGGCGATGTGGTCCTCTACTACACCGATGGCGTCACGGAGGCCACCGGTTTCAGCGGTGAACGCTTCGATGAGGGGCGGCTGATTGGCCAGCTGCAGACGGCCTGCCACAGCGGTCTCGGTGCCCAGGAGATTCTTGACCAGCTCTTTGCCCGGCTCGATCGCTTTGTGGGGGCGGAGCGGCAGCTGGACGACGATGCATCGATGGTGGTGCTGAAGGTGCGGGAGGAGCTGATGCTGCCCTTGCTGCCAAGCTGAAACCCGATCTGCGCCCTGAGCCCAGCCCCGAATGGCCATTGATCCAGCTGCGTCCAACTGGAGCCAGCGCTTTGAGCAGGGGCTGAATCCGGCCATTGAGCGTTTCAATGCATCGATCGGTTTCGACATCAACCTGCTCCAGCAGGACCTCGACGGCTCGATAGCCCACGCCCGCATGCTGGGTCGCTGTGGGGTGATCAGCGAAGCTGAGGCGCTGCAACTGATCGAGGGGCTGGAGGCAGTGCGGGCCGAGGCGGCCTGTGGCAGCTTTCACCCCGGTCTGGAGGCCGAAGATGTGCACTTTGCAGTGGAGCGGCGCCTGATCGAGCTGCTGGGCAGCCTGGGCAAGAAGCTGCACACCGGCCGCTCCCGCAATGACCAGGTGGGCACGGACCTGCGGCTGTGGCTGCGCAGCCAGATAGATGCGATCGACAGGGCCCTGCTGCGTTTCGAGCGCGCCCTGCTGGTCCAGGCGGAGCGCCACAGCAGCGTTTTGATTCCCGGCTACACCCACCTGCAGCGGGCCCAGCCGGTTTGCCTTGCCCACCACCTGCTGGCCTATATCGAGATGGCCGAGCGGGATCGCTCCCGCCTGGCCGACGTGCGTGGCCGGGTGAACTGCTGCCCCCTGGGAGCGGCTGCCCTGGCAGGAACGCCTGTGCCGATCGATCGACGCCAGACGGCTGCCGAGCTGGGATTTGAGGCCATTTACGCCAACAGTCTCGATGCGGTGAGTGATCGGGATTTTGCGGTGGAGTTCATGGGGGCCGCCAGCCTGGTGATGGCTCACCTCAGCCGGCTCAGTGAGGAGGTGATTCTCTGGGCATCCCAGGAATTTGGCTTCATCGGCCTCACCGACCGCTGCGCCACCGGCAGCAGCCTGATGCCGCAGAAGAAGAACCCGGATGTGGCCGAGCTGGTGCGAGGCAAGTGCGGCCGGGTGTTTGGCCACCTGATGGGGCTGCTGACGATGATCAAGGGCCTGCCGCTTGCCTACAACAAGGACTTCCAGGAAGACAAGGAAGCCCTGTTTGATGGGGTGCGCACCTGCCTCGATTGCCTCGAGGCCATGGCGATCCTGTTTGAGGAGGGTTTGGAGTTTCGGCCCGAGAGGCTCGAGCAGGCCGTCTCATCTGATTTTTCCAATGCCACCGACGTGGCCGACTACCTCGTGGCGAAAGGAGTGCCCTTTCGTGAGGCCTATCAGCTGGTGGGCGGACTGGTGAAGGACTGTCTGGCGGAGGGCATTCTGCTTGGGGATTTGCCGCTGGAGCGCTGGCAGCAGCTTCATGCTGCCTTTGAAAGCGACATCCACGCGGCGATAACCCCCCGTCAGGTGGTGGCCGCACGCCGCAGTGAGGGGGGTACGGGGTTTGGTCAGGTGCAGGAGCAGCTGCAACGAATTCGTAGACGACTTGACTCCTAGGGGCCGTCAGCTTTTGCCGGGCGTCTTAAGGTTCTGGGGTTAGCGGCCTAAGGGCCCACATGCATCGGCCCCGCGGTCGATCTTCGGTTCGTGAGCATCTTTGTCGGCAATCTTCCTTTCCGCGCTGAGCAGGACGACGTTGCGGAATTGTTTGCACCCTTCGGTGACGTGGTCAACTGTTCCTTGCCCCTCGAGCGAGACACCGGGCGTAAGCGCGGTTTCGCCTTCGTGGAGATGGCCGATGACGCTGCCGAATCCAAGGCCATTGATGCCCTGCAGGGGGCTGAGTTGATGGGGCGTCCCCTGCGCATCAATAAGGCGGAGCCCCGCGGGGCCGGGGGCGGGGGTCAGCGTCGTGGGGGCGGTGGTGGTGGTGGCTATGGCGGCGGGGGTAGCGGTGGCTATGGCAGTGGCGGTGGCTATGGCGGCGCTGGCGGGAGGAGCAATGGCGGCGGTTCCGGAGCACGCGGCTGGGAGGACCGCAGCTATGGCTCCGGTGCTCCTGCCCCAAGCGAGAGTTTTGATGCTGGCCGCACCCGCCGCCGCCGCAGCGCTGGCGGCGGTGACTCCGGAGGAGGCGACTACTACGGGGGAGCAGAAGGCTAGGCAGGGTTTCGGCGGGGCAGGCGATCCCTGCCTAACAGCCCCGCTCTTCCAGGGTCCGGGCCGCAGCGTCCAGCACGCCCGGTTCGGCATCCCGGCAGCCTGCGGCCTGGGTGAGGCCATGGCGCCAGCGCCTGGCCCCCTCCATCCCCTCCACCAGGTGGACCAGATGGCGGGCGATCGGCCAGAGCCGTTTTCCCCGCTGGCGCCAACGTTCCGCATGGGGAATCAGGCCCCGCACCACGCTGGATGCGGTAGCCCTGGGCTGGCTGTGGTCGGCGAACACCCGCCGGTCCACCTCCACCCATTGCAGGGGGTGCCCATAGGCGGCCCGGCCCACCATCACCCCATCTACCTGCTGGAGCTGGTCAAGGCAGCTCTCCAGGTTGGTCAGGCCGCCGTTCAGCTCGATGGTTAGACCGGGCCGATCCCTTTTGAGCTGGCGTACCACCTCAGGGCGCAGGGGCGGGATGGTGCGGTTCTGTTTGGGATCGAGCCCCGCCAGCCAAGCCTTGCGTGCATGGACCGCAAAGCGACAGGCCCCTGCTGCCGCCAGGGCGTCGACGAAGGTCAGCAACTCGGCGTAGCTGTCGTGCTCGTCAATGCCGATCCGGTGTTTCACCGTGACCGGCAGGGGGCTGGCGGCGGCCATGGCGGCCACACAGCGGGAGACCTGGTCGGGATCGGCCATCAGACAGGCTCCGAAGCGGCCCTTTTGCACCTTTTCGCTAGGACAACCCACATTCAGGTTGATTTCGTCATAGCCCCAGTCGGCAGCCAACTGGGCGGCCTCTGCCAGCAGCGCCGGATTGTCGCCCCCCACCTGCAGGGCCAGGGGTTTTTCGGCCGGATCAAAGCCCAGCAACCGCTCCAGCCGCCCATCGGGCTGACTGGAACCCCTTTCCCGACGGGCGTGATGGAGGGCCTGGGCTACCACCATCTCCGTGTAGAGCAGGCTGCGCCGGCTGATCTGACGCATCATCAACCGGAAGTGTCTATCCGTGTAGTCCAGCATCGGAGCCACACTGAAGCGATAGCTGGCCGGATCGAACTGCCCCATGTCCCCATGCTGCCCGCCCGTGCTGCCGCCTTGCCATGCCCCTTAGCTATGGCATCTAGCGAAGTCGCCGTGGTGGTGGCGGGGGGTGGGGCGGCGGGCTTCATGGCTGCCATTGCCGCCGCCGAAGCCGGTGTGGACGATATCTGGCTGCTGGAGGCCACCAGCGAACCCCTGCACAAAGTGTTGATCAGTGGCGGCGGCCGTTGCAACGTCACCCATGCCTGCTGGGAACCTCTGGCGCTGGTGGGGCATTACCCCCGTGGCGGCAAGGCCCTGCGTGGCCCCTTTGCCAGGTTTGCCCCGGCCGATGCGGTGGCCTGGTTTGCCCGGCACGGGCTGGAGCTGGTGGAGGAGCCCGATGGCCGTCTGTTTCCCAGCTCCAACCGCTCCGAGTCCGTGGTTGCCAGCCTGCGCCGAGCGGCCCTGCGGGCCGGCGTGCGGTTTCAGGCGGGAGTGGCTCTACAGGGGGCTGCCGTGGCTGGTGGCGGAGGCTTTGCCCTGGAGCTCCGCGGTGGCCAGCTCCCGCAGATGACAGCCGGGCGGTTGGTTCTGGCAACTGGCAGCCACCCCAGCGGCCGCCGCCTGGCGGCGAGCCTGGGCCATGGACTGGTTCCTCCGGTGCCTTCCCTGTTCACCCTGGCCATGGCGGGGGATCCTCTGCTCGAGCTGGCTGGAGTGGTGATGGATCCGGTGGAGCTGGCCTTGCAGTTGCCCCCGGATCGGGCTGGCGGCGGGACGGGCACTCGTTTTCGCCAGCGGGGCAGGGTGCTGATCACCCACTGGGGCATCTCCGGACCGGCAACCCTGCGCCTTACGGCCTTTGCGGCGCGGGCCCTCAAGGCTGCGGGGTACCGCGCTGATTTGCGGCTCGATTGGACTGGCGGCCAGTCCCAGGCCGAGCTGGAGAGCATGTTTGTCGAAGCCAGGCGCGGTCAGGCCAAACGACAGCTTGCCAACTGGCGGCCTTGGCCGCAGCTGAGTCGCCGTCTCTGGTTGGCTCTGCTGCGTGGCCATGCCGTTGACCCCAGCCAGCGCTGGGCCGACCTGACCAAGCATCAGCAGCTGGAGCTGATCAGGGCCCTGCGGGACACTCGGGTTGCGGTGACAGGCAGGGGACCTTTCGGCGAAGAATTTGTGACGGCCGGAGGCATCCCCCTCGGTGAGGTCAACCTGGCCACGATGGAAAGCCGCCGCCAAGCGGGCCTTTATCTCGTGGGTGAACTGCTGGACGTAGATGGAGTTACCGGCGGATTTAACTTTCAGCACTGCTGGAGCAGTGGCTGGCTTGCTGGTCAGGCACTGGCCAAGGGATGAAGGGGCTGGTTTAAGCCTATTTAATTTGATCAAATACGGAGAACATTGGTAGATACATGGCCAGCAGAATTGAGCCAACGATGCCGCCAACAACGACGATCAGTGCCGGCTCCAGCATGGAGGTCAAAGCCTTGACTGTGGCACTTACTTCATCTTCATAGAAGTCTGCAACCTTGGAGAGCATGGTGTCCATCTCTCCTGTTTCTTCGCCGATGGACATCATACTGATTGAGAGGTCTGGGAATACCTTCATTTTGCCGAGGGCCACGCTCAGGGGAACGCCTTGGAGCACTCCTTCGCGACTGCTTTTGATCGCATCGGACATGATCGCGTTATTGGTTATATCTTTTACGATGTCAAGCGACATTAGAATGGGCACTCCTGCCCGGGAGAGTGAACTGAAGGTTCGGCAAAACTGCGCGGTGGTTGATTTTTGAATAAGTTCGCCAAACAGGGGAAGTCTGAGTATGAGTGAATCAACCCTGCGCTTGCCAGGCGGAGTGGAATAAAATCTGATAAAAATATAAACAAAAATTGCCAGGCTGGCTGCCAGGTAAAGGGTGAATTGGGATCTCAGCAAGCTGCTTAGATTTACCATCGCCTGGGTAAACCAGGGCAATTCAGCGCCAAGGCCATCAAAGATGCCCGCAAAGGTAGGAATAATAAAAATAGTCATGCCCAGGAATACTGCCACTGCTATAAATAGCACTGCTACCGGGTAGCCCATGGCGCCTTTGATCTGATTTTGAAGCTTGGCATTGTCCTCCAGCAGCTTGGCGAGACGTTTCAGTGATTCATCGAGCACCCCACCCGCTTCCCCGGCTTCCACCATGGCGATGGTAAGTTTGTCAAAAACCTTCGGCCACCGTCTCAGGGCTTCGCCAAGCGAGGTGCCCTGGTTCACTTCCAGGCTGATCGATTCGAGAGCACGTTTGAACATTGGCAGCTTTTGCTGGCTAGCCATCAGATCGATGCTCCGTACTATGGGAACGCCAGCATTCACCAGGGCGGCCATCTTGCTTGCAAAAACGGCCTTTTCCCTGATTCCTGGTCTGGCTTCAATCAGTTCGCTGAGGCTCGAGAAGTTGAGCTTCTGATTAAGGAGTGATCTGGCGTTGGATTCGCTTATAGATGACTGGGTTTTCTGTTTGATCTCGGTTGCTCGGATGCCGCGCAGGCGCAGGGAGCGTTTAGCCTGGCCTGGATCTGCAGCTTCCACGTCAATGACAGCTGCTTTCCCCCTGGGGTTGATGTAAGTGGCGGCATAGGTGGGCATGGATTAGCCCAATTGGTTGACGAGCCGTTTGAGTTCTTCTGGTCTGGATGATTTTAAAAGCGCCGTTTCCAGACTGATCTGGCTGCTTAACACCAGGTTGGCAAGGGCCTTCTCAAGTGTTTGCATGGACAGTTGTCCCCCTGTCTGGATCTGGGAATAAAGCTGGGCTGTCTTAGCTTCCCTGATCAGGTTTGCCGTTGCCGGCGTGTTGATCATTATCTCCTGAGCCAGCACCCTGCCATTTTCGCCAGGGATTTGATGTTGGCGCTTGCATAGGGTTTGGGCAAATACCGCCACCAGGCTGGTGCTCAGCTGTACCCGGATCTGGGTTTGCTGGCCAGCTGGGAACACATCAACCATTCGATCAACGGTTTGGGCCGCGGAACTGGTGTGCAGGGTTGCGAAGACGAGGTGACCAGTTTCGGCAGCTGTGATTGCCAGCTGAATTGTTTCAAGGTCACGTAGTTCCCCTACAAGAATCACGTCCGGATCCTCTCGAAGAGCAGCCCTAAGTGCATTCGAAAAGCTGCGAGTATCTTCACTTACTTGTCGTTGATGGATGATGCTTTTGACCGGCTTATAGGTGAATTCAATGGGATCTTCAATAGTAAGTATGTGCTCGGCACGTGTTTGATTAATGTGCTCAAGTATGGCTGCCAGTGTGGTCGTTTTGCCCGAGCCTGTGGGGCCTGTCACCAGGATTAGGCCCTTTGGAGTATGGCTAATTTCCTCTACAACTGGGGGTAGGCCCAGGCTATGGAGCGATGGCACCGTATTGGCCAGGGCCCTCAGGCAGGCGGCGTAGCTACCTCGCTGTCTGTAGACATTCACTCTGAAGCGGGCTAGGCCTTTGAGGCCGTAGGCGCAATCGAGTTCCCAAGTTTGTTCAAGTTGCTTTCGCTGGGAGTTATTAAGCAACGAAAATATCAGCCTGTTGCATGCATCTTCCTCCAGGATTTCCGGCTGCAAGGGCCTAAGTTGCCCATTAAATCTTCCATAGGGTGGCAAGCCGGCGCTGATGTGTAGATCGCTGCCTCCATCAACTACAAGTTGGCCCATCAGGTCTTCGATCGTTACGGCCATTGGTTGCTCAGCGAGTGGTAAGACAGTAGGGACATTCAAGCCATTCGTCATGGAGACCAGCACCACAACTTCTGCAGGTTAGGGTGCTCAATGAGCGTGATCTACGCTCTGACTCGAGCCCGGAATCTGTCAGTAACATCCGTTCCACCTCACTTAGGGTCGTATGGCCATCGCGCACCAGCTGGAGTCCATAGCCCAAAAGGGTTTTCATGCCATTTTCAAGGGCAATCCGCTTGAGAACGTCGGTGCTTTCATGTTTGGCCACAGCCGCAGCAAGACCGTCGCTCATTCGCAGAATCTCGTATACGGCTACACGGCCTTTGTAGCCGGCCCCATTACAGGTATTACAGCGGTTGTGATGGCTGCGGTTCTGGGTGTTGGCTTTGTAGAAGGTGACATGGGTCTCGTTACTTGCCAGTAATCCAAATCTGGCCAGTTCTTCGGGGCTCGGCCCATAGCTGATTCGACAATCTGGGCATACCCTGCGGACCAGGCGCTGGGAGACGATTCCGATCAGTGAAGCACTTACCATGAAGGGTTCTACACCCATCTCACTCAGGCGCGCTATGGCACTGGCTGCATCGTTGCAGTGCAGGGTTGTCATCACCAGGTGGCCAGTGAGGGCTGCTTCTATTGCCGTTTTAGCTGTTTCCAGGTCGCGGGTTTCGCCTACGAGCAGCACGTCTGGGTCCTGACGCATGAAGGCTCTCAGGGCCGTACTGAAGTCAAAGCCCTTATCGCGGTTTACCTGGGTCTGGGTGATTCCAGGGAGGGTGTATTCGATTGGATCTTCAACTGTGGAGATATTGATTCCAGGATCATTTCGCTCCGCTAACAGTGCATAGAGGGTGGTGGATTTACCAGATCCGGTGGGCCCGGTGACCAGCAGCATCCCGTAGGGTTTTGAGCCCATTTCCCGCAGGGTCTGGCGGGCCCCCGGATCGGTGATCAGCGCGTCCAAGCCCAGCTGGGTGGCACCGCTGTCCAGCAGACGCAGGCAGATCTTCTCGCCGTTGCGACCTGGCAGGGTGCTGACCCGGAAATCCATCTTTCGTCCTCTGAACATCCGTCGGATGCGGCCGTCCTGGGGCAGGCGGCGCTCGGCGATGTCGAGCTCCGCCATGATCTTGAGGCGGGAGGTGACCGCCGGAGTGAGGCTTTTGGGCAGGTCTTCAAACTGTTTCTGCAGCACGCCATCAAGGCGGAAGCGCACCTCCAGGCTGTTTTCCTGGGGTTCGACATGGATGTCGCTCGCCCCGGAGGTGAGGGCCTCGATCAGGATCCTGTCCACCAGGCTGATGATCGGCGAGGCATTGCCACTGCCTCCTGCTGCGCCACTGGATTCCAGATCTTCGATCTCGGCGATCTCCTGGAGCTGGCCTGGCCCCGGCGTGGCTATCCCCAGCTCCTGGGTCAGGGATCGGGTTGCGGCCGTCGGGGAACTTGGGGGCAGCAATTGGCCTGGACGCGAAGGTGTGGAGCTCATGGCCTCAGGAGGTGCGGGCTTCCGCCGCTTGTGGGAGGTCGGCCTGGAGCTTCAGCATGTCTAAAACTAATGTCTGTTCCTGTCAGCCATGAACGGTGACACCTCAATGAGCGGCGACAGCACCATGCCAGGCGATAGCTCCATACCCGCTGACACCAATGCTGGAGCCGGTTCTGACCATTCCTCCGTCTCCAGCAGCTCCGGTGAGCCTCAGCAGAGCGGCGCTGCCGGGGAAGATTCGGGCGAGGGTGCAGGGATTGGGTTTTCCGATGCCGAACCGGAAACCGCTTCCCAGTTGAGGGAAAAACTGGTTTCCCTGACCGCGGAGCATGAGGCCCTCACTGGTCAGTACATGAGATTGGCGGCTGATTTTGACAATTTTCGCAAGCGACAGAGTCGTGACAGCGAGGATCTGCGCCTCCAGATCACCTGCTCCACCCTCGGTGAGATCCTGCCTGTGGTGGACAACTTCGATCGGGCTCGACAGCAGCTCAGTCCCCAGCATGAGGAAGCCCAGGCCCTGCATCGCAGCTACCAGGGCCTTTATAAACAGCTGGTGGATGTCTTCAAACAATTGGGCGTGTCGCCCATGCGGGTCGAGGGGGAGCCCTTTGACCCAAGCCTGCATGAGGCGGTGTTGAGGGAGCCCAGCGAGCACCACCCCGAGGATGTGGTGATTGAGGAGCTGCGGCGCGGCTACCACCTCAACGGCAGGGTGCTTCGCCATGCTCTGGTGAAGGTTTCAATGGGGCCTGGTCCGGCCGGTTCCGGCGAGGCCGCCCCAGCTGGTCCAGGCGAGCCTGAGGAGCACAACGGCTGATGGCCGATTACTACGACCTGCTGGGCGTTGCTCGAGATGCCGACCCAGACACCCTGAAACGGGCCTACAGGCGGCTGGCGCGCCAATACCACCCTGACGTCAACAAGGATCCTGGTGCAGAGGACCGGTTCAAGGAGATCGGCCGTGCCTACGAGGTGCTCAGTGATCCCCAGACCCGGGGCCGTTACGACCAGTTCGGCGAGGCGGGTCTGGGGGGTGGCGGGGGCATGCCCGACATGGGCGACATGGGGGGATTCGCCGACCTGTTTGAGACCTTTTTCAGCGGTTTCGGCGGGGCTGCTCCTGGTCAGGGCTCCCGGCGGCGAGGGCCCAACCAGGGGGACGACCTGCGCCTGGATTTCACCATCAGCTTCCAGGAGGCGGTCTTCGGCGTCGAGAAGGAGGTGCAGATCCGCCATCTCGAAACCTGCAACACCTGCCAGGGCTCGGGTGCCAAGCCAGGCAGTGGACCCACCAGCTGCGGAACCTGCGGCGGGTCCGGCCAGGTGCGCCGGGCTACCCGAACCCCCTTCGGCAACTTCACCCAGGTGGCGGCCTGTCCCACCTGTGAGGGCAGTGGCCAGGTGATTGCCGACCCCTGTAACGCCTGTGGTGGTCAGGGTCTGCAGCAGGTGCGCAAGAAGCTGCGGATCAACATTCCTGCCGGGGTTGATTCCGGCACCAGGCTACGGGTCGCCAATGAGGGGAATGGGGGCCAGCGCGGTGGCCCCAGCGGAGATCTCTACGTGTTTCTTACCGTTCAGCCGGCTCCGGGTCTGCGTCGTGATGGCATCCACATCAATTCGGAGGTGACGCTGAACTATCTCCAGGCAATTCTGGGTGACACCATCGAGGTGGTTACGGTCGATGGCCATGAGCAGCTGGAAATTCCCCCCGGCACCCAGCCCGGGGCGGTGATCACCCTGCAGGGCAAGGGAGTCCCCAAGCTGGGCAATCCGGTGGCCCGAGGCAACCATCTGTTCAGCATCAAGGTGCAGCTGCCCACCAAGCTCAATGGTGAGGAGCGCCAGCTGCTCGAGCAGCTGGCAGGCCATCACACCAGCAAGGGCCATAGGCATCCCCATAAAAGTGGTCTGTTCGGAGGTCTGTTCGGTTGACAGCCGGCGCC
>Ga0172376_10007167_pt1 | contig 11925 bp, 9 predicted proteins | sample Lak35m_FD_121114 | JGI IMG/M metagenome (GOLD analysis project Ga0172376, IMG submission 121114) | Freshwater microbial communities from Kabuno Bay, South-Kivu, Congo - kab_092012_35m | ecosystem: Environmental > Aquatic > Freshwater > Lake | place: Democratic Republic of the Congo: South-Kivu...
AGATCAGCACAAAGCCCAGTGCGACCAGGGAGTACAGCATGCCGGCCATGAGGCCGCCGATCAGGGTTTCGAGAAAAAATGCCATGTGGGTTTCTCCGTTCAGAGTCGGTCGACGCCGGGCCGCCCCAAGGCGACCGAGGCCCCCTCGGGGGGCAGCGCAGTACACGAAGTGACAAGCGTGGGGGTCATGTTTCAGTGGCCAGCGCCGAGGTAGGCGCGGATCACGTCTTCGTTGTTGCGCACTTCGTCGGGTGCGCCGTCGCCGATCTTCTTGCCGTAGTCGAGCACCACCACGCGGTCCGAGATGTCCATCACCACGCCCATGTCGTGCTCGATCAGCACGATGGTGGTGCCGAACTCGTCATTGACGTCGAGCACGAAGCGGCACATGTCCTGCTTCTACTCGACGTTCATGCCCGCCATGGGCTCGTCCAGCAGCAGCACCTGCGGCTCCATGGCCAGCGCGCGACCCAGGTCCACGCGCTTTTGCAGGCCGTAGGGCAGGCGCCCCACCGGCGTCTTGCGCCATGCCTGGATCTCGAGGAAGTCGATGATGCGTTCGACGAAGCGCCGGTGCTCGCTCTCCTCGCGCTCGGCCGCGCCGAAGCGGATGGCCTGCTGGAAGAGGTTGGTCTTCATCCGCAGGTTGCGCCCGGTCATGATGTTGTCGAGCACGCTCATGCCCTTGAACAGCGCCAGGTTCTGGAAGGTGCGCGCCACGCCCATCTCCGCGACCTGGCGGCTGTTCATGTGGCTGAAGGTCTGCCCGCGGAAGGTGATCGTGCCCTGCTGCGGCGTGTAGACGCCGTTGATGCAGTTCAGCATCGAGCTCTTGCCGGCGCCGTTGGGGCCGATGATGGCGCGGATCTCGTGCTCGCGCACATCGAAGCTGATGTCGGTGAGCGCCTTGACGCCGCCGAAGCTCAGCGAGATGTTCCTCGCCTCGAGGATGACGTCGCCGATCCTGCGTTCTGCCATGTCGCTTCCCCGGGGATCTCAGGCCGCCCGGCGCAGCGCGCCGAAGGTCTTGGCGTCGACGATCTTCAGCGTCGCGCTGACGCTGCCGCTGCGGCCGTCCTCGAACTTGACCGCGGTCTCGATGAACTGCTCGCTGCGGCCGCCGTACATCGCATCGACCAGCACCTGGTATTTGTCGCCGATGTAGCCGCGGCGCACCTTGCGAGTGCGGGTGAGTTCGCCGTCGTCGGCGTCCAGCTCCTTGTGCAGCACGAGGAAGCGGCTGATCTGGCTGCCGGCGAGCTTGTCGTCCTGCGCCAGATCGGCGTTGACCTTCTCGACGCACTCGCGGATCAGCTCGAGCACCTCGGGCTTGCCCGCCAGGTCGGTGTAGCCGGCGTAGGGCAGGTTGCGCCGCTCGGCCCAGTTGCCCACGGCCTCGAAGTCGATGTTGAGGAAGGCGCAGACCTGCTCGCGCTTGTCGCCGAAGGCCACCGCCTCCTTGATGTGCGGGAAGAACTTGAGCTTGTTCTCGACGTACTTGGGCGCGAAGATCGCGCCGTCGTTGGCCCCGCCCATCAGGCGTCCGACGTCCTTGGCGCGGTCGATGATCTTCAGGTGGCCGTGGCTGTCAAGGAAGCCGGCGTCGCCGGTGTGGTACCAGCCCTCGGGCGTGAGCACCTCGGCGGTGGCCTGCGGGTTCTTGTAGTACTCCTTGAGCAGCCCGGCGCTGCGCACCAGGATCTCGCCGTTGTCGGCGAGCTTGATCTCCACGCCCGAGATCGGCACGCCCACGGTGTCGGCGCGCGCCTCGTGGTCGGGCTGCAGGCACACGAAGACCGCCGTCTCGGTGGAGCCGTAGAGCTGCTTGAGGTTGATGCCGATGGAGCGGTAGAACGTGAACAGGTCGGGGCCGATGGCCTCGCCGGCGGTGTAGGCCACGCGCACCCGCGACAGGCCCAGGGTGTTGCGCAGCGGGCCGTAGATGAACAGGTCCCCGAGCCGCCATTTCAGGTCGTCGACGAAGGACACCGGCTTGCCATCCATGCGCGTCGGGCCGACGCGCCGGGCCACGTCCATGAAGGTCTTGAACAGCCACTTCTTGACGGCGCCCGCGTCCTCCATGCGGATGGTCACGCTGGTCAGCAGCCCTTCGAAGACCCGCGGCGGCGCGAAGTAGTAGGTCGGCCCGATCTCCTTCATGTCGATCGAGACCGTGGCCGCCGACTCGGGGCAGTTGACGATGTAGCCGCAGGCCAGCCACTGCGCGTAGCTGAAGATGTTCTGGCCGATCCAGGCCGGCGGCAGGTAGGCCAGCACCTCCTCGGCATGGGTCAGCCTGTCGAAGTCGGCCCCGGCGCGTGCGCGGTCCAGCAGCGTGCGATGCGTGTGCACCACGCCCTTGGGGTTGCCGGTCGTGCCGGAGGTGAAGAACATCGCCGCCACGTCATCGGGCTTGACGCGGGCAACCGTCTCATCGAAGAAGCCTGGCTGACGTTGCAGCCGCGCACGGCCGACCTCCAGCAGCGAGTCCAGATCCTCCAGACCCGGCTCGTCGTAGTTGCGCAGGCCCCTCGGGTCGTCGTACCAGATGCGGGTCAGTTGCGGACACTGCCCGCGGATCTCCAGCAGCTTGTCGACCTGTTCCTGGTCCTCGACGATGGCGTGCGTCACTTCGGCGTTGTTGATCGGGAAGACCATCTCGGTGGCCACCGCGTCCTGGTACAGCGGCACCGGGATCGCGCCCAGCGACTGCGCGGCCAGCATGCAGGCGTACAGGCGAGGCCGGTTGTCGCCGACCACCACCAGGTGCTGACCCGCAGCCAGCCCGCAGTCGGCCAGCCCGGCGGCGAGGGCGCGGACTTCGTCGACCAACTCCAGCCAGGTGGTCGTCTGCCAGATCCCGTATTCCTTCTCGCGCAGCGCTGCGGCGTCGGGCCGGGCCTTGGCGTGCTCGAGCATCAGGCGGGGGAAGGTCGTCTCCAAACCGGTTCTCCAGAGGCCAGGGGGCATGTCGACGGGGCACAGCGTGTGGCTCGGTCGCCACGCACGATGCGCCTTGCATCGCATTACCCCAGGATGCTAGAGCCCGGTTTGACGTCATGTTGTCAGTCTGGCGACAATCCTAGGGTTCACACCAAGGGGACTTTCCCGGGGATCGGCGCTTGATCAACAGTCCCGTGCTGGGGCGGGCCCGGCCTGCGAGCGACAGCGAACTCCAGGGCATCGCCTGGCTGCCTCTGCTCGCCCGTGCCGATCGGCAGTGGGCCACGGCAACGCTGCGCGTGTCCTCGGCGCGGCCCGGCGAGCGCATCGTGCGCTTCGGCCGTGCGCCGACCTTCTGGTTCGGTGTGGTCGACGGGCTGCTGAAGATGAGCAACGACACGGCCTCGGGCGGGACGATCACCTACACCGGGCTGCCCCCCGGGGCGTGGTTCGGCGAAGGCACGCTGCTCAAGCGTGAACCCTACCGCTACAACATCGAGCCCTTGCGACAGAGCACGGTGGCAGGCTTGCCGATCGAGGACTTCCATGCGCTGCTCGACCGCAGCATCCCGTTCAACCGCTATGTCATGGGGCTGCTGAACGAGCGGCTGGGTCAGTTCATCGCCGCACGCGAGATCGATCGCCAGACCGAGCCCGAGCGCCGCGTGGCGGCAAGCCTGGCGCAGCTGTTCCATCCGGTGCTCTACCCCGGGGTCGGCAGCCTGTTGCGCATCACGCAGCAGGAACTGGGCTACCTGGCCGGGCTGTCGCGCCAGCGTGTCAACGAGGCGCTGGCGGTGCTGCAGCAGGCGGCGCTGATCCGGGTCGAGTACGGCGGGGTGCGTGTGCTCGACCTCCCGGGCCTGCGGGCTTTTCGGGGCGACACCGGCCGCGGCGACGCGACCCGGCTGCCGGGGCGCCGCACGCCGCAATGACCGAATGACAGCCTCCTATGGCTGCACCCAGCGTGCGCCGCCGGGATCGAAGACGGCCCGCCGATGCCCGTCGGCATGGAGCTCGAGCCAGTCGACCCCATCGACCAGCGCTTCCTGGATGGCGAAGTGCTCTCGCGCATCACTTTCGTGGCTGGTGCCGTGCAGCGCCTGCCCGGGCGCCAGAGGGGACATGTAATCCTGGGCTCCGGGTGTCATCTGCAGCCGAGACCAACGCTGCCGGGTCGCGGGCGTCTGCGCCTCGATCGCCAGGCGGACATGCAGCCGCACCTGCCAGGACAGCGTCGGACACCAGGCAACCGCCGTGCCTTGCGGGTGGGCTCGCACCTGGGCGACCTTGGGCGAACGGGCGTCGGTGTAGAAGAGGACCTTGCGTCGCGCCGCATCCACCTCCCTGAGCACGACCGACCGGGCATCGGCACGGTCGCCGTCGATCGTGGCGAGCGTCATCAGCCGCCAACCGTGACCCCGTTCCCGCGCGGCGGTGGTGAGTTCCTGCCAGCAAGCCGTCTCGATCAGGCGCAGGGACTCGATCCGGCTGCGCAGGCGTGGCGGTGCGGCGGGGTTGCGCGGTGGAGCCGCGGTCGCTGTGGTCGCGCCGGGAGGCAGCGGCGGGTGGGCCTGCACATCGGGCTGCACGTGGCCGACGCCGCCATTTGCGGCTGCACGCGCATCCGGTGCCGCACCGCCTGGTGGTCGCCTCCGGTCGGAATTCATGCCGATGCCACTGCGGACACCCCCGGGGGCCCCGTCGTGGCGTCACCGCCACCGGCTGACACCTGCACGGATGCAGGATGCGCCGGCGCCTCGCGGCGCAGGGCCGGAAACAGGATCACGTCGCGGATGCTCGGGCTGTCGGTCAGCAGCATCACCAGACGGTCGATGCCCACGCCGCAGCCGCCCGTGGGCGGCATGCCGTACTCCAGCGCGCGCACGAAGTCGGCGTCGTAGACCATGGCCTCGTCGTCGCCCGCGTCCTTGGCCCGCGCCTGCGCGGCGAAGCGCGCCGCCTGGTCCTCGGCGTCGTTGAGCTCGGAGAAGCCGTTGGCGATCTCGCGCCCGGTGATGAATAGCTCGAACCGCTCGGTGACCGTCGGGTCGGTGTCGGAGGCGCGCGCCAGCGGCGACACCTCCACCGGGTAGTCGATGATGAAGGTGGGCTCCCAGAGCTGCGCCTCCACCTCGGCCTCGAACAGGCCGAACTGCAACTCGGCCAGGCTCCAGTGGGCGGGAGGCTCTTCCCCCAGGGCCTTCAGCCGCGCGTGCAACACGTCGGCATCCCGCGCCTGCGCTTCGCTCAGCCCGGCGTGGCGCACCAGCGCCTGCGTCACAGTCAGCCGGGCGAAGGGCTGGCCCAGGTCGACCGTGCGTTCGCCGTAGTGCAACGTCGCCGAACCCGTGGCCTGCCGCGCCGCGTGGCGCAGCAACTGCTCGGTGAAATCCATCAGGTCGTGGTGGTTCCAGTACGCCGCATAGAACTCCATCATCGTGAATTCCGGGTTGTGCCGGACGCTGATGCCTTCGTTGCGGAAGTTGCGGTTGATCTCGAACACGCGCTCGAAGCCCCCGACCACCAGGCGCTTCAGGTAGAGCTCGGGCGCGATGCGCAGGAACATGGCCTGGTCCAGCGCGTTGTGGTGCGTGACGAAGGGCCGCGCGTTGGCGCCGCCAGGGATGGGGTGCAGCATCGGCGTCTCGACCTCGAGGAAGCCGTGTTCGACCATGAAGTGTCGGATCGAGCTGACCGCCTTGCTGCGCGCGACGAAGCGGTGCCGCGCCTGCTCGTCGGTGATCAGGTCGAGGTGGCGCTGGCGGTACTTCTGCTCCTGGTCGCTCAGGCCATGGAACTTGTCGGGCAGCGGCCGCAGGCTCTTGGTCAGCAGCCGCACCTGCGTGGCCCGCACTGACAACTCACCCGCGCGCGTGCGGAACAGCGTGCCGGTGCAGGCGACGATGTCGCCCAGGTCCCAGTGCTTGAAGTCGTCGAGCGCCTGCGCGCCCACGCTGTCGAGCGTGACATAGACCTGCAGTCGGCCGCTGCCGTCCTGCAGCGTGCCGAAGCAGGCCTTGCCCATGATGCGCTTGAGCATCAGACGCCCGGCGATGGCCACGGCGATCTGCTGCGGCTCCAGTTCCTCGTTGGGCACCGCGCCGTGCCGCTGATGCAGCTCCTGCGCCTGGTGTGTGGGCTTGAAGTCGTTGGGGAAGACCGCGCGGGCGCTCGCGCGGGCACGCTCGCGCAGTGCCGCAAGCTTTTCGCGCCGCTCCGCGACCAAGGGGGAGTCGTCGGCGGCTGGAGGGTGCAGGGTCATGGTGAAGGACGCGCGGGGTGTCGGGAGGAGGGCGGGCGGTGGGTCGCTCGGGCCAGGAATCGAACGCCCTGAGCGCGTTCGACGGGTCGTCCTGACGCCTCGAAAGCCTGCCCTGTGCCGGCCCGGAGGGTGAGACGGCGTTGAGCCGGGCACCGGATTCTATTGACCTGACGGTGCTCGAACTTTCGGGCTCGACCATGGCGGCGCCTGCGCGCCTGGGGCCGCTGCCCTTCGGGCCGATGCACAGCCGCCGCCCGGCAACCGACAGCGGCCGCACGACCTCGATGCGCTCAGGGCAGCAATGCGGGCGGCGCCTTGGGCCGCCGCTGCCGCAGCAGACGCCGTCGCGTGGCATGCAGCCAGCCCGGGGAGCGGAAGCGCACGATGCGCCAGTACAGCGCCAGATAGGACAGCACGAACAGGCCCAGGAACAGGCCGACCACCGGCGTGTGGTTCCAGAACAGCATGGCCGGGATCACGCTCAGCATGCAGACGAACCACAGGTAGGGCGCGGTCATCGAGTTGCGCAGGGTCATCGCACGGGCACTGCGGTCGGGCACGGCCCAGCGCAGCACGCGGCGGTAGATCAGCGTGTGCAGGTGGATGCCGTCGGGCATGCCGGGCGAGGTGCCGCGCAGGCGGCGGCGGTAGATGGAGAACAGCGTCTCGAAGACCGGGTAGATGCAGATCAGCAGCGGCGTGAGCGGGGAAACCTCGCCGGGGTTGCGCACCAGCAGCAGCACCGCCAGCTCGGCGAACCAGAAACCGATGAAGTACGCCCCTCCATCGCCGAGGAAGACCAGTCCGGCAGGGAAGTTCCAGACGAAGAAGCCGAGGATGGCCCCGATCAGCCCCAGCGAGAGCATCAACACCACGCTGTCGCCGACCTGGAAGGAAACATAGGCCAGTGCTGCCAGCATGATCACGGTGCACATCGACGCCAGGCCGTTGAAACCGTCGATGATGTTCACGGCGTTCGAGATGCCGGCCACGGCGAACGCCGTCAGGACCACCGAGCCAACCGTGGTGGCCACCAGCAGGTCCAGCAAAGGGATGTCGGTGGCTCTCAGGCTCGCACCCAGCAGCCATGCGGCCAGCAGCGCCGACGCGATGCTCGCCAGCAGTCGCACCGCAGGCCCGATCCTCTTGGTCAGGTCTTCCGCCAGACCGGCGACGAAGACCGGCGCCGCGCACAGCAGCAGCCACCAGCCCGACGTGGCCGCCTCATGCTCCTGGAAGGAGATCAGCAGCAGTGCAACGACGAGTCCCCAGACGATGCCCAGACCACCGGTCCGCGGAACGGGGGCGGCATGGAACTTCTGGGGGCCTGCCATCTGACCGTCCAACGCGGCCCCCGAGCCGATGCCGGGGGCGGCGCCGCGCACGATCAGCAGCGTGGTGACCAGTGCGACGACGAAGGCGATGAGCAGGGTCAGCAACGCTCAGGATCCGAAAGGTTTTGAACTATTGTAGGAGGCAGGCGTTGGCGCCCGCGCCCACGAGGGCCGATCGACACGGCTTGTTACCCCTGTCACATCGTTCGCTGATCGATCTGAGCTGTCACCGGCATGGATCCGTGGAGCCTGGCGCGAGACCCTCAGGCTGCTTCCTCGCCGGCCGTCTCGGCAAGTTCCTCGTCGCGCAGGGCGCGCAGGGCGGCCACCGGCACGGGCAACTGGGTCTGCTTGCTGAGCAACTCGATCAGCACCATGGCGCGGGCCTCGCCGTCGGCCATGTCGAACACCGCACGCAGTCCCACGAAGGGCCCGGTGAGGATCTGCACGACCTGGCCGTGCTCGAACTTCGGCCGCACCGGCGCCTCGCGTCGCGCGGCCTCTTCGGCGCGCAGCATCTCCAGGACCGCAGGCGGCACCCGTGCCGGCAGGCCGCCGAACCGGACGATGGTGGTCACGCCCAGCGTGCTGCGAACCGGTGACCAGTTGATGCCCGGCGGCAGGTGGATGAAGAGATAGCGCGGGAACAGCGGCTCATCCACCACGGTGAGCTTGCGCTGGCGGACTTTCTCCACCCGCAACTGCGGCAGCCAGCATTCGTAGCCCTGGTTGAAGAGGTTGTCGAGCGCGCGACGCTCCTGGCGCGGCTTGGTGAGGACGAGATACCAACTCATGGTGTGCGGGCGTGTGGGATGCCGATGATAGGCGTGCCGGGGGCAGCGCCATGAAGCAGTCAGCGGTCGACGAGCCGCCTCACGGCCCGTCCGGCCGCAGCGCCAGCCAGGCCTCGCGCAGGCGTGGCAGGTGCTGAGCCACGTGGCCGGGGCCATGGCGACCGGCATCGAGACTCTGGCGCTCGATGTCCCAGGCAGAGGCGAAATCGCGCACGATGCCCGGCTCGACCAAGTTGCCACCCCCGCCGGCAGCATCCGTGATCCGTGTGCGCAGCCCGGTGCGCCACTGCGAGGCGCCGAGGATCTGCACCGGCCCGACCTGCGGTGCCGCGCGCGGGGTCAGCGGCAGCGACACCTCCAGCCCGGCGTACTGCCGCACGCCACCCTTGCGGTAGGTGAGGTGGGCGCCGAAATCGCCCCACCAGCGGCTGACCGTCAGCATCGGACCGGTGCTCTGGTCGGGGTAGCGCTGCAGGCCCACCTCGACCCAGGTGTCGCGCGCCCATCCGTCAAAGGGCGACACCCAGCGGTAGCTGGCCCATTGCTGCATCTGCCCGCCCGCCGGCATCCCCGGGCGCCGCTGCAACTGCCGGCCGCGCAACCTCACCACGTCGTCCCGTCCGGGCACGAACACCAGGGCCTCGCCCTCCACACCGGGCGCGTCGTACTCGAACACGCCGACGGCACCGCCGACGACGACGTGGCGTCCGAGCCACAGCGTCTGGTGCAGCGCCAGGGCCTGCAGTCCCTGCGGCTGCCGCAAAGAGGCGAACACGCCGTCGGCGCGCGCCTGGTCGGACACCGCCACGCGCTGCTGGACGTTGGCCACCACCTGCGCACCGGCCCACAGCGGCGCCGTGGCCGCCACCCGCAGCGCCAGCGAGTAGTCGAAGGCGCCGAACTCCGTGCCGACGGTGTAGGCCAGTTGGGGCACCAGCCGCACCTGCAGGCGCGTGGCGGGGCCCGGACGGTCGGAGACCCAGTCGACACGGCGCGGATCGAAGCCGCTGCCGCGCTGCACCTGCAGGGACTCGCGCAGGGGACCGATGCGCTTGCCGTCGACGAAATCACGCCAGGCCTGCGCCCCCACGCTGAGCGTCATCACCGGCTGCCCGGTCTTGAGCGCGCTGATGACGATGCGCTCGACCTCGGGCGGTGCGGCCTGCGCCGCAAGGCCCAGCACCAGGCCGACGGCGTCGAGCTCATGATGGCCGTAACGGTGGTTCTGGTACTCGACCACCCAGTCACCGCCGAGGCGGCCGACCCGTACCTTTTCCAGGCCCGCGCCGACGAGGGCGTTCTTCAGCCGCCCCAGGCGCGCGGGCGGGCTGTCGGAGGCGGCGGCGGGTTGGGCTGCGGGGGGGGGCGACGCATCGGCTGTCGACCCCGCCATGGCCCCCCTGGCCTGCGCGTCTTGCACGACGCCCGTGCCGAAGCGCTCGCCGAAGGGCAGGGCGAGGAAGAAACCCACCGCCGTGTGACCGGGAATGACGCCACGGGCCAGCGTGCGGTGCGCGCTGGCGGTCAGGCGGGCGCCCGCCAGCATCGGCACCGTGGGCGAGGTCCAGCGGGCACCCGGCAGGGCCTGCCGGCCGTCGTGCTCCGCGGACAGCGTCAGGCGGCCGGGCAGCAGGCCGGCCGCCAGCCGGTAGTCGATGCCACCGAACAAGCCGTCCAAGGGTTGTTGGGTGCCGGGCAGCGGCTGCTCGCGCCCTACGCCCGCGCCGAGGGTGGCGCTCCATGCCCCCCAGGGCTGGGTGACCACTGCGTAGGCAGCGCGAAACATCGCTGCGCCGCCGGCGATGTCATTTACACCGACGGCCACGCGCGTGGCCTCCGTTCCGGCCCAAAGCGGTGTCGAAAACTTCAGGTTCGCCGACAGGTCGCTGCGGCCGCTGAGGATGAAGCCGTCGGCGCCGCGGGTGGCGTATTCGGCGAAGCGCCCGATCAGGTCGATCCCTGGCGCCAGCCCCACGCCCAGGACATGCGACACCCTGCGCGCCGACTGCGCGACCGACTGTGGCTCGAGCGGATTGCCCAGCCCGAAGGCCAGCGTGCCGTTGCCCAGCGCATACGCCTGCGGGATGGACAGGCCGCCGACGACCCCGGTGGCGTTGAGTTCCTGGGCGCGCGCGCCGCTTGTCACACACACCGAGGCGACACTCAGCATGAGGCCGCTCAGGGCAGCGAAGGACGGATGCATCGAGGAGCGACCGATGTGGCGAAAAGATCGAGTCTATCTGCCATTTGGAACTGACGCCGCGCAAAGGAGGGTGCATCGTGTGCGGGCCCACCACGCCGGTCTGACCAGTGCCACAGACGTCGATGCGCGGTCCCATGGCGAGTTGGCGTTCGGTGACGGCATCGCCGCTCTGTCACGCGGTTTCCCGTGCGCTGTCGCGGATAATTGAGCAGTGACCAACGAACACACGAACGCCTTCTCCCCTGTCGAGGAGGCTCCCGCCCCGGTTGTGCCGGGCCCGCGCTTCGACACGCTGCCACTCGATCCCAAGCTGCTGCGAGCCGTGGCCGACAGCGGCTACACAGCGATGACGCCGATCCAGGCCAAGGCCATCCCCATCGTTCTGGCGGGTCAGGACGTGATGGGCGCGGCGCAGACGGGCACTGGCAAGACGGCGGCCTTCACGCTGCCGCTGCTGCAGCGCATGCTGCGGCACGAGAACGCCAGTGCGTCGCCGGCGCGCCATCCGGTGCGGGCGCTGGTGCTGGCACCCACACGCGAGCTCGCCGACCAGGTCGCCAACAACGTCAAGACCTACGCCAGGCACACGCTGTTGCGTTCGACGGTCGTCTTCGGTGGCATCGACATGAAGCCGCAGACCGCGGTGCTGAAGACCGGTGTCGAGGTGCTGATCGCCACGCCCGGGCGTCTGCTCGACCACATCGAGGCCAAAAACTGCGTGCTCAACCAGGTCGAGTACGTGGTGCTCGACGAGGCCGACCGCATGCTCGACATCGGCTTCCTGCCCGACCTGCAGCGCATCCTGTCCTACCTGCCCAAGCAGCGCCAGACCTTGCTGTTCTCGGCCACCTTCTCGCCGGAGATCCGCCGGCTGGCGCAGAGCTATCTCCAGGAGCCGGTGACGGTGGAGGTGGCGCGGCCCAATGCGACGGCTTCCACGGTCGAGCAGCGCTTCTACGCGGTGGCTGATGAAGACAAGCGCGCGGCGGTGCGGCAACTGCTGCGCCAGCGCGAGCTGTCCCAGGCCATCATCTTCGTCAACAGCAAGCTGGGTGCGGCGCGCCTGGCGCGCGCCTTCGAGCGCGACGGCCTGCGCACCGCGGCGTTGCATGGCGACAAGAGCCAGGACGAGCGTTTGAAGTCTTTGGCGGCTTTCAAGGCCGGCGAGGTTGACGTGCTGGTAGCCACCGACGTCGCCGCTCGCGGCCTCGACATTGCCGACCTGCCGGCGGTCTTCAACTTCGACGTGCCCTTCAATGCCGAGGACTATGTCCACCGCATCGGCCGCACCGGCCGTGCCGGCGCCTCGGGTCTGGCGGTCACGCTGGTGTCGCGTGGCGACGAGCGACTGATGGCCGACATCGAGAAGCTGATCCGCCGCAAGCT
>Ga0172376_10007169_pt1 | contig 11924 bp, 12 predicted proteins | sample Lak35m_FD_121114 | JGI IMG/M metagenome (GOLD analysis project Ga0172376, IMG submission 121114) | Freshwater microbial communities from Kabuno Bay, South-Kivu, Congo - kab_092012_35m | ecosystem: Environmental > Aquatic > Freshwater > Lake | place: Democratic Republic of the Congo: South-Kivu...
GTCCAGGCACACCAGCGAGACGGCTTCGCCGGTGGCGCCGGCGCGGCCGGTGCGGCCGATGCGGTGCACGTAGTCCTCGGGCACGTTGGGCATCTCGAAGTTGACGACGTGCGGCAACTGGTCGATGTCGATGCCGCGCGCGGCGATGTCAGTGGCCACCAGCACCTGCAGGTCACCGCTCTTGAAGTCGGCCAGCGCCTTGGTGCGCGCGCCCTGGCTCTTGTTGCCGTGGATGGCCATCGCGCTGATGCCGTGGTCGTTCAGGTACTCGGCCAGGCGGTTGGCGCCATGCTTCATGCGCGTGAACACCAGCACCTGGTGCCAGTCGCCCTGCTTGATCAGGTGGGCCAGCAGGTCCTTCTTGCGATCACGCCCGACGTGGTGGACCTTCTGTGCGATGGTCTCGGCCGTGGCGTTGCGGCGCGCCACTTCGATCAGCGCCGGCTGGTTCAGCAGTCGGTCGGCCAAGGCCTTGATCTCGTCACTGAAGGTGGCCGAGAAAAGCAGGCTCTGCTTTTGCGCGGGCAGCACCGCCAGCACCTTCTTGATGTCGTGGATGAAGCCCATGTCGAGCATGCGGTCGGCTTCGTCCAGGACGAAGATCTCCACGTGCTTCAGGTCCAGCGTGCCTTGCTGTTGGTGGTCCAGCAGGCGCCCGGGCGTGGCCACCAGGATGTCGACGCCGCGCTTCAGACGGTCGACCTGCGGCTGCATGCCCACGCCGCCGAACATGACCATGCTGGTCAGCGGAAGATACTTGCCGTAGGTGCGCACGCTTTCCTCGACCTGCGCCGCGAGTTCGCGTGTGGGCGTGAGGATCAGCGCGCGGATGGCGATGCGGCCGCGCGCATCGCGCTTGGAGCCCTGCGCCGCCAGGCGGTGCAGCATCGGCAGCGTGAAGCCGGCCGTCTTGCCGGTGCCGGTCTGCGCGCCGGCCATCAGGTCGCCGCCCTTGAGCACGGCGGGGATGGCCTGCTGCTGGATCGGGGTGGGGGTGTCGTAGCCCTGTTCGCGCACGGCGCGCAGGAGCGGCTCGCCCAGGCCGAGATCGGTGAAATGCATGGGATGAGGAAGCCCTGAGATCAGGGCGTGGTTCGCTGCCCGCTGTCGGCGCCGGGGCGTGGGACACGCATCAGGCCGCACCAGTCCGAAGGCGCGAGGGTCAAGGGAGGGCGCCGGGGTGGCGCTGTCCGGGCGACTGGAAGTCCGGACAACCCGGAGTGTAGTGGACTGTGGACCGGGGCGTGTGCACGCCTCAACCCGCGCGGGCCTGTGTGGAGCCTTTGAGCGACGCCCGCATCCACACCAGCGCCAGCAGGCCGAAGGGCGCGCCGACCCAGGGCAGGTACCGGGCTTCCAGCATCGTCAGCGCCAGACCGCCCAGCGCGCCGCCGGTGGCGGTGCCCAGGTAGATCATCGAGGTGTTCAGCGACAGCGCCAACGCCGTCTGCGGGCCGGCGATCACGGCCAGACGGGTCTGCTGCGCGGCCATCATGCTGAAGCCGGTCATGCCCCAGGCCATCATCATCCCCATCATCCATGCCGGGTGGCTGGCGGTCAGCGGCAGCAGCAGCAGGCAGATTACCAGGCCGCTCAAGCCGAAGGTGAGGGTGGCGCGGGGGCCGCGTCGGTCGGTCAGCCGGCCGCCGAGCAGCGTGCCGCCGACGGCGGCCACACCGAATGCCGAGATCGCCAGCGACAGCGTGTTGCGGTCCATCGGCACGATGTCGGTGAGCACCGGGCCGATGTAGGCGAAGACGACGAAGATCGCGATGAAGTAGGTGAAGGTGAGCGACAACACCGCCAGCGCCGCGCGGTCGCGCAGCAGGCGCGCAAAGCCGGCCAGTGCCGGGCCCGCAGCGCCGTGGGTGCCGCGCGGCACCGCCAGCCACAGTGCCAGCCCCGACACCGCCGTCAGCGCCGCGGCGGCCCAGGTGGGCACGCGCCAACCCCAGCCCAGCCCGGCCCAGGCGCCCAGCGGCAGGCCCACCACATAGCTCAGGCTCACGCCCAGGAAGACCAGCGCTAGCCCACGCGCCCGCCGCTCGGGCGGGATCATCGCCACCGCGATCCCGGCCATCAGCGGCGTGGCCACCGAGCCCAGGCCCATCAGCACGCGCGCGCCCAGCAGCGTGGTCAGGTCCTGCGCCACCGCCGTCAGCACATTGCCGGCGGTGTACAGCCCCATCGCCAGCGCCAGCGCACCGCGCTGCGGCAGCCGCCCCAGGCTGGCCAGCAGCAGCGGCGCCAGCAGCGCCACCGACACCGCGTAGACCGTGGTCGTCTGACCCACCGCCGCCACACTGACCCCCATCGAAGCCGCCATCGGCTCCAGCAAGCCCGTGTTGACGAAGGCGGCCGAACCGATCACGAGGTTGACGAAGGAGAAGAGCAGCAGCAGCGGGGGCAAGGGGAGGGTTCCGACGGGGGCGGTGATCGATGCGCGTGTGCCTTGGATTGCCGGCAGGGCTTCGGGGTGGTGCAGGACGCGTCCAGTGTCGGTCATCTGCTTCGGCTTGGACGCTGGTCGTACGTGCTGGACGCTTTTGCAGAAGGATGACGAACAGGGTGGTGCCCACATATGGGGCTCGCACCGCCCTCCAGCTTTCTGCATTTTTTGTGCATACACTGTGTTACTCGCGGATCACCTTCGACCCAAGCAAGAACGAGCGCAACCTGAGGCTCCGTGGGCTGAGCTTCGCGAGGGTTGCCGACTTCAGCTTCGATTCCGCGGTGCTCGCCGTGGACGAACGCAAGGAATAGTGGCGCAAAGTTGATGTGCTAAGCAAATGCGGGCGCAGGCGTACGTCCTAGAGCAAGTTTGGCATCACGAACGACGCCCTGTGCAGCGGGGCCGCTTCCAAGCAATAAACTGTGCTCTCCCCTACCCGGAGCCACACCATGTCTGCTCTACTAGAAGAACTGTCCAAGAGGGCCAAGGAGCTGGCGATCGAGGAGCGTGCGCAGCTTGCGCAGGAATTGCTGGAGTCAGTTGAGCAAGAAGCTGACCCAGAGGTTGAAGCAGCTTGGGAGAGTGAGATCGCCTCGCGTATCGCCAAGTACGAACGCGGTGAAGCGAAGCTGATTCCCGCAGAAGAAGTTTTCGCCGCTGCCAGACGCCTCACACAGTGAAGCCGGTACGATTCCTCGACGAAGCTCTTTCTGAGGTTCTTGAACAGATTCTGTACTACGAAGAGCGCCAGAAGGGCCTCGGAGATAGGTTCCGCCTTGCTGTAGAAGCGGCCACCACACTCGCAGCAACCCACCCGAAGCTTGGCTCCCCTTGGAAACTGAAGACCCGGCGAGTGTTTGCAAAGGGCTTCAAGTTCTCCGTTGTTTATCGGGTTGAGCCAGACGAACTTGTCGTTTTCGCCGTAGCTCACTTCCGGCGCCGGCCGACGTATTGGCGCCGGAGAAGGTGACGCCTTTTGACCAGATGAAGCCCTATTTGGCGGGAAATTGGGCATCGACACTGGTGATGTCGTAGCGCTTCATGTCGGTCCGCTGCGCGGCAGGGAACAGGGCATGCTGATCTTGGCAGGTCAACCGGACCAAACGTGGCGGGCGGGCCCGTTAACCGCCAGCACCGCCGGTGGCCCAACGACACGCCCCGGCCACAACGCCCGTTACTTCCCGCGCCCCCACAAGCGACAATCCCCAATTCGTCGCACCCGCGGCTCCTTCCACCCTCCTCAGATCGCTCCCCCCGGAGCCCCGCCATGGCCCAGTATGTTTTCACCATGAACCGCGTCGGCAAGATCGTGCCGCCGAAGCGGCAGATCCTGAAGGACATCTCGCTGTCCTTCTTTCCCGGCGCCAAGATCGGCGTGCTGGGCCTCAACGGCTCGGGCAAGTCCACGCTGCTGAAGATCATGGCCGGTCTGGACAAGGACATCGAGGGCGATGCCGTGCCGATGCCGGGCCTGAAGATCGGCTACCTGCCGCAGGAGCCGCATCTCGAGCCGCAGCAGACCGTGCGTGATGCGGTGGAGCAGGGTATCGGTGGCGTGCTGGCCGCCAAGAAGCGGCTGGACGAGGTGTACGCGGCCTACGCCGAGCCCGATGCCGACTTCGATGCACTGGCGGCCGAGCAGGCCGAGCTGGAGGCCGTCATTGCCGCGGCCGGCAGCGAGAACACCGATCTGCAGCTCGAGCTGGCAGCGGATGCGCTGCGCCTGCCGCCCTGGGAGGCGACCATCGGTCACCTGTCCGGCGGCGAGAAGCGCCGCGTCGCGCTGTGCCGGCTGCTGCTGTCCAAGCCCGACATGCTGCTGCTGGACGAGCCCACCAACCACCTCGACGCCGAATCGGTGGAATGGCTCGAGCATTTCCTGCAGCGCTTTGCCGGCACGGTGGTGGCCATCACCCACGACCGCTACTTCCTCGACAACGCGGCGGAGTGGATCCTCGAGCTCGACCGCGGCCAGGGCATTCCCTGGAAGGGCAATTACTCCGACTGGCTGGACCAGAAGGAGCGCCGCCTGGAGGTCGAGCAGAAGAAGGAGGACGCCCGCATCAAGGCGATGAAGGAGGAGCTCAAGTGGGTGCGCTCCAACGCCAAGGGCCGCCAGGCCAAGAGCAAGGCGCGCCTGGCGCGCTTCGAGGAGCTGTCCGACACCGACTACCAGCGCCGCAACGAGACCAACGAGATCTTCATCCCCGTGGCCGAGCGCCTGGGCAACGAGGTCATCGAGTTCAAGGGCGTGACCAAGTCCTTCGGTGATCGCTGCCTGATCGACAACCTCAGCTTCAAGGTGCCGGCCGGCGCCATCGTCGGCATCATCGGCCCCAACGGCGCCGGCAAGTCCACGCTGTTCCGCATGATCCAGGGCGTGGAGCAGCCCGATGCGGGCGAGGTCGCCATCGGCAAGACCGCCAAGCTCGCCTTCGTCGACCAGAGCCGCGAGAACCTGGCCAACGACAAGACGGTGTGGGAAGACGTCTCGGGCGGCCTGGACAACATCGTCGTCGGCCCCTTCGTGATGCCCAGCCGGGCCTACATCGGCCGCTTCAACTTCAAGGGCAACGACCAGCAGAAACTGGTGGGCAACCTCTCCGGCGGCGAGCGCGGGCGTCTGCACCTGGCCAAGACCCTGGCGCAGGGCGGCAACGTGCTGATGCTGGACGAGCCCTCGAACGACCTGGACGTCGAGACCTTGCGCGCGCTAGAGGAGGCGCTGCTCGAGTTCGCCGGCAGCGCGATGGTGATCAGCCACGACCGCTGGTTCCTCGACCGCATCTGCACCCACATCCTGGCTGCCGAGGGCGACAGCCAGTGGGTCTTCTTCAACGGCAACTACCAGGAGTACGAGGCCGACAAGAAGAAGCGCCTGGGCGAGGAGGGCGCGCGGCCCAAGCGGATGCGTTTCAAGCCGATCTGACGCGACGGCGGGCCGGACGGTTTGCCGTGCACGGGCTCCAAATTCGCTTTTTGCATATCGATCTGAGGAAATATCGGTTGGCCGGATAAGGCGGGACGGGCAGACTGCGGGCTTCTTCAATGTCTGTGGTCTGCTCTGTCATGCACCTCGCTGCCTTGTCCCCCGAATCGAAGCCGCTCACGCTGCGTCTTCCCCTGGCCCGTCGCGTCCTCCAGGGCCTGACCCGTCACCTGGCTGGCCTGGCGCTGTGCGGCTGGGCGTCGGGTGCGGCGCTGGCGGCGCCGCCGCTGCTGTCGCCGGCCGAGTTGTCGGCGCTGCTGAAAGACCCGGCGCGCGCCGAGCAACTGCGCATCGTCGACATCCGCGACCCCAAGTCCTACGCCGCGCAGCACCTGCCCGAGGCGCAGAACGCCCCGTATGCGCAGTGGCGCGGCCCGTCGTCCAACCCGGGTGAACTCCCCCCGTTGCCCAAGCTCACCGCGCTGGTCCAACTGCTCGGCCTGTCGCCGCAGACCCATGCGGTCGTCGTCTCCAGTGGTGCCGACGCCAGCGATTTCGGCGCCGCTGCGCGCGTGTACTGGACGCTGAAGGTGCTGGGCCTGAAGGAGCTGTCGGTGCTCAACGGCGGTGTCAAGGCCTGGTCGCAGGCCGGCCTGCCGCTGGGCACCAAGGGCTCGACCGCGCTGCCCAGCGACTATGCGCCGACGCTGGACACCTCGCTGATCGCCACGCGTGAAGAGGTGCGCGCGGCCATCGACTCCGGCAAGTCGCGTCTGGTGGATGCGCGTCCGGCTGACTTCTTCAACGGCTCGACGCGCCACCAGGCCGCGGCCGTCCCCGGCACCCTCAAGGGCGCGGTCAACCTGACGCACGACAGCTGGTTCGTCCCCGGCACGGCCACCTTCGTCGGCACGGACAAGGCACGCCAGATCGCGGCCAGCCTGCCGGCGGCGCCTGGATCGTCGGCGGCCGACACGGTGAGCTTCTGCAACACCGGCCACTGGGCGGCAACCAACTGGTTCGCGCTGTCCGAGGTCGCGGGACAGAAGGACGTCAAGCTTTACGCCGGCTCGCTGGTGGAGTGGACGCGTGACGCGCCGCTCGAGACGCTGGCCAATGTGCCCGGCCGTCTGCAGCAACTGGCGATCAACGCCAGGCTCTGGGCCGATCGGACTTTCAAGTGACGGCATCCTCCGGTTCGGTCGTGCGTTCCGCGACCTCTCCCGCGGCGGCCGCTCTGCCTGGAGCGGCCCCGCGTTGGCCGCTGACCGGGGCCATCGTCGCCTTCGCCGCCTTTCTGCTGTGGAGCGTGGCGGCGCGCCAGGCCCTGCTCTTCCTGATCGGTGTGGGCATGGGTGCGGCGCTGGCGGCCGCGCGTTTCGGCTTCACCACCGGGTGGCGCCAACTCGTCGAGCAGCGCGACCCGCGCGGCGTGGTCGGACAGGTGACGCTGCTGGCACTGGCCGCGATGCTGGCCATGCCCTTGCTCGGCGCCTTCCCTGAACTGCAGGCCGCGCTCGGCCCGCCCAGCGTCAGCCTGCTCGTGGGCGCCTTCGTCTTCGGCCTGACGATGCAGATCGCCGACGGCTGCGGCTCGGGCACGCTGTACAAGGCCGGGTTGGGTGTGCCGCTGAACATGGGCATCCTGCCGCTGTTCGCGCTGGGCAGCTTCCTGGGCTCCGTGCACCTGGACGCCTGGCTGGGTCTGGGGGCCATGTCGCCCGTGGGCGCGGTCGAGCAGTGGGGCGTGGGCCCCGCGCTGGGCGCGACGCTGGTCGCGCTGATCCTCGTGGGAACGGCCGCGCGCGGCTGGGCCGGCTGGCGGCAGCCCTGGATCGACCGCCGTTGGGTCTGGGGCGCGGTGGCGCTGGCCGTGCTCGCGACGCTGAACCTGCTGGTGGCTGGACAGCCCTGGGGCGTGGTCTATGGCTTCGGCCTGTGGGCGGCCAAGGTCGCCACCGCCACAGGCTTCTTCGATCCCGCGGCCAATGCCTTCTGGAGCCAGCCCGGCCACGCACAGCGCCTGGCGCAGACGGTGCTGCTGGACGTGACCTCGATCACCAACATCGGCATCCTGGCCGGCGCGCTGTGGGTCGCGGCGCGCGAGCGCGCATCGGCCGCCCCGCGCCCGCTGACGGCGACGCAGTGGGTGATCGGCCTGGCGGCCGGTTTCGTCATGGGCTACAGCTCGCGGCTGGCCTTCGGCTGCAACGTCGGCGCGATGCTCAGCGGCATCTCCACCGGCAGCCTGCACGGCTGGATCTGGGTGCCGATGGCCTTCGCCGGCACGCTGATCGGGCTGCGCGTGCGCCGCCGCTTCGGGTTCTGATGATGATGACTGCGACGCCAGCAACTCCGGCCACGTCCCCACGGCGCATCCTGCGGCTGCTGTTCTGGGCGGCCCTGACCGCCTTCCTCCTCTGGGACGTCCTCGGCGCCCCGGCCATCGACCTGCGCCAGGAGCCGCCGCTGATCGCCGCCGGCTCCGGGCAGGCGGCTTCGGGCGGGCACTGTTCGATGCCGGGGAAGTAGATCCGGGCGTGGCCTTGACGGTCGCGCCTGTCGGCGTCATCCCTGGTCGCCCTGAGCCTTGTCCAGCAAGGCCAGCCCGCGTTCGATCTGGCCCGCGCCTCGCGCCGATCGCAGCCGGAATCGCGTCTCGGCGTCGAACTCGCTGATCAGCAGCGTGGCGGCCTCGTCGAGCAGCCGATTCACCGTCGTGCCTCGGCTCCTGGCCAGATCCCGCAGGCGGGCATGCTTGTCATCGGGCAGGCGCAGGGTCAAGGCGCTCATCGGTTCCACTCCGACATGAAAGTTGCGGGATCGAGGATCCTGAGCCCGGGGAAACGCAGTTCGCCGGACCTCAGGTGGCGTGCATTGCCGGTGACGATGGCTTGCGCATGGGCGGCAACTGCCAACTCGACGAGGTGGTTGTCGGCTTCGTCGGCGAGGTTCGGTCTCCAGCCGAAGTAGACGCGTACCCAGGTGCACCTGCCGAGGAACACGTCGAGCAACTCCTGGCGCTCGCTGGGGGCGAGGCGGCTGCGGACGAAGATGTCTCCCCGACCGAGGACCTCCTCGTACTCGGCAAGCAAGGCAGCCCCCATGACCGGCTCCACCGTGCCTCGAAGGCAGACCCGGATGACGCCTGCCGGGGCACCGTCGCCAAGACAGGCGCTGACGAGCACTTTGGTATCGACAACCAGCCTCACGGTACTGATGGTAGCAAAAATGCTACCGTCATTTCGGCATCGGAGACGAACGACGACGATGTCGCGCGGGCGAAACCGACACTTCGTGTCCGCCTAAGCCCGCCACGCGGGCAATCGCCAACCCAGCCGCAGCGCCAGCATGCGGCTGCCGCTGGTGGCGAGCAGGGTGGCAAGCATCGCGAAGCCGGCATGCGCGCCGCTGTGCACCAGCGCGATGTACACCCAGCCGCCGACGAAGGCGCACACGGCGTAGGGGCGGTGGTCGCGCAGCACGGCGGGGATCTCGTTGCAGACGATGTCGCGCAGCACACCGCCGAAGACGCCGGTCACCACCCCGAGCAGCACCGCCACCAGGGCGGGCATGCCGGCCTGCAGGGCCACCTGCACGCCGGTGGCCGTGAACAGGCCCAGGCCGAGGGCGTCGGGCCACAGCATCGCGCGCTCGGTGGGGGCGAAGTGGCGCCGCCGCATCACCGTCATCACGGCCACGCACAGCAGCAGCACGCCCCACAACATCTCGACATGCCGCACCCAGAAGAACGGCCGCTGGTCGAGCAGCAGGTCGCGCAGCGTGCCGCCGCCGAAGGCGGCGAGCACGCCGACCACGCACACGCCTACGGCGTCCAGACGCTTGCGAGCGCCTTCGAGGACGCCGGACAGCGCGAAGGCCCCCGTGGCGGCGACCTCGATGGTCAGTCGCAGGGGGTCGGGGAGGGTCAGCTCAGGGTTCACCTGTGCATTGTCCTGTCGGCGGCGACGGCCCCGCGGTCGTCGCGGTTCCGTCGCCTGGACGGTGTGCCGCTCACGCCCGCGACAGTTGGCCCGAGGCCCCGGCGCGCCGCTTGCGCTCGACGCCGACGAAGGCGAAGTCCACCTCGGGCGCCAGGCCGCTGACGATGCGCGCGATGCTGCGGCCCGAGCCGCAGGAGTGCGTCCAGCCCAGCGTGCCGTGGCCGGTGTTGAGGTACAGGTTGGGCAGCTTCGAGCGCCCGATGATGGGCACGTTGCTGGGCGTGGCCGGGCGCAGGCCGGTCCAGAACTGGGCTTGAGTGGTGTCGCCGGCGCCAGGGAAGAGTTCCTCGACGCGGCGGACGATGGCCTCGCAGCGCACGCGGTTCAGGTCGCGGTCGTAGCCGTTGAGCTCGGCCGTGCCGGCGATGCGCAGGCGGTCGCCCAGGCGCGAGAACACGAGCTTGTATTCGTCGTCGGTCAGCGAGACCTGGTGCGCCATCGAGGCGTCCTTCACCGGCATCGTCACCGAATAGCCCTTGGCCGGGTAGATCGGCAGCTCGATGCCCAGCGGCTTGGCGTACAGCGGGCTCAGCGAGCCCATCGCCAGCACGTAGGCGTCGCCGCGGATGCGCTGGAAGCGGCCCTCGGCATCGGTGGCCTCGATGTGGTCGATGCGCCCACCGGCCTCGCGCAGCGCGGTCACGGTGTGGCTCATCAGGAACTCCACGCCGTCGATGCGGCAGCGCTCGACCAGCTCGCGGGCGAAGCGGTTGGCGTCGCCCGACTCGTCCTCGGCGGTGTAGGTGGCGCCGGCCAGTTGCGGGCGGATGTGGCGCAGCGCCGGCTCCAGGCGCACCGCCTCGTCGGCGGAGATCACGCGCCGGTCGCAGCCGAGTTCGCGCATCTGCGCCGCCGGGGCCTCGGCGCCGTCGAACTCCTTCTGGCTCGTGTAGAAGTGCAGGATGCCCTGGGTGCGCTCGTCGTAGGCGATGTCGCGTTCGGTGCGCAGCGCCTGCAGCGTGTCGCGGCTGTAGGTGCCCAGGCGCACGATCTGCTCGATGTTGTGACGCGTGCGCGCCGGCGTGCACTCGCGCAGGAACTGCAGGCCCCACATCCACTGGCGCATGTCGGCGCGCAGGCGGAACAGCAGCGGCGCATCTTCCTTGCCCAGCCACTTCAGCACCTTCAGCGGCGCGCTCGGGTTGGCCCAGGGCTCGGCGTGGCTGACCGAGATCTGCCCGCCGTTGGCGAAACTGGTCTCGGCCGCGGGGCTGGCCTGGCGGTCGACGACGACGACGTCGTGACCCAGCTGGCGCAGGAAGTAGGCGGAGGTGACACCGAGCAGACCGGCGCCGAGGACGATGACTTTCATGGCTGCATCCTTCGCCCGCAAGCGGGTCGTGGGGGTGGACAGGGGATCCGGTGTGCCGCTCCGGACCGCCACCTTCGGGCAGCTGCGTCATCGAGTCGACATGCTTCGCATGCTAGAGACACCCATTCCTTGAGTCCAATGCATTCTTTCTTGATGTTCGATGCGTTGAGCGTTATGCTTTGCCGATGACGCTCGTGCAGATGCGCCACCTGATCGCCCTGGCGGAAACCGGCTCGTTCCGGCGCGCCGCGGAGATGACCTTCCTGACCCAGCCGGCCTTCAGCCGCAGCATCAAGGCACTCGAGGACGAACTCGGCCAGCGCCTGTTCGACCGCAGGGGCTGGAACAGTGAGCCGACGCCTTTCGGCGAGGAGGTGCTCAAGCGCGCGCGCCGCCTCGTCCAGGAGGCCGAGCACCTGAAGGAGGACGCCCGCCGCGTGCAGGAGGGTCTGACCGGCACCTTGAGACTGGGCCTGGGCTCGGGCCCGGGGGCGATCCTGACGCAGCCGCTGCTGCGCCACATGGCCACGCACCATCCGCGCGCACACCTGGAACTGGCGCGGGCCAACACCGCGCTGCTGACGCTGGCGCTGCGCGAGCGGCGTCTCGATGCGCTGGTGATCGACGCGCGCTCGCTCGCACCCGCGCCCGACCTGGAGGTGCAGGCGGTGACCGAGCTGCGCGGCGCCTTCCTGTGCCGGCCCGACCACCCGCTGGTGCGCCGCGGCGTGCCCGTGCGGTTCGACGAACTTCGGGCCTATCCGCTGGCGTCGACGCCCTTGAGCGACGAGATCGACCGCCTGCTGGTCGAGCGCTACGGGCCGCAGGCCCACCTGGAGCGATGTGTGACCCTGCGCAGCGAGGAGATTGCCTCGCTCGTGGCCGTGGCCGAGGTGACCGACACCGTGGTGCTGACCACCCGCGCGGCCGCGCCCGCGCTGGTGGAGTTGACGCTGGATCCGCCGCTGCAGGCCAACGCCCGATTTGCGCTGGTGACGCTGGCCGGGCGCTCGGAGCCGCCGCTGCTGCCCTTGCTGAGGGCGCTGATCGTCGGCTGGCTGAAGGGGTGAGAGCACCCTCCAGGGCCAGGTGCTGCCCGTCGCTGCCCCGCGCGGGGGCGCAAGAAGACCTGGGGCGGCCCGGCGTCTTCTCTTGAGCCCCTTGGCGCGCCGACTCACTTCATCATCTGCACCAGCACCAGCGAGATCCCGGGCACCGCCACCAGCA
>Ga0172376_10007170_pt1 | contig 11924 bp, 10 predicted proteins | sample Lak35m_FD_121114 | JGI IMG/M metagenome (GOLD analysis project Ga0172376, IMG submission 121114) | Freshwater microbial communities from Kabuno Bay, South-Kivu, Congo - kab_092012_35m | ecosystem: Environmental > Aquatic > Freshwater > Lake | place: Democratic Republic of the Congo: South-Kivu...
CGAGCCAGCAGCGTCTGTCGCGGGTTCCGGGTCTGCTGAAACGCTTCCGCCAATCCGTCCTCGCCGCCGCCTGCTCCGGCAAACTCACCGCCGACTGGCGCGAAGAGAACCCGAGTGAAAATGCCGAATCCGATTTCAATCCCGACTACGAAGTGCCAGCGATTCCGAATGTTTGGAAATGGCGTCAGATCCAAGAGATCGGTGATGTGAAAAGCGGGAAGCGACTTCCCAAAGGGCGAGAACTTGTCAGCGAGGATACGGGGCACCTCTACCTGCGCGCCGGAAACCTAAAAGACGGAACTGTGCGATGCGACGGACTGCTTTTTGTGCCGACAGACGTCTGGCCCAAAATCAAAAACTACACCGTCGTTGGCGGTGACGTTTACATCACGATTGTCGGCGCGTGCATTGGCGATGCTGGAGTCATCCCCGAACATCTTTCAGGTGCGAACCTCACCGAGAACGCTGCGAAGGTTTGCAATCTGCGACGGATCACGTCGCATTTCCTTTCAAGTTGGCTTCGATCGCAACACTGCCAAACGATCATTCAGCAAAACATTCTTTCTGCCGCGCAAGGAAAGCTCGCACTGTTTCGCATCCAGCAACTCCCTGTTCCTGTCCCCCCGCTGTCCGAGCAACAAGAAATCGTGCGTCGAGTCGAAAAGCTGTTCGCGTTCGCGGACCAGATCGAGGCGCGGCTGAGGCAGGCTCAAGCGCACGTCGACCGCCTCACGCAGTCGCTCTTAGTAAAAGCCTTCCGAGGCGAACTCGTCCCCACCGAACACGCCCTCGCCACCGCCGCCAGCCGCGACTACGAACCCGCCTCCGCCTTGCTCGAACGCATCCGAACTGCGAGCGCAGATGCTCCCAAAGCCAAACGCACTCGCCGCAAATCCGCTGAGTGAGCACGGTAAGAAGTATTCCACACGAAGGTTCGGAGCCGCAAAGAAGACGACCAATCCCGATCGCGACTCCGTGTCTGCCCGTGAGACTTCAACCTTCGCTCGTCTTGCGAGCCATTGCGGCAACGCTGGACACGACGCCCCGCGCTCAGGCCAACGAAAGGCGAGCGTAGAACATCGCATGGGACTCAGTGCGACCATCCCCGTCACGTGGAGCCGACCGAAAGTGAGATGCCCGGCGTTTTACGGACAGGCAGGCACCTCACTGGACGGAGAAAGCCGCGCCGATGATTCGTCGAGACCTTGCCGTTGCACGGAGCGAGTGGATTCACGAGGCAACCAGCAACGACCAAAAGATCGAGCGCGAGAAGTCTGAGTTTCTGCTCTTTGAAACGACCGAAGGCCGAGCGGACTTCCACGCTTTGCGGCATACCTTCATCTCGAACTTGGCTCGAAGCGGTGTGAGTCCCAAGGTAGCTGGCTCGCCACAGTACCATCACGCTGACAATGGACCGATACGCGCATGTCGGACTGCTTGAGATGAACTCGGCACTTCAAGCTGTGCCCAGCATCGGAGAGCGCGGAGCTTTGGCCGCATCCATCGTTGCCCAGCAGGAAGGCTCATCCGTTTTGGTTGCACCCATGGTTGCACTCAATTCGGTGCAACCATTGTGTTATCAGGAGTTGTCACTCGCGGCGGACAACTCCACAGCACTCAGTCACGGAGCGTTGGATTTGCTGCGAATTAGCGGCAATTGCGAAGCCGTGACAACGTCTGAGAAACTATCCCCGACAGGATTCGAACCTGTGACCTACGGTTTAGGAAACCGTCGCTCTATCCATCTGAGCTACGGGGACTGATGAAGGTGGACTATCTCGGACCTCGGACGGTGTCGCAAGCCGCTCGCAAGAGTGATTTCAGCGGGCTCTCTGCCTCGAGTCATCCGCTCTTTATGGCTTGCGTCGGGCTGTGAGTCGCACGGTGTTGCCGTCGAATGCGAAAGCGATTTGCGAGTCGTCGAAGATCGCGTGAAACAAGTCGGCGGGGCTGGCCTTGGTCATCTTGATGTCGAGTCGGCGGGTGAGATCGATTCCGGCGGCTTTCAGTTCATCGGCGTCGTAGGCAAACACGAAGTTCGATTTCGACTCGACGGCTTGCATGATCGCCAACAATGGGGCGGACTTAATTTCGAAGGTAAAAGTCACGGCCTTGGTCCCAGTTGTGGCGGGCTGGGTGTTGGTTGGAGTCGTGCGAGGGGCGCGGAGGCTCGCGGCAAGGGCTTCGTGTTCTTCGACGGTGGCGCTGACGAGCACCTTGGAGCCTTTCACACTGGCGCGGATGGATGGGAATTGGACCTGCCAGGCAGACACGACCTCGGGAGTTTTTGATTTCACCTCATAGCTGCGCTCGATGCTCGCGGAGTCGGGCAGTGGCACGAACCGCACGCTCGTCCCTTTCGGGTGCCATTCGATGCTTAAGTCGAATTGAGCAGCGACTAAGAGCAACATCTCGGTCGGCGAGGCGTTGGGGATGCTGCCCGACGGCCATAGGTCGTGTGGCACTCGCTCGGGGTTCTCGATTTTGAATCCGAACAACTCGGCAATACGGCTGGTGAGATGTGCAGGTCGATCGAAGTCATCCCACTGCAACGAGCGGCGTTGCAGTAAGGCTAACGGCGGTTTGAAGGGTGAGTTCACTCCGCCCAGGAGTTGATCTGTTTGCAGTTCGATGACTGTTCGCAGCCGCCGCGTCGTTGTGGTCGGTCCTATGTAAATTGTGTGACCGACGACACTCAGGCCAAGTCCTGCTTGCTCACAGAGTTGTCTGAGGATGTCTCGGAGCGGCGTGCGTTGAAGATCGATGCTGATCTTCGTTTCCGGATCCACTCGGCGATCGAGCAAGATCGAAATCTGCCGCGTTTCAGACAGTTTACGGAGGCCAGTACGGAGCGACTCGTCGGTCCACGTCAGGCCGAGTGGCTGATTGAGCGCTTCCTCGAACTTGGCGCCGATGACAGGTTTGAAGGGTTTGGACGGAACATCACGCCGGTCGTCCGCAAAACCTGGTGTGACCAGTCCAAGCAGCATCACGAGTATCCCAAAACCCATCGCCGCAGTCCGTGCGACGCGCCCAAGACCCCGAAATCTGAGGCAGTTTCGTTGGTGGAGTGAGGAATCGGCCATTGTTAGGATGCCTCCGAACTGGTGACTCGCTGGGAGACGCGCAAATCTCAGCCAATCTGCGTCGTCGGTTGTTGTAGGGTTCGCTGCGCTGGTCGGTCGGGATGAGATCTCAACCAACACACCTTTGAAAGATCGCCATGCTGAAGACACATGCTGTCGGCATTGACTTGGGAACCACTTACTCGTGTATCGCGCACCTCAATGAGCATGGTGAGCCGGTCACATTGGCCAATCAAGAAGGTGAACTGACGACGCCCTCGGTGGTGTTGATTGATGATGGTGAAGCGGTCATCGGCACCGAGGCCCTCCGCAATGCCATCGTCCGACCGGATCAGGTCATTCAAAGTGCGAAGCGTTGGATGGGTGATCCCAAGAAGCATTGGACGATTGATGGCAAACGCTACACGCCAACCGACGTCGCGACGCTGATTGTCAAAAAACTCTTATCAGCGGCAGAAGAAAAGCTCGGGAAGATCGAGCAAGCCGTCATCACTGTGCCCGCGCAGTTCAGTGAGTTGCAACGGCAAGCAACGGTCGAAGCTGGCCTGAAAGCGGGGCTGAAACGTGTCGACATTATCAACGAGCCCGTCGCGGCCGCATTGTGTTATGTGCTCGGCACCGAGGGCTTGTGGTTCACTGAGTTGGCCGATGAGCAACGTATTCTGGTGTACGACCTCGGCGGTGGTACGTTCGACTTGTCGGTGGTGCGTTATCACAAGAACGAAGTCCGCGTGATTGCTAGTGCGGGTGATCTCAATTTGGGCGGCATCGATTGGAACAAGACGCTGCAAGACGCCATTGCCGGCCAATTCGCGCGCGAGTTCGGTGTGGACCCGCGCGATGATGCGCACAGCGCTCAATTTCTGGCCCTTGAAGTTGAGAACACCAAGCGAGCGTTGTCGGTCCGTCCCAAAGCCGCATTGACCGTGCAGCACGACGGGCATCGCAAGACGTATCAAGTCGAGCAACCGCAGTTCGAACGACTGACCCAAAAGTTGGTCGATCGCACCAGCGAGATCACGCAGAAGATGCTCAAGGAGAACAAACTCTCTTGGGGACACATCGACGTGATTCTGACTGCAGGTGGTTCGTCACGCATGCCGATGGTTCGTAACTCTCTCAAGAAAATCGGCGGGCGGACACTCAATACATCCCTTAGCCCTGATCTCTCAATCGCTCATGGAGCAACCTATTACGCGGGCATGTTGCTGACGAATTCCGACTTCGCAAAGTCAATCCTCAGCGAGAAGGCGTCGGCGCGTTTGGCAAGTTTCAAACAGCAGAACGTGAATGCTCGTGGCTTGGGCATTTTGGTGCGCGACGAGAGGAACGAACGTGTGCCGCACTATTTGATTCCGGCGAACACGCCGCTGCCTGCTGAGTTCACGCAGTCCTATGGCACAGTGCGAGCCAATCAAAAGCGAGTCCACCTGCGGATCGTCGAAAGTGGGACGATGGGTGATCAGCAATTCGTCGAATTAGGCACTTGTGTGATCGAAGACTTACCGGCCAATCTGCCTGAGAACTCTTTGATCTCGGTCACCATTTCTTATGACGATCAAGCTCGTGTGCATGTGAAGGCGAAGGACGTCACGAGCGGCAAGAGCGCGACGACGACAATTGTTCGTGAAGAGAACCTGCTGACGAAGGATGTGGCGGGCATCACTTCTGGCACAGCGGACGCTGACGAAGATTGGCGCTCGGATGATTTGAAGGTCCGCGCGTCCGATGTGGATGCCAAGAAGAAAGCGGATCAATGGGCGGTTGTACCCACGAGCAAAGCGCCGGTGATTAAAACTCCCACTCCAGGAATGCGGTCCGCTCCTGTGGCGGGGTCAAAACCTTTGGCAGGCCCCACGGCCGGATCAAAGCCCACGGTAGGCCCGCGCGCGGTGCCCACAGCGAAGGCGGTCGTCTCGAAGCCCGCCAAGTCGACGACTTCGAGATTTGATGACGATGAAGAGTTGGAAGGTGCGGGCCGACCGGTCCCGCTGTGCAACGAGTGTGGCGAGCCGCTCGATGGCAAAGGCCGCTGCCTTGCCTGTGAGCTCACGAGGGGACCGTCGAAGGCTATTGGCACGAAACACTCGCCTGGAGCCAAGCCGGTTGTTGGTGGCAAACCTGTTGGTCCAAAGCCGAGCGTGGGGGCGAAGCCGACAGCTCAAGTGCCGAAGAAGCCGGCTCCTGGTGGCAGTCCAAGTGGAGCACTCGCCGCTGGTCGCAAAGGTCCGCCTTCGGGCATCATCAAAACGGGACCATTGAGTGCTCCTCAGATTCCGATCGACGACGACGAGATTCTGGAGTTAGCTCTGGCTGAAGAGCGCACCACCAAGAAGCCCGTGACCAAGACCTCGATTCCCGTTGTGACACCGAAAGCCGTCACGCCTGGCGCCAAACCCAAAACACCAAGCGTCAAAGGCCTGCCAATGCCGCCGTCGCTGGGTGACAAGAAGAAGTCGTCACTGAAAAAAGGTGATCTCGCCGATTCGGGTGAAGATGAGTTCTTCAAATTGTCCGATTGAGTGTGAGGGCCAGCGTGCGGCGCGAGACCTTACGCGACGCTCTAAGTGTCGCCGCCCCAATTTGACGATTCGACCACGAGGCAGAGCAGGGCCCTGCTTCCCATGGGATCGATTGAGCCTGGATGTTGCTTGCCGAGCGGTCCGAAATTCCGTGCCTAGCGGCTGAACTGGCCTGAATTCAAGCCTGCCAAGGCACTGTTCTCAGGCTTGAGAGCAAGCTCCCCAACCGGTTCCGAAGGTGGTTATTTATGTGTTGCCATGATCGCAACAAAGCCACTAAAGGTTCGTCCGCCGATCGAAGTTGTCACTCACGGACAACCTCATCACTCACAAACTGGGTCGGATGCAACTGAGAGAACTAAAGGAGTTGGTTCATGTCGAGGCTTCTCACGCGATGTCTCACTGGTGCGGTAGCGATCGCTACCAGCTTGGCGACGGCTGGCGTTACGCACGCCAGCGAGGCAGATCTAGTGCTGCCAGAAGGGCTCACAACGACTCCGATCCTTGGCACGACGACTGGCGTGCTGCTCATGGTGGGATTGGGTGTGTGTTTGCTCGGCGGTGCCTTCGGCCTGTTGATGTGTCAGCAACTTAAGAACCTGCCCGTGCACCGTTCGATGCGCGAGATTTCGGAGCTGATCTATGAGACCTGCAAGACGTATCTCGTCACGCAGGGCAAGTTCATTCTGATCCTCGAAGTCTTCATCGGCGCGATCATGGTCGCCTACTTCGGGTGGTTGAGGCATATGGAACCCGCAAAGGTCATCACGATCTTGGCCTTCAGTTTAGTCGGGATTGCCGGTAGCTACGGGGTGGCCTGGTTCGGTATCCGTATCAACACGTTCGCCAATTCGCGTGCGGCTTTCGCGGCGTTGACCGGCCGGCCGTTTCCGGCCTATGCGATTCCGCTGAAGGCGGGCATGAGCATCGGCATGCTGCTGATCTCAACCGAGCTTGTACTGATGCTGGGTATCTTGTTGTTCGTCTCACCTGATTACGCTGGGCCATGTTTCATTGGCTTCGCAATTGGCGAATCGCTGGGTGCCTCTGCACTTCGCATCGCGGGCGGCATCTTCACGAAGATTGCAGACATTGGTTCGGACCTCATGAAGATTGTCTTCAAGATCAAAGAGGACGACGCACGGAATCCCGGCGTGATTGCGGACTGCACTGGAGACAACGCCGGCGACTCGGTTGGCCCTTCGGCAGATGGTTTTGAAACTTATGGAGTGACGGGCGTCGCGCTCATCACTTTCATTCTGCTTGCCGTGAAGGAACCTGCGATTCAAGTTCAGCTCCTCGTTTGGATCTTCATGATGCGAGTCATGATGATCGTGACGAGTGCTGCCTCGTACTGGATTAACGATGTCATCGCTAAGAACCGTTACGGGCAAGCTCAGCAGATGAACTTTGAGCAACCGCTGACGGTGCTGGTGTGGCTGTCGTCGATCGTATCGATCGTTGCGACTTACGCTGTTTCGTATGTGCTGATCCCAACGATTGGCGGTGACGCGTCACTTTGGTGGAAGCTCTCGACGATCATCACTTGCGGCACGCTCGCTGGGGCCATCATTCCCGAACTTGTAAAAGTCTTTACATCAACCGAGTCCGCTCACGTTCGCGAAGTCGTGACGTCGTCTCGTGAAGGCGGTGCGTCGCTCAACATTCTGTCGGGACTGACGGCCGGTAACTTCAGCGCGTACTGGATGGGGCTCGCGATCACGCTGCTGATGGCGACCGGCTACTTCGTGAGTAATTCAGGTCTCGAAGCGGTCATGACGGCACCGGCTGTCTTTGCATTCGGACTCATCGCTTTCGGCTTCCTCGGAATGGGACCGGTGACAATTGCCGTCGACTCTTATGGACCGGTGACGGACAACGCTCAGTCGGTCTTCGAGTTGTCCTGCATTGAAGCGATCCCGCAGATCTCGAATGAAATTCAACGCGACTTTGGTTTCAAGCCAGAGTTCGAACGCGGCAAGCTCTTTCTCGAAGAGAACGACGGAGCGGGCAATACCTTTAAGGCGACTGCAAAGCCGGTGTTGATTGGCACCGCTGTTGTCGGTGCGACGACGTTGATCTTCTCAATCATCATGGAGTTGACCGACAAACTGACCGACGCCACTGCGGTCGCCAATCTGTCGATCATTCACCCGCCGTTCTTGCTGGGACTCGTGATGGGTGGTGCGGTCATTTACTGGTTCACGGGGGCGTCGACGCAAGCGGTCTCAACTGGGGCGTATCGGGCCGTTGAGTTCATCAAGGCCAACATTAAGCTCGACTCCAACGCCACAAAGGCATCGATTGAAGACTCGAAGAAGGTCGTTGAGATCTGCACGCAGTACGCGCAGAAGGGCATGTTCAACATCTTCTTGACGGTGTTCTTCAGCACGTTGGCCTTCGCGTGTCTCGATCCTTACTTCTTCATTGGCTATCTGATTTCGATCGCGTTGTTCGGTCTCTATCAGGCGGTCTTCATGGCGAATGCAGGCGGTGCCTGGGACAACGCAAAGAAGCTCGTCGAGACCGAATTGCATGAGAAGGGCACGCCGCTGCACGACGCCTGCGTTGTCGGCGATACGGTCGGTGATCCGTTCAAGGACACTTCCTCGGTCGCGATGAACCCGATCATCAAGTTCACAACGCTCTTTGGTTTGCTCGCCGTCGAACTGGCGATTGGCCTCGATCGTAGTTTGTCGATCGGACTCGCGATCGTGTTCTTCCTGATTTCGGTATTCTTTGTGTGGCGCTCGTTCTACGGCATGCGGATTGGCACATCCGAAGAGCACGCGAACGTTGCGAGATCCTCATCGAGTAACCGCGGTGGAAGCAGCCGTCCGCAGCATTCGGCCGGCAGCGTGAGTCCTTACAGCGCTGCCGGCGTGACCGAGTCCACTCGGTACTAAGCTACGGATCGCAGGAAATACCTGCGCTCCGACGTGAACCGCACGCGCCAGCGTCGGGCGAGAAAACTAAGTCCTGCGACTAGCGTCGGCGGCTCACATTGAGCGCGACTGTTTTCTGCGATCCGTATCAGATTTCTCTTGGGTGTCTGTGTAGCCGCACGGAAACGATTTTCTAGCAATTGGGTGAAGCTTGGATCGAGAGGCTCACAACGCCTGGCCAGTGTGAGCGCACGGTGATTTCTGAGAATGCAAGAAACGGGGAGCGACTCCAGTCGCTCCCCGTTTTTTCTTTTTAAGTCATGGCCAATGTCTGACTTGAGCATCTAGCAAATGCCAGCTCGATTGATGGTCGCAGCTTGAACGCCGTCGCTGGATGTCGAAGTGCAACGATTCCGGTGTGCTCGTGGGGCAAACTTCATGTTCTGGATAAAGGGAGACGCTTCCGCCGGTCTGTTGTCGTGTCGATCGTGACAGTTTTGCCGGGTTTGCCGATTGGATGTGCTTCGTAATTCGGGCAAGTGGCAGGAATCGAGAGGCCGGTCGTGACTGCCTTTCGGCGTGGGGAATAATTGCCGGGGAAAAGTGCGCGGTTAGGTCGGCTCTAACGCCGCATCGTTCGGGATGTGACCTAGAGTCAAATTGTGATCCCGATCCCGTGCGCGATTCGCTCAGACGCCCGGCTGGATGCCGAGTTGACTCGCAGGATGCGTCCTCTTTGCCCCTTGCACGGGGACAGCCTTAGAGAGTGAGCTTTCTTCATCATGCCCGAATTCAGCCTGCAGTTGCTGGTCTTTCTGACTTGCGTCGGCCTCTACACCATCGCCGCCGCGATCTGGGACATTCGCATTAAGAAGATCCCTAACAAGCTGACGCTTCCGGTGTTTGGATTGGGCCTGCTGTACCAAGTGGGATTTAATGGCCTGGCTGGTCTGACGGATGGCCTCGCTGGCTTCGCGGTCGGGTTCGGTCTGCTGTTCGTGTTATGGATGATTGGTTCGGGCGGCGGTGGAGACGTGAAACTGATGGGCGCGCTCAGCGTGTGGCTTGGCTTCAAGCTGACCTTGTGGGTCTTGGTTGGAAGCGCGTTTCTGTCGATGGTGCTGAGCCTGTTGGTGATCACGGCGAGCTTCTTTACGCGTGGCAATACCGCGACGCGTCGAAAGTACTTTGCCGCACCTGCTCCGAAGGATCCCAATCAAAAGCAGGCCGAAACCGTTGAGAGTCGTTTGAAACGACGTCCATTGGGTTTTGCCGTGCCAGTGGCGTTAGCCACATGGCTGATTGTCCTGATGTTCTTGCCGCAATGGCCGTTTGTGAAGAAGGCCGAAGCCGAGCAGAAGCCGGCAGTCAGCAAACTGAATTAGGACGAGGATTGGTATCGCAGGCCTGCGAGCGCGAGCACGAATCATCGATCAGTGTGATTGCGCTTGGGCATCAAAACTACATCTCCGTTGAACGCAGAGGTTACTCATCATGCGTCGTCATCCAACAACCACTCCGCATGAAGCGGTTGCTTCGTCGCGTCGGCGTCGTGGGTTGTTGAGCTTCGAATTGGTGCTGACCTTGCCCATCTTGGGATTGGTGCTGTTCGGGCTCTTTGAGTTTTCGCTGCTGTTCGTGGCCCGTGCCGACATGGTCGAAGCGGCACGGCGCGGCGTGAGGAAAGCATCCCTGCCTGGTGTCACTTTGGCCGATGTTGAAAGTGAAGTGCGGCAGTCATTACCCATCAATTTGCAGAACTCGCTGCAGGTGCAGGTGCGTGGTGGCGAGTTCTCTGGCGAAACCGTTGCGGTCCAAGTGTGGGCGGACATGCAGGCCGCAGCACCCGACCTTTTGTGGCCAATCGGCATCACGCTGCAAGATCAGCAACTTTATGCCGTTGCGCACATGGTCCGAGAGTGAACTCTCCAGAATTCTCAGTACTGACTGAAAAACTTGTCCCATATTGAACGTGGAATCGTAGGCCGCGAGTCGGCTTGCAGTGCGGAGTTGCGACTCCGCAACTCCCTCAGCGTGACAGCGATTTAAGGAGCGGAAGCGGTGAAGAACCTAACCCCAGCCAAAATGATCCTGCTGGTTGTGCTCGCCTTTGGCGGCATGATCGGGCTGTTTGTCGTGAAGCGGCTGATGGCCGTTGAGCCTCCGCCCAAAAAGGCCGCGACGCGAATGATTCCGTTGGCATTAGCTGACCTTAAGCCCGGCCAGTTGGTCACTGACAAGCATGTCGGCATGGGGCCTTGGCCTGTCGAAGAGATTAAGGGCGACATGTTGCTCGCTCAGACGGCTCCGGTCGGGCGTATCGTCAAAGAAGGCATCAAGGCGGCCACGCCATTTCATGGCAAGGCCTTGTACTCGCATGGTGAAAAGCCGCCGTTGTCGGTGAGTGATGGCTATCAAGCCGTCACTCTGAAAGTGATGGACAACACCCAGATCCTCAACGGCTTGATCAAGGCCGGCGATCATGTCGACATCAAGTTCACATTGAAGGAGATGCGTGACGATCCTCGCGTGCAGAAGCTTGGTGGTTTGACCATGACGCTCTTTAAGGGTGTCCAAGTTCTGACGGTGAATACTGACTTCGTGCAGGCCCCGTTGTTGCCCGCTCAAAACTCGATCACTGTTGAAGTGCATGAGTCCGATGCCAACTTGTTGTTGTTGGCCGCATCGAAAGGCGACATCAACTTCACCTTCACGGAGAAACGTAGTGAGCGTGGTCGTTCGGCGATCGCACTCAAGGACGCTGATCGAGCGACGTTGGAAGAACTGCTGGGACTTGAGCCTCTCAAAGAACCCGAACCACCAAAGCAAATCGAACCACCGCAAGTGACTGACATCTATCGTCGCAGCGGCCGCTACACGCAGTATTTCCGCGACAACTATCCGGCACCGAGCCCCTATCCGATGGGCTATAACATCAATGGCTACCCGGCCGCCTATGCTGGTCCGGGAGCGGCTGGAGGCCAAACCTATCCTGGCTATGGCCCTGGTTATGGGCCTGGATTCTTCAACGGTGCTGCCAATCCCTATTGGAATACCGGCGGGGGGATGGGCGACTTCAACCCGAATTCGCCTTACGGCTACGGCCCGCAACGTACCTCGGTCCCGGTCATCGGTGTCCCGAACACAATGACACAACCGGGTTCAGTGGCGCCGAATCAAGGCGGCTATGGGCCGGGCTATGGAGGATCTGGCTATGGAGCTCCGGGGCAATGGCAACCAGGCCTGTCTCAACAGCAGTCTTATAGTCCGCATCGGGATCAACTTTCGTCAGCGAATACCGGTCGACGTCGGTAATTCAAACTGCCGTTTGACTGGTCATGCGAACGACTAACACAAAGCGACTCGGCATGCCGAGTCGCTTTGTGTTAGTCGTTCGCATGACCAGTCAAACGGCAGTTTGAATTACCGAC
>Ga0172376_10007172_pt1 | contig 11920 bp, 11 predicted proteins | sample Lak35m_FD_121114 | JGI IMG/M metagenome (GOLD analysis project Ga0172376, IMG submission 121114) | Freshwater microbial communities from Kabuno Bay, South-Kivu, Congo - kab_092012_35m | ecosystem: Environmental > Aquatic > Freshwater > Lake | place: Democratic Republic of the Congo: South-Kivu...
GAGCGTGAGCCGTGTCCTCGACGAGGTCGCGGGACGGTTCGGCACGTTCCCCCAGGACAGAGTCGACGGTCTCACCGTCGACTGTGGTGACTGGTGGTTCAACCTCAGGCCCTCGAACACCGAGCCGCTGTTGCGCCTCAACCTCGAGGCACCCACCCGCGAGACCTGCGACACCCGGGTGGCCGAGGTTCTCGCGATCGTCACCTCCGTCTGACCCGGTCTGACCCGGTCTGTGGTGGTCTGACCCGGTCAGATGTCGGCGCGCGCGGCCTCCGCCGAGTGGGCCCGTGCCCGGTCTCTGGTTGAATGGCGGTCATGAGCGTCGAAGCATCGTTGTTGAGGATCCTCGCCTGCCCCGAGGACAAGGGCCGGTTGTGGCTCGCCGAGGACGGCTCCTTCCTCTACAACCCGCGACTGCGTCTCGCCTACGAGGTCCGCGAGGGGATTCCCGTGATGCTCGTCGACGAGGCCCGGCGCGTCGACGATGCCGAGCATGCAGGGCTCGAGGCGGCGATCGCCGCGGGCCGCATGACATCGTCGCTCTGAGCGTCTCGCTACACTCAACTCTCGCGGTCGGGCTGACCAGAGAGGTGCCAGTGGGCCCCAGCCTCCGCGGATCGCGGATCCTCCGCGTCCGTCCGACGACCCTGCGCACCCCCGCGCACCGACCACTGGAGACACCATGACCACCATCGCTTCGCGCCCCGACTACCGGGTCGCAGATCTCTCGCTCGCACCGTTTGGCCGCAAGGAGATCCACCTCGCCGAGCACGAGATGCCCGGCCTGCGCTGGCTCCGCAAGGAGTTCGGCCCGTCCAAGCCTCTCGCGGGAGCGCGGATCTCGGGGTCGCTGCACATGACGATCCAGACCGCGGTGTTGATCGAGACGCTCGTCGAGCTCGGTGCAGAGGTGCGCTGGGCCTCGTGCAACATCTTCTCCACCCAGGACCATGCGGCCGCGGCCGTGGTTGTGGGCCCGAACGGCACCGCCGACAACCCGCAGGGCGTGCCCGTGTTCGCATGGAAGGGCGAGACGCTCGAGGAGTACTGGTGGTGCACCGAGCAGATGCTCACCTGGCCCGACGGCGGCCACGCCAACATGATCCTCGACGACGGTGGCGATGCGACCCTGCTGATCCACAAGGGGACCGAGTACGAGCGCGCCGGCGCGGTTCCCGATCCGGGATCGGCCTCGAACGCCGAGCTCGCGATCGTGCTCGGCCTGCTGCAGCGCTCGCTGCGCAACGAGCCGACCAAGTGGACCGAGATGGGACGCCACATCAAGGGCGTCACCGAGGAGACGACCACGGGAGTCAAGCGCCTCTACAAGATGGCCAAGGACGGCGAATTGCTGTTCCCGGCGATCAACGTGAACGACTCGGTGACCAAGAGCAAGTTCGACAACCTCTACGGCTGCCGCCACTCGCTGATCGATGCGATCAACCGCGCCACCGACGTGATGATCGCGGGCAAGCTCGCGGTCGTGTGCGGGTACGGCGACGTCGGCAAGGGATGCGCCCAGTCGCTGCGCGGTCAGGGTGCGCGTGTCATCGTCACCGAGATCGACCCGATCAACGCCCTGCAGGCCGCGATGGAGGGATACCAGGTCGACACACTCGAGTCGGTGCTCGGCGAGGTCGACATCTTCGTGACCGCGACCGGCAACGAGGCCATCGTCACCGTGGAGCACATGGCGGGCATGAAGCACAACGCGATCGTGTGCAACATCGGGCACTTCGACAACGAGATCGACATGGCCGGTCTCGCCCGCAGCGGCGCCACCCGCGACGAACTGAAGCCCGGGACCGACCTGTGGACGTTCCCCGACGGCCATGCGGTGATCGTGCTCGCCGAGGGCCGTCTCGTGAACCTCGGGTGCGCCACCGGTCACCCGAGCTTCGTGATGTCGTGCTCGTTCTCGAACCAGGTCATCGCACAGATCGAGTTGTTCAACAACCTCGAGAACTACCCGACGGGCGTCTACGTGCTCCCGAAGCGGCTGGATGAGCAGGTTGCCCGCGCGCACCTCGATGCTCTCGGCGTGAAGTTGACCAAGCTCACCGACGAGCAGGCCGAGTACCTCGACATGGATCCCGCGGGTCCGTTCAAGCCGGACCTCTACCGCTACTGATCGACCGCCCCTCGTTCGGTGGCCGTTGCCGGCGACATCTGGAACAGGCGCAGGGTGACTTGCACCAGGGGCCCGATGCCGAGTGCGAAGACCACGGTGCCGAACCCGACGGTTCCGCCGAGTGCGACACCGACGGCGAGCACCGCGATCTCCACGACCGTGCGCGCGAGTCGCACGCTGATGCCATAGCGCGCGTTCAGGCCCATCATCAGACCGTCGCGGGGTCCCGGTCCGAGTTCTGCACCGATGTACAACCCCGAGCCCGCCGCGATCGCCAGCATCCCGAGCGCGACGTACAGGACCCGAACCGCCATGGTGGACGTCTCGGGGATCAGGGGTTCTGCGAGGTTCTCGACGATCCCGATCTGCACGGCGTTCAGCACCGTGCCGATTCCCGGGCGCAACCGCAGCGGGATCCAGAGCAACAAGACGGCGAACCCGGCGATCACGATGACGGTCCCGACCGCGAGGTCGCTCCGTGCCGAGACGCCCTGGTGGAACACGTCCCACGGGGGCACGCCGATGTCAGAGACGATGAAGAAGGCGATGCCGATGCCGAAGAAGGCCAGACCCGTCACACACCGCGCGAGTCGCTCGGGAAATCTCTCGGCGAGGGGCTGCGCGGCCGTGGGGGAGGGGCCCGTCACCATGGTGATCCACCGTACCGAACTCGCCGCGACGGACACCGGTGGATTGCACCGGGGTGCGATCGCGGTGCCGATCAGGGCTGTGGGTGTCCTCGACGGAGCACTGCGCGAGGAGGTCACGGCGCTCAAGTACGGGCGCAACCGTCGCATCGCTCGTGACCTCGGCGATCTCGTCGCCGGCCCGTTGGCGGATCTCGTGTCGGAACTTCCGACCGATGCCCCGTGCGTGGTGACGTGGATTCCCACCGCACCGTCACGCGCCAGACGACGAGGGTTCGATCACGCAGAGCTCATCGCGCGCCGGGCCGCGCGAGCCGCGGGTCTGCGGTGTCGGAGACTCCTGCGCAGGGTGGACGAGTCGCGCCAGACCGGATCCGGCAGGCGTGCGCGCGCCACAGGGCCGCAACTGGTGGCTGGCAGAGGATGCCGGGGGCACACTGTGGTGCTGGTGGACGACGTCGTCACCACGGGCGCCACGGTGCGGGCGGCGGCGACTGCGGTCATGCTCGCGGGGGCAACGGGCGCTGCGTGCGTGTGCGTGGCGTCCGTGGGCCGGGGGGAGTGACTCAGACGAGTGCGAGTCGGCGTGCCGCGGCGATCGCGGGCGTCGAATCCTCGCCGACATGGATGCCGTGCATCCCGAGGGCGAGGGCGGCGTTCACGTTCGCCTCGAGGTCGTCGAGGAATGCCGTGCGGGTCGCAGTCGCACCGAGCCGTTCCATGGTGAGCTCATAGATCGCCGGATTCGGCTTGCGCATGCCGACTTCGTGGCTGTCGACGATGACGTCGAACACCGCCTCGAAGTCCATGAGTGGCCACCACCACTCGCGGAACTCGCGCACGTTGTTGGTGAGGATGCCGATCCGGCGTCCCGCACCGCGCAGATCATGGATGAGACGCACCATGTCGTCGTTGAGTGCGAACGAGAACGCCGGACCACTGCCCGAGGGCGGCTTCTCGGCGGGGACCGTCGCCCTGATCCCGGCGGCGTCGAGCATCTGCGTGGTGATCTCGCGGCACTCGGCGAGCGTGATCTCGCCGCGCTCAACCCGGTGCCACTGGTGGTCGGTGTCGAGATGATGCGGGCCCATCACGATCTCCGCCACGACCGCCGGATCGTGGTCGGGGTATCTGCGCGTGAAATCGCGAGGACCTCCGTTGCGCATGATCACCCCACCGAGGTCGAAGATCACCGTGTCCACGGTCGCTGTCGTCACGGCACAAGTATCACCCCGGGTTCGTCCCCGGGGCGAACCGTTCCCGGGAGCGTCCGCCGATAGGCTCGCCATTCGCATGAACCTCCTGGACAAGGTCCTGCGCGCCGGTGACGGCAAGCGGGTCAAGGCCCTCCAGGGACTCGTCCCGGAGATCAACGCCCTCGAGGCGTCGGTGAAGGCCCTCTCCGACGACGCGCTGCGCGCCAAGACCCCCGAGTTCCGCCAGCGACTCGAGCGGGGTGAGTCCGTCGACGACCTGCTCGTCGAGGTTTTCGCGGTCGTGCGCGAGGCGGCCAGCCGGGTGATCGGCCAGCGCCACTTCGATGTCCAGATGATGGGTGGAGCGGCACTGCACTTCGGGTGGGTGGCCGAGATGAAGACCGGCGAGGGCAAGACCCTCGTGTCGACCCTCCCGGCCTACCTGAACGGTCTCACCGGCAAGGGCGTCCATGTCGTGACGGTCAACGACTACCTCGCCCGGTTCCACGCCGAGTGGATGGGTCGCATCCACAAGTGGATGGGCCTCGAGGTGGGGCTCGTCATCCCGGGAACCCGCGAGAGCGCCCAGCAGAAGCGCGAGGACTACGCCTGCGACATCACCTACGGGACGAACAACGAGTTCGGGTTCGACTATCTTTTTTTTTTCATGGCCACGGCGCCCACCGAGAAGGTGCAGCGCGGCCACCACTTCGCCATCGTGGACGAGGTCGACTCGATCCTGATCGACGAGGCGCGCACCCCGCTCATCATCTCGGGGCGCATCGCCGATGCCGCACAGATCTACTACCGGTTCGCGGCGATCGCGCGGTCGCTCGAGCGCGACGCCGACTACGAGGTCGACGAGGCCAAGCGCATCGTGTTCCCCACGGAGGCCGGCATCGAGAAGGTCGAGGAGCAGCTCGGTCTCGACAACCTCTACGACGCGGTGCAGCAGAACCTCGTGCACCAGCTCCAGGTGGCGCTGCGTGCCAAGGAGCTCTACCGGCGCGACAAGGACTACATCGTCGACGCGGGAGAGGTGAAGATCGTCGATGAGTTCACCGGACGCATCCTCGAGGGTCGGCGCTGGAGCGAGGGCATTCACCAGGCCGTCGAGGCCAAGGAGAACGTGAGGATCAACGAGGAGAACCAGACCCTCGCCACGATCACCCTCCAGAACTACTTCCGCATGTACGACAAGCTCGCCGGCATGACGGGCACCGCCCAGACCGAGGCCGCCGAACTGGTGAACACCTACCAGCTCCAGGTGGTGCCGATCCCGACCAACAAGCCGGTCGTGCGCGTCGACGAGGCCGACCTCATCTACAAGAACGAGGTCGCCAAGTTCGGCGCCGTGGTCGAGGACATCGTCGAGCGCAACAGCAAGGGTCAGCCGATCCTGGTCGGCACGATCAGCGTGGAGAAGAGCGAGTACCTCTCGCGCGAGTTGACCAAGCGCGGCGTGCGCCACGAGGTCCTGAACGCGAAGCAGCACACGCGCGAGGCGCTCATCGTGGCCCAGGCGGGTCGGCTCGGCGCGGTGACCGTGGCCACGAACATGGCCGGCCGCGGTGTCGACATCCTGCTCGGGGGCAATCCCGAGCTCCTCGCGCGCCAGCAGGTGATCTCCGAGGGGCACGATCCGAAGGTGCTCGCGGACGAATTCGCCCTCCCCGGGCCGCTCGAGATGCTGCACGAGGATTTCCGAGCCGCCAGGGAGGCCGCCTTCGCGCGGCTCGCCGAGGTGACGCCCGATGTGAAGGCGCGCTGCGACGCCGAGGGTGCGCAGGTGCGCGCACTCGGGGGTCTGTACGTGCTCGGCACCGAGCGCCACGAGAGCCGCCGCATCGACAACCAGCTGCGCGGCCGATCGGGCCGACAGGGTGACCAGGGTTCGAGCCGGTTCTATCTCTCACTCGACGACGAGTTGATGCGGCTGTTCGCCACCGGTGCGCTCAGCTGGGTGATGGGTCGTGCCCTGCCCGACGACGAGGCGATCGAGGCCAAGATGGTCACCAAGGCCATCGAGCGCGCCCAGACGACCGTGGAGCAGCGCAACTCCGAGATCCGCAAGAACGTCCTCAAGTACGACGAGGTGATGAACGAGCAGCGCAAGGTGATCTACCAGCGCCGCGACCAGATCCTCGGCGGGGCCGATTTGAAATCGGCCGCGATGGAGTACCTCGCAGAGGCCGTCGACTCGCTGATCTCGACCTATTGCGTGTCCGAGGCGACCGACGAATGGGATGTCGACGGTCTCGCCGCCGAGTTGCGCACATACTGGCCCGCCACCGTGACCGAGGCCTCGATCGACGCATGCCCCGACACCGACGCCGTGTACGACCACGTCATGGCGGACGCGAGCGCGCACTACGCGCGCCGCGAGGTCGAACTGGGCGAGGAGGTCATGCGCCAGATCGAACGGCAGGTGATGCTCTCGATCATCGACCAGCGCTGGCGCGAGCACCTCGAGGAGATGGACTACCTCCAGGAGGGCATCAACCTGCGTGCGATGGGCCAGAAGGACCCGCTCAGCGAGTGGCAGCGCGAGGGCTACGAGATGTTCGGCCAGATGATGACCGGAATCGCCCAGGACTTCGTGCGATATGTCATGCACGTCCAGGTGGTGCGCGAGGACTCCGACGGAGTCACGGTGCGCAACATCACCGAGACCTCGCACGAGGACGAGTTCGCCGATGGATTCACGGCGGCCGCGCTCGCCGGTGGCGAGGTGGACCCCGGGATGGTCGAGCCGGTCGAGGAGGCTCCCCGTCGTCCCGTGGTCAAGGATGCCGACGACTGGTCGAACACGCCGCGCAACGCGCAGTGCCCCTGCGGGTCGGGCCGCAAGTACAAGCTCTGCCACGGCGCGGCCTGAGGCACCCGTGCGCGACTTCACCGCCGATCTCGCCGATGTCGCACGACGCCTCGAGGAGGCGCGCGGCTACCTGCGCGTCGAGGAGTCCAAGGCGCGCCTCGCCGAACTGGAGGCCGAGGTTTCCCGTCCCGACCTGTGGGACGACCAGGACAACGCGCGGCGTGTGACCGCCGAGTACTCGAACCTGAAGTCCGACATCGACGGGTGGGAGTCGCTGCGCTCCCAGATCGAGGACCTCGAGGTGCTGCACGAGATGGCCCGCGAGGAGGACGACGCGACCCAGGAGCCCGAGATCGAGTCGGGCATCGCGGCGGTCGCGACCAGCCTGTCGACGCTCGAGATGCGCAGCCTGTTCACCGGCGAGCACGACGCCGACGATGCGATCGTGCAGATCAACGCCAAGGACGGCGGCGTCGACGCCCAGGACTGGACCGAGATCCTCCTGCGGATGTACTCGCGGTGGGCCGAGCGCCGGGGCTTCTCGCTCGAGATCGAGGAGACGAGCGAGGGAACCGAGGCGGGGCTCCTGTCGGCGCAGTTCACCGTGCGCGGCCGGTACGCCTACGGGTTGCTCACCTCGGAACGCGGGATGCACCGGTTGGTGCGCATCAGTCCCTTCGACAACCAGGGTCGACGCCAGACGAGTTTCGCCCTCGTGCAGGTGTGGCCCGACATGGCCGAGCCCGATGTGGAGATCAACGACGCCGACATCCGCATGGAGGTGTTCCGTGCCTCGGGTGCGGGCGGACAGCACGTCAACAAGACCTCGTCGGCGGTGAGGCTCATCCACGAGCCGACCGGTGTGGTGGCCTCGAGCCAGGAGGAGCGCAGCCAGTTGCAGAATCGCGAGAAGGCGATGGCACGACTGCGCGCGATGATCGCGGCGCGACTCGAGGAGGAGCGCCAGGCCGAGAAGGACCGCATCGCGGGTCGCCCGGCGCAGGTCGGATGGGGGAGCCAGATCCGCTCGTACGTGCTCCAGCCGTACCAGATGGTGAAGGACCTGCGCACCGAGGTCGAGTCGGGCAACGTGGCCGCCGTCCTCGACGGTGACATCGACGACTTCATGGAGGGATTCCTTCGCTGGCGTCGTGCCCAATCCGAGACGTCGCGCTGAGCATGTTCTCGCGCTGACGAGCCTGAATCGGGCCCCGGATCGCCCCTCGGTGGGCGACATCTGCGCACCGGGACGACGGGGTAGTTTGGTCACTTCATGATCCGGCTGGAGAACGTCTCTAAGCGCTACGGCGCAGAGACCGTCGCTGTCCGCGACGCGTCATTCGAGGTCGCCAAGGGCGAGTTCGTCTTCCTCGTCGGACCCTCCGGTTCGGGCAAGTCGACCCTGTTGCGCCTGATGAACAGGCAGGAGCGTCCCGAGCGGGGCAACGTGTGGGTGGCCGGCAGGAACATCGGCGAGATCGCCAACAGCCAGATCCCCCAGTTGCGTCGCCAGCTCGGCAATGTCTTCCAGGACTACAAGCTGCTCCCCAACAAGACCGTGTTCGAGAACGTGGCCTTCGCGCTCGAGGTGATCGGCAAGCCGCGCCACCTGGTGGCCCAGCAGGTGCCCCAGGTGCTCGATCTCGTCGGACTCGCGGGCAAGGAGGATCGATTCCCCGACCAGCTCTCCGGCGGTGAGCAGCAGCGCGTCTCGATCGCACGGGCCTTCGTGAACCGTCCGCTGATCCTCCTGGCCGACGAGCCGACGGGCAACCTCGACCCGGCCACCGGCGAGGGAATCATGTCCCTCCTCGAGGCGATCAACTCGACGGGCACCACCATCGTGATGGCGACCCACGACCACCGCGTGGTGAACGCCATGCGCAAGCGCGTGATCCAGCTCGACCGCGGCGTGATCGTGCGCGACCAGGAGCGCGGGGTGTACGAGTGATCCAGCGCATCTCCTACGCCCTGCGCGAGACGATCGCGAACTTCCGCCGGAACGTGACACTCTCGGTCGCGGCCGTGGTCACCTCGGCGGTGTCGCTCCTCCTGGTGGGCACGACGTTCCTCATCCAGCGCGCCTTCGACAACCTTCTCGTGCAGTGGCGCGGCGACGTCGGGATGATCGTGTTCGTGCGCCCGGACGTGACCGAGGAGGCGCGCCTCTTCATCCAGCAGAATCTCGAGTCCCAGCCGAACGTGATCGATGTCGACAAGCTCGTCTATCTCGACAGAACCCAGAGCTACGAGGAGGCCAAGCGCGTCTTCGCGGGTGATCCCACCACGCTCTCGCTGCTGTCGATCGACACGATCCCGTCGCAGTTCAAGGTCGTGCCCACGACCACCGATGCCGAGCTCGTGCGGAGCCTGGCGAACCAGTACCGGACACTCCCTGGCGTCGCCGGTGTCTCGCTCGCCGAGGACGAGTTCGATGTCATCTCGACACTGTCGTCGTTCGTGCGCACGGTCACGATCGGGATGTCGCTCGTGCTGCTCGTGGTGGCGGTGATCCTGATCTGGAACACGATCCGCACCGCGATCTTCGCGCGACGGAGGGAGATCGAGGTGATGAAGCTCGTCGGGGCCACCGACTGGTTCATCAGGGTGCCGTTCATCCTCGAGGGTCTCTTCCAGGGGTTGGTCGGCGCGCTCGTGTCGTGCGCGGGTCTGTGGGGCCTGAACCAGGCGTGGACCAGCGGTGTCGCAGGATTCAAACCGGGCACGGGAGTCTCGTCGTTGATCGTGCCCGACTCGTACGCCAACGGTGTGATGCTCGCGCTGCTCGTGATCGGTGCGGTTGCCGGCGCAGTCGGCTCGGGGGTCGCCTCGAGCAAGTTCCTCGACGTCTGACCGACCCCGCGTCTCGCAACCGGGGTTGTGGGGCCGACCGGGTCGATCACTATGGTCGGGCGCATGAGTTTCGAGCAGATTCGCTACACCGTCGAGGACGGGATCGCCACGATCACCCTCCACCGTCCGGAGAAGATGAACGCCTTCACCGGCCAGATGATGGCCGAGATGATCGAGGCATTCGACGCCACCGATGCCGACGACGAGGTGCGTGCGGTGATCATCACGGGCGAGGGTCGCGCGTTCTGCGCCGGTGCCGACCTGTCGGCGGGTGGGTCGACCTTCTCCCGGGGCGGCAGCGAGACCGTGGAGCGGGGGATTCCGCGCGACGGTGGGGGCCTCCTCACGCTGCGCATCTTCGAGTCGCTCAAGCCCGTGATCGGCGCGATCAACGGAGCAGCCGTGGGCGTGGGTGCGACCATGACCCTGCCGATGGACATCCGCCTCGCGAGCGAGGCGGCACGGTTCGGATTCGTCTTCGCCCGCCGCGGCATCGTGCCCGAGGCCTGCTCGAGTTACTTCCTCCCGCGGGCAGTCGGTATCCAGCGCGCGACGGAGTGGGTCTTCACCGGTCGGGTGTTTCCCGCGAGTGAGGCGCTCGAGGCCGGTCTGGTGCGCAGTGTCCACGCGCCCGACGATCTGCTGCCGGCGGCGCGCGCGATCGCACGCGAGATCGCCGACAACACCGCACCCGTCTCGGTTGCGATGTCGCGCCGGATGCTGTGGCGGATGCTCGGGGCATCGCACCCGATGGAGGCGCACCGGGTCGACTCGCGCGGCATCATGGAACGCGGCCGCAGCGACGATGCCCGCGAGGGTGTGACGAGCTTCCTCGAGAAGCGTGCGGCGGACTACCCGGACCGGGTCTCGGCGGGGCTGCCCGACATCTTCCCGGGTTGGGACGACCCGGAGTTCTCCTGATCCGATGACGGGATCCGTCGAGCGCAGCGTCCACGACATCGTCGGTGGCGAGTTCTTCGGTGCGCTCGTCGATGCCTTCTACGACGGTGTCGAGAACGACGAGGTGCTGATCAGGCTCTACCCCGAGGGCAGCGACACTGTCGGGGCCCGGAGGCGTCTCGCGATGTTCCTGCGTCAGTACTGGGGTGGCCCGCACGACTACATGGAGGAACGGGGGCACCCGCGGTTGAGGATGCGTCACGCTCCGTTCACCGTGGGACCGCTCGAGCGGGACCGGTGGCTCGCGCACATGGCGGCAGCGATCGAGTCGACGATGCACCTGATCCCCGAGGGCGACCGTGACGACGTGGTGCACCAGTTGGCGGCCTACATGGTGAACGCCGCCGAGCATCTCCGCAACGCCGACTGACGCGGGAGCAACTGGCGGGGCCGCGACGGATGCGGCACCGTGCTCAGGGTGCGTCGGGCCCGAACGCGTGCAGTGCGATCGCGGCGGCAGCCCCGACATTGAGCGAATCGACGCCGGCGTGCATCGGGATGCGCACGCGCTCCGTAACGGCCGACAGGGCCCCCGGTGAGAGCCCTTCCCGTTCGCTGCCGAGCACGAGTGCGATCCTGTCACTGTCTTGCCCTCCGACCCGGAACGATCCGATGGCGCGCGCGGAGGCATCGGGAGTCAGGGCGAATGACGCGCACTCGTGCCGGCCGAGGAGCGCAGCGACCGAGTCCTCCGGGGTGAGCCGCGCGAAGGGGAGCACCAGCCCGGTTCCCATCGAGACGCGCAGTGCGCGACGGGCGAGGGGATCGGCGCTCGTGGCATCGAGCACGAGAGCGTCCCAGCCGAGCGCGGCCGCACTGCGCACCACGGCACCGAGGTTGGTGGGGTTGTCGACGGCCTCCATCACCACGATTCGCCGCGATGCGGTGAACAACGAGTCCGGATCCTGCAACGGGGGCCTGCGGAAGAGCCCGGTCACGCCGAGGGGCACCCCGAGCCCGGTCACGTCGCGCCTGAGGTCGTCGTCGCCCACATAGACGGCGATGTCGTCGGCGACGCGCGACACGAATCCGGGCGCGAGTCGCTCCGCGCACAGGAGGGCGACGGGCTCGCGTCCCGCCACGAGTGCGCGCTCGACCACCAGATCGCCCTCGGCGACGAACATGCCCGAGCCGACCGTCTCCAGGCGATCGGCTCGGCTCGCGAGCTGGCGCTCGCGCCACCGGAACGCATCGAGCCTCGCGTCGTCGGCGCGCTCGACGTGCACGATCATGCGATCACCCGGCGTGCCACAACACGGCCACGGTGCACCCCGGGCTCAGAAGTGCCAGGGGTGGCCCGACCAGTCGGGATCGC
>Ga0172376_10007174_pt1 | contig 11917 bp, 10 predicted proteins | sample Lak35m_FD_121114 | JGI IMG/M metagenome (GOLD analysis project Ga0172376, IMG submission 121114) | Freshwater microbial communities from Kabuno Bay, South-Kivu, Congo - kab_092012_35m | ecosystem: Environmental > Aquatic > Freshwater > Lake | place: Democratic Republic of the Congo: South-Kivu...
ATTTTAAAAAATATGGTGAAATGGCCGGGCCACAAATTCGTCTTTACAGCGGCGATGATGCTCTTTTACCCGCCTTTATGCCACACCATTGCGTCGGGCTTGTTTCCGTCGCCAGCAATGTATGGCCAGCGGCCACTCATTGCTATGTTGATCTTTGTCTCAAAGGTAAATTAGAGGAAGTTAAAAACTGGGAAAAGTGGAGCAACCTTTTGTTTATTGCCAGCAACCCGGTACCAGTCAAAAGGTTAATGTTCGAATTAGGCCAAATCAAAACTCCAAAATTGCGCCTCCCTCTCACCCATGAAGATTTGTCCAATGCGGACCCTCTAACCAAGGCCAATAATGAAGTTGCCAATTGGCTTCAGCAACATTCTTAAGCAACCGATTAAGGAATTTTATGCCGAGCTTTAACTTAGAAAACACTGAAGAGATTCTTAACAAACTTGAAAATGGCGAACTCAGAAGTGCAGAGTACAAAAATAGCGCCTGGCAGGCCAATCAGGATGTTAAGCAGGCCATTCTAGTCGCCTTTAAAAAGGGTAACCTTACCCCGATGGGATTAGAATGCAATCCGAGTCATGATCGCGCGCCATTTATTGACAAGCACACCATTCCCCCACGCCACTTCTCACTGGCCGAAGGTCTTCGCGTTGTTCCAGGTGGTAGCAGCATCAGAAGAGGAACTTACCTAGCGAAAGGTGTCATTGTGATGCCACCTTCCTATGTCAATATTGGTGCCTACATTGATGAAGGCACCATGGTTGATAGCCACGTACTTGTTGGTTCTTGCGCCCAAATTGGAAAGCGAGTCCATTTATCCGCTGGCGTGCAAATTGGCGGAGTTCTCGAACCCATTGGACAGACACCTGTTATTATAGAAGACGATTGTTTCATAGGTGCTGGAAGCGTTATTGTAGAAGGAATTCTGGTCCAGAAAGGAGCGGTCATTGCACCAGGAACTACCTTATCTAAAGGGACTCCTGTGTTTGATTGCGTCCACGAAAAACAATTAGCACCAGGCGGTGCCATTCCTCCTTATGCCGTAGTAGTTCCAGGCACAAGACCTGTCGGAACAAAATATGCATGGGCCCATAATCAAGGTCTACAAATGAAATGCGCGCTCATTATTAAGTACCGCGATGAAAAGACTAATGCGAATCTGGTATTAGAAGAGGCCCTAAGGTAAATTATGCAATTTGAAACGCAAATTTCTGAAGGAACAACCTTTTTACAAAATGAAAAACTGCTACAGGAATCTACGCACCAAGATGTCTTTCATTGTTTGCAAGAAGAACATCAGGCCATCTTGTCTTGTCAGCAACGACTGCAACGTCCTTTCTTTTTTTATAATCTTGATGGATTAAAAATTCATGCCCGTCACTTGCAAGACTTGGCCGTCGCCCATGGAATAGACCTCTTCTATGCCTGTAAGGCCAATCCCCTTTCGAGCATATTACAAACAATCCATGCCGAAGGTATTGGTATTGATGTCGCGGGAAGAGGAGAGTTAGACCAAACTCTCCGCTCCGGCACCTCACCTCACTTAATTGTGGCCACAGGACCGGCCAAATCAGCAACCCTATTACGCGAATACTTACAAAACGGAGTTCGATTATTCGTCATTGAAAGCAAAAACCAACTTGAATGGCTTAATAATGAAGCTCACCATTTGGGCGTCCGCCCGAAGGTTCTACTGCGCTTTCAGTTGGACTGCTCTCATACATCGCTAAAAGGAAAAAGTAGCGTCTTAGGTGGAGAGAAAGTGACGGCCTTTGGTGCAGATCTTGCCCACTGGGAAACAGTCAACTTTCCCAATCTAAATTCACTGGATATTATTGGCGCCCATGTTTTTCAATGGGGCAATATCCTCGATCAAAATTTAATTATAGAAATTTGGCAGACAACTCTTGCTCAAATGAAGCAACATTTTGCCAAGCTTAATTTGTCTTTAAAAGCGATGGATTTTGGCGGTGGTCTTGGAATTCCCTACAAAGAAAAAGATCCAGTTCTTTCTTTTTCCAAACTCGTTGCTGCTCTCTCACAACTCAAAAAAGAATACCATTTAGATCACATTTACTTAGAGCTTGGCCGCTATCTTGTTGCGCCCTCGGGGAAATATACAACCCCGGTAATCGACTTAAAAAAAGTGAGAGGCAAATGCTTGGCCATTTTAGAAGGTGGAATCAATCATATTGCACGATCTGCACTGACCGGCGAATATTTTCCGGTTTCCCTAGAACGATCGAAACAAAACCCCCAAGCGGCCTTGAGTATGGCCAAAAGAAAACATTTTTCGCTGCATGGCCCATTATGCACTTCCCTCGATTTTTTAGGAGAGCATTCTCTCCCAGAGCATTTATCCATTGGTGATTGGATTATATTCCACCAAACAGGGGCCTATGGAATGACTGAATCAATGCCCTTTTTTCTTTGTCATGATTTACCTGGAGAGGCAGTTCTAAAAGATGCTAAACTTTTTATACCAAGACCGATAAAAAGTTCAGCCGATTGGATGATTTAAAATATTATAAAAGGATTGCCCATGTCTAATAGATTTGAGCGCGTCGACTACTCAATAAAAGAGCTACCAAGTGGAGATCAACTTTTCCTTAATCTGTTTCGCATTGAAGGCAAACAAAAAGGGCCAAGCATTCATATCCAAGCTTCTGTTCACGGAGCGGAGCTACAGGGTAATGCCTGCATCTATCGCTTAATGGAATATTTTAAAACGATCCCTCTCAATGGCAAAATCACCTTTATTCCCTTGGCCAATCCTGGCGCCACCAATACCAAAATGGGGACTTACACCTACGGACGGTTCAACCCAGTCACGGGGCATAACTGGAATCGTTGCTACGAAGATATAATGACTCAAGATGAAGGCCAAATTGGCGGAAGCCTGGCCAATTTTGTTCAAAAGACCATTGAATCAAACCCTAAATTAGTTTGGGAGGATATAAAATCTTCCTACAAAACTTTTCTATTTCAATCTTTAAAAAATTTGGAATCTTTTTTCGCCAAGAAGGGCGAATCTGAAAATAAATTCCCCTTTTTATTTTTACAAAAAGTGGCTTCCCCGGCCGATATAGTAATTGATCTCCATACTGGTCCTGCCTCTTCTCAGTACATTTACTCAGCTGAATATCTGCAAAAGAGTGTTACTTATTTTAATTTCCCCTTTGTGCTTAACATTCCAAACGAGTACGGCCAGGCGATGGACGAGGCCACGTTTATGCCTTGGATACAACTGCAACAAGAATTTGCCAAACATGGAGTTCAAGTTCCTTTAGAATTTGAATCGTACACTCTTGAGCTCGGTTCAGAAGAAATTATTTGCCTAGAACAAGCAAAAATTGATGCCTTAAGAATACTTCACTATCTTGCCTACAAAGGAGCCGTCAACTGGGATCACGTCAAAAAATTACAGGATTTTCACGTTGTTAATTTGGAACGAGTTGATCAACATCACACCTATTTGAAAAATTATCGCACCCTTAATTCACCTGTCGGTGGACTCTGTCACTATCACGTAAAACCTGGCCAATTTGTGGCAAAGGGTAAACCCATGGCCACTTTTTTAAATTTTAAAAAAATTCATGATTATGAGACTCTAGAAAGGGGTCTTTTCACCATGGAAGCCCCGAAAGACTGTTTCATCATTAACCACTGCCCAAGCAGTTCTGTTTCAAAGGGCATGGAGCTTTTTTCAGTAATGGAAGATTTTAAAACCATCAAAAAAGACGAACTGCCTTTAATTGGAAATTTTTCGTATTAATGTTTATTAATGCCATTCAAATAACGATACTCACAACTTCTTCAATAGTAGTTTTGCCTTGAAGAACTTTTTGTGCACCATTCAGTCGAAGCGGCAGATATTTTCCACGAAGCATCACTTCTAGTTGCTGCAAGGTCACACCCGGCCTAATGGCCTCCCGCAACTCTTGACCAAATTTAACTAACTCATAGACGACAATTCTGCCAGAATAGCCCGTATTGCGACATTCGCGACAACCTTTTGCATGATAGACTTGCTGTGGATTAGGAACGTTATAAGGCCCAATTAATATTTTCCACAATTCCAAATTTGGAGGGCCTTTTTCTTTACAGTGGGGACAAAGGACGCGCACCAATCGTTGCGCCATAACTCCAATAATCGAAGCCCCAAGTAAATGTGGCTCTACACCTAAATCAATAAGTCTTGTAACCGATGCCAAGGCCGAATTGGTGTGCAAAGTAGAAAGAACTAAGTGGCCTGTCAATGAAGCTTGAATTGCCATATCGGCCGTCTCTTTATCTCGAATTTCCCCGACCATGATAACGTCAGGGTCTTGCCTCAAAAAACTTCTAATACAACTCGCAAAGGTCATATTTATATCTGTATTAATTTGAACCTGGCTAAACTGATCATTAACGATTTCTACAGGATCTTCTGCTGTACAAATATTTAACTCTGGAGTGGAGATAAAATTAAGGGATGTTTGCAGGGTTGTCGTCTTGCCACTTCCAGTAGGTCCAGTGACAAGGATGAGGCCAAAGGATTTTTTAACCATTTCCTTCCAAACATTAATATCATCGCCGGACAACCCCAAATCTTCAAAACTTTTGCCGGCCATATTAGTATCAAATATTCGCAATACCATTTTCTCCCCATAATGAGTCGGAATGGTACTAATTCTCATTTCAACTAAACGATCACCAATTTGCCTTTTTATCCTTCCATCTTGAGGACGTCTTTTTTCATCCACCTTCATTTCTGCCATAATTTTTAAGCGACTTAAAACAGGAAGAAAAACTTTAGGATCAAAGCGATAAACCATCCGCAAATTGCCATCAATTCGAAAACGCATATTGCCAGCATTGTCACGCGGTTCAAGATGAATATCTGTGGCCCGTTCTGTACCGGCAAATTGAAAAATCCAATCGACAATTTTTGCCACGTGCCCATCATCATTTTTAAATTCTCCCCTTTCGCTCCCGACCATCTTATCTAGCGCTAGGGTATCCATGCCTGGAGAATCCTCAACACCAACCTGATTCATAGCAGAGCGCACTTCAAAAAATTCTTCAATATAGCGAGATATTTTTTCAGGATTGCCTAATACGACTTCAATATCGCGCTTTACTGCTGGACCTGTGTCAAGAAGCCAATCGCGCTCAAAAGGCTCAGCAGTCGCAAAAATAACTTTATTAGGAAGTACCTGAACAGGTAAAACACCAATCCTTTTAACAAAGGCCCTTGGCAATATTTTGCTGATTTCGCCAATATCCATTTTTAATGGATCAATATCATAATAGCCCATGTTTAAACGGCCCGCGTACCACTGAGTTAGCCACTCTGAATCTAAATTGATTTTTGGATTTTGAGGATGCTTGAGACCTAATTTTGCAACAGCAAGTATGGGATGATGCTTTACAAGCTTGAGGGTTTTTGAAATTTTATCACCCTCTTCTGCTGGGATTAAATTATCGTCTTTTAAACCTTCAAGGATATCGTCCAAGGTCACCTTTCGACCTGGTCGCTTTAAAATTTTTGTGGCCCCGGTGGACATAAAATTATCCCTTGGATAACGATCATTCCTAGCGGACTTATCGGACAAACTGAGATCATCCATAAGGATGAAAAAATATGAGCTTTACCCGACCATTTCACTCACTCTTCATGAGGTAGACATGTGATTCTGACCGTGAAATGATTTTAGTCAAATTATGTTTAGCTTATTAATGCAAAAAAGGTTTTTACCCTTTTTCCTGACTATGGGATTGGGTGCCCTTAATGACAATCTATTTAAATCAAGTTTAGTTATCCTTATCGCCTATCATTTGCCTAAGGACCAAGCTGATATTTATGTTCAAATGGCCGCAGGCCTTTTTATTCTGCCATTTTTTATATTTAGTGGTATTTCCGGCCAACTTTGCGACAAATACGAAAAAACAACACTTATTCGATTTGTAAAAGCTTTCGAAATTCTTATTATGGTGGCCGGTTCCATTGGATTTTTTACCCATCAAATTCCCTTTTTACTATTTACCCTCTTTTTAATGGGAGTCCATTCAACCATCTTTGGTCCTGTGAAATATTCCATTCTCCCCCAGCACTTATCAGAAAATGAACTCCTGGCCGGGAATTCTTTGGTCAGTATGGGGACATTCCTGGCAATTTTAATTGGGACAATTGCTGGCGGTATGCTTGTAACTGAAAATGTTTTAAAAAATTTCTCCTACTGGCCAATTTCAATGGCCATTCTACTCACAGCAAGCTTTGGATTAATTTTTGGCCTTATTGTTCCGAAGGCCCAGCCTGCTGATCCAACTTTAAAATTAAAATTAAACCCCTTCACTGAAACTTGGCAAGGCCTGAAGTACGCTTTCGCAAACCCATGGACAAAATTGTCGATCTTGGCCATTTCGTGGTTCTGGTTTTTTGGCTTCTTTTATATGGCAAGTCTACCAAGTTATTGTAGGGATATCCTAAAGGGTGACGAGGCCACGGCCACTCTCCTCTTAACCATGATAAGTTTGGGAATGGGCCTAGGCTCCATCCTCATTAACAAAGTCTCTGGCGGTTCAGTAAAACTTGGCCCCGTCATTTTTGGTGGTGCTGGACTTACTATTTTCAGCTTAGATCTTACGTTTTTATCAACTCGAGTTCCATCTCATGAATTGCATACAATCAGTGAATTTTTAAGCTTAAGCTTTCCTATGTATGCCAACTATCGTGCTCTCCTAGACTTTTTCTTTATAGGAATATTTGGTGGTATATTTATTGTCCCTCTTTATACACTCATGCAGCACAAAGCGCCCTCTCATATGGGATCGCGAATTGTGGCCTCAAACAATATTTGGAATAGTGTTTTTATGGTCAGCGCCGCTGTCACTGCAATAATCTGCTTTAAAATAGGCCTAGATATAAAGCAAATTTTTCTTTTAGTTTCAGTTCTAAATATTGGCGTTACTTTAATCCTTCTATGGAAATTGCCTGAACATTTTTATCTCACCTTTTTCGCCATCGCCATTAGATGCCTCTACAGACTCCGCGTTATCGGTGCAGATAATATTCCAAGAACAGGCGGGGCACTTATTGTGGCCAATCACGTAAGCTTTATTGATCCCCTCATTATCGCGGCCGCAAGTCACCGCCCTCCCCGCTATATGATGGATAAGGCCTATTATGATATTCCATGGCTTAAATGGTTTTTTGTTACCTCTAAATCAATTCCTGTAACCCCAAAAAAAATAGACCCAGCGCTTATGGAAAATGCCATCCTTGAAGTCGTTGAGGGACTTAAGAGAGGAGAACTCATCACCATTTTCCCTGAGGGTTTTATTACCAGTGATGGCAACATGATTCCATTTAAAGAAGGCATTGAACGCATTAGTAAATTAGTTGATGTCGTTATTATACCTACTGCTATCCGAGGAATGTGGGGTTCTTGGTTTAGTCGCATCAATGGCAGTGCCATGAAAGGCGTACCACCCAACAGAGGCTTTGCCAAAGTTGAAATTATTTTTGGTGAACCTACACACTCCTCTCAAGCTTGCAAAAATAAATTACACGACACTGTCAAAGAATTGCGGGGAAGTATGCTATGAAAAAAATTATTTTTTTGTCTATTTTAATATCTGTGTTCACTTCGATGGCCGAAGCAAAATCTCTTTGCATCGCCCATCGCGGACACATTGAAAAACACCTAGAAAACTCACTAGAAGCACTTAAGAGTGCCATGGACATTGGCGCAGGTGGAATTGAATTTGACGTTGTTCATACCGCAGAGGGCTTCCCAATAATTATGCACGACCAATCCCTTGGAAGAACAACGCAAACAAAAAGTGGCCATGCTCTTTTATATCCTGAAAACAAGGATAAGATTAAATGCCCAGACAAATCTATTAAAAAACTCACCTATAAAGAAATTGCGAATCAGTGTGAATTAAAAAATGGTTCCCCCATTCCCACCCTTGAAGACTTACTAAAACTTATCACGTCTCATAATTACCAGGGGAATATCTTTATCGAATTTAAAGATATTCCCTCACTTACGACTATGGAATTAATAGAATCCTATCTTGGTCCTTCAATGGATCGAGTAAGACTGCTTAGCTTTAAAAGCAAAGCTCTGGATGTGGCTTACCAATATTCAGATAAGTTCCCGCTTCTTTCTAAGTCCAAGGCTTTTCAATTATATGTTTTTTTCAAGAAACCAAAAAATGATTATGGACTAAATGTACGCTTTGGCCGAGGAAGATTAAAAAAGATGGCGAAGCATGAAGATCGCGAAACCAGTGTCTGGACAGTGAATGGCGGCGGTAAAATACTAGAGGCCGCTTCCAAAAAAGTGGATTTCATTACCACTAATTCTCTCGAACTTTGCTTGTCGCTATTGCCTTAAAGTCCATCTATAAATTTAGACTTCTGGTTATTAAAATCACCCAAGAAGAGTGTAAATGGATCCTGATAAAAACTTTCAAAATCAGGAGCAGAAGGATGACCGGGGAAGGGAGAAAAATAATGTTTAGGGTCATTGCTGCTATTGCGCCAAAACATCACGTAGGACAACTTCCGAAGTTCTGAATTATCTTTAAATTCCTTTAGAATTCCTTCCGTCCAATATTTAGGATTTGGAATGCTTTCATGCCCCGTTTCTGTAAGGGCCGCGACTTTATTTTTCTGCCTTGCAACTTCCATCACTCGCAAAAGAGCACTCTTAAAGGCCCCAATGCCGGGTCCATATTTATCAAATCCCAAAATATCTACAAAGGCATCGCCTGGATACCGCCATAAATAATCCTTTCCAGTGCGATGAACGCCAGGGGAATAAGCTATCAAAATATTCTTTACATTTTTTCTTTGGCGCAAATAATTGACAGTAAATCTCCAAAGATTGATAAAATCTTCATCGGCCTTTGCCTCGGCTGCCTCTACAAAGGCCTCAATAAAACATAGAAACTGACAGGCCCTATCTGTCACCGACCACCAAAACCAATCACCATTGTGTTCATGGAGTGGTCTTAAAATAATGGGAATAGTCGCACCTGTTGAATCACGCAATTCCTTTAGAAATTTGGCCAGCTTATCTAACCTTGTAAGATAGTTTTGGTGATGGGATCCTCCAGGCAGAATATGTCTCACGGCCGGAGTTTTATCAAAAAAGTTTTTCCCACTAACAGGGTTGTCCATATGCCATGAAAGAGTTGTCACTCCACCCATATTATGAAATTGCACTATCCAATTTTTATATTTATCCCAAAAAACATTCGGCCAATGATAGATCTCTCGAAAATCCAACCCCATCAAACTAGGCTCCTCTCCAGTAACTAAACCCATGTCAGATATAATTCCTGGTTCTGGTCTATTTCGCCCCTCACGCCACATATCTTGCTGACCAACTAGAATTCCCTTGCCTTGATTAACCTTAAAAAAATTTAAAAGCTTTCCGGTTGAATTTATAACCGTCGATGAGCTCGAACTACGTACAATTTTATTTAAAGCAGGTTTGCTAACCTTCAAATCTTGAGCATTTCCTTTTGCTTGCATAAATAGAAAAATAAGCAGGATAGTATTGATAAAATGGATATGGATTTTTATATAAAAACTCATACTTGCCTTATCGGCAAATAATCAGAAATTTTATGGCCAAAGGACGCCGTTAACGCTTTTTTGAATTGGCCTTCTTGCCCATGAAATTTTCGTGCTCTTGATGCTGAATACGGAGTTTTTGACCATAAGATAGAACTTGAATGAGGTGTTGATGCAATTCTTTTTTATCCTCATGGTATTGGGTAGTTAAGTTATTCTTTCTATGGCTTTCTTTTAACTTTTTGGCCTTTATTATTATCCGACCCAATTGGTTTTCATAATCTCGAAATAGTTGCATCTTTTTTCTGAACTGCCAGGGCGACAAGCCCGACTTTTTCATTCTCCTAAAGTAGAGAACTAAAAAAACTACGGCCAAAGCCATGGATATTCCATGACCAAAATACTCACTTTTTACCAGCGAGTGAGTAAAGGGATCGTGCTTTTGTTCAAATACTTCTTTACTGGCCCAAACTATTTTTTCATTCATAAAAAGTTTTGTTTTGATTTATGCTTTCATGCTCTGACACAATCCATTATAATGATAGAAAGTATCCTGTGCAGCGAGGCAAAATATTCAAGGGAAGCCAAGGTTATACTGGTTTTCTTGGTTTTTTTGCTCTCAGTATTTCATTAAAAATGAAGGGGAATCTACGTGGCAAATGCGGCAAGTGATCAAAAGGAAATAGAATACGTTTCTTTTCCTCTTTCAAAAATTGCACCAGGAATACCTCTTCCTGGCGACCTCTACCTCTTTATCAACGGTCACTTTGTAAAATATAAAACAAAAGAAGACGATCTTCCTACTCAAAAATTTGAAATCTTCATCAATCAAAAGGTTCAATATCTATTTATTGATAGAAAGGACTTGGATTCCTATAAAAAATGGCATGCAGATTTAGTCGCTGCTGCCAATAAAGAAATTATTCATGAATTGGGGCCTGAGGTAAAACCATTGATTGAGAAACAAAGTGCTGCAAGGGATGAATACTTTTCCTTTATTGCAAAGGATGTGACGGATGAATCTGTAAAGGAAATGGTTTCTAAAACCCGCGATTTTATCTCTGCCATGAAGGAAAACAAACAGGCCGAGAAATTTATTGCCAAGTTATTTATGCATGAAAGGAGCGTTGGCGATCATTGTACCAATGTGGCCAATATGTCCGTTTTTCTTGCCATGAACACAGGCTATTCACAGCAGTTAATATTAGAACATATTTATTTAGGTGCCTTACTGCACGATTATGGCAAAACAAAAATTGACAAAAAAAACCTAGAGGCACCGACTAATTCAAAACAATATATCACCGCCATGAGAAAGCACCCAGAAGTTGGCAAAACATCCCTTCTAATTGATAGTGGATTTCCGGATGAAGTTCTTAGAATTATTGGCGAACACCACGAGAAAAACGATGGCACCGGCTACCCCAAAGGGCTTAAGGGTGGGAAGATTTACGAATTAACTAAAATAGTTTCTGTGGCCAATACTTTTGATAATTACATTATGGAAATGGATCCAAAAGAAGATCACTTCGTAAAAATGAAAAAAGCATTTAAAATGCTAGAGAGTGATCAAGGGAAAATCTTTGACCCAAAAATATTGGCGAAGTGCTTGAGGACAATTGAGCGCGTCATGACCTAAGGCCATTGGCAATTATTGTTTGCCAATAAATTTATAAATTTTTATCCGATACATTTGCACGCACTCACTCTTTATCAAATGACTATATGTCGTTGTCACATCTTCAAATTGGCCTAAATCAGGGTCGCACACATGCAGATAATACCTAACGACAACAATAGCATCTTTAGCTAAATGTTTGGATAATTGATTCATAAATGAGCGACCAGCGACAATATCAAAATATGATGGAACATCACTGAGAGAAGCAAAATCAATAATTCCATTGGTTTCATTTAAAGCGCTGAAAAGGTCCTTATTAATGGAGGTCACTCTCCCCTTTAATGGGCCAGACGCCTTTATTTCCTCAAAAGTTTTCTGCCTAGACTCCAGCGGGATCGCATCTTCATGGGCCAATTCACCTTCAAGGCAAAGATTGACGAAAAATGATTTTTTAACCAGCTGGTCCTTAAAAAGTCTATCAAACGCACTAAAATAGAAATCATAATAACTTTGTTCAATATTCTTTTTAACAAAATCTCCCTTATATAAAAGGGCATTAAAAACAGACCTGTTGCCCAACAAAAAAATAACTGTGCGCCAGCGATTAAGCGGAAAATCATTTAAATAATAATGGCGCTGATCTTCTAAATTATCGAATTGAAGTATTTTATTGTAATCACTACCAAGAATTCTTTTTGCGATCATTGAGAGTACTTTAAAGG
>Ga0172376_10007175_pt1 | contig 11916 bp, 8 predicted proteins | sample Lak35m_FD_121114 | JGI IMG/M metagenome (GOLD analysis project Ga0172376, IMG submission 121114) | Freshwater microbial communities from Kabuno Bay, South-Kivu, Congo - kab_092012_35m | ecosystem: Environmental > Aquatic > Freshwater > Lake | place: Democratic Republic of the Congo: South-Kivu...
CCACGGGCCCGGCCGACCACGCTCCGTTCCGCCATGAAGAATCTGCTCCTGTTCGTGCTGGCCGTCATGATCGCGCTCGCGCTCTTCACGGCCGCGCTCTTCTTCGTGCTCTTCCTCGGCCTCGGCGTGGCCGCGGCGGGCAGCGTGCCGTACGTGCCGAGCGGCTGCATCGTCACGGTCGACCTGAGCCAGCCGGTCAGCGAAGGCACGCGCCTGCCCCATCCGCTCGACGCGCTCGGTGGCGGCGCGGGTTACCCCCTGCCGGCGCACGAGATCGCCTCGGCCCTGCGCGCCGCCGCCGACGATCCGCGCGTCGCCGGCGTGCTGCTGCGCGGCAGCGTGAACGCGCCGACCTCGGCCCTCACTGGCGCGCGCGCGGCACTGGCCGAGCTCAGCGCGGCCGGCAAGCCCGTGATCGCCGCCTACGGCGCGCCGGGCGAGGCCGAGCTGTGGTTCGCGTCGGTGGCCGACGAGCTGTGGATGGAGCCGCTCGGCGAGGCCACGCTCGACGGACTCGCGCTCGTGATGCCGTACTTCGGCGACGCCTTCCGGCGCTACGGCATCGAGGTGCAGGTCACGCGTGTCGGCAAGTACAAGTCGGCCGTCGAACCCTACATGCTGGGCGCGATGAGCGCCGAGAACCGCGAGCAGCTCGAGGCGCTGCTGGTCGACGTGCAGGGCCCGCTGTACGCCGACCTCGCCGAGGCGCGCGGGGTCGAGCTCGCAGAGCTGCAGCGTCTGTCGCAGGAGCGCGGCTGGCTGACGAGCGAGGAAGCGCTCGCGGCCGGGCTCGTGACGCACGTCGCGCCCTTCGACCAGCTGCTCGCGCGCCTCGGCGAGCTGACCGACACCGAACCGGGCGAGGAAGTGCCGCAGGTCGCGCTGCACGATTACGCGCTCGACGTGCGCGGCGGCTGGGACTCGGGTGAAGGTGTGCAGGTGATCGTGGCCGAAGGCGAGATCGTCGACGGTACGAGCATCGATCAGCTCGGCGGCGACGACCTCGCGCGCCAGCTGCGCGCCGCGCGCGCGGACGAGGACACCGTGGCGGTCGTGCTGCGCGTCGATTCGCCCGGCGGCTCGGCCACGGCCTCCGACGTGATCCGGGCCGAGGTCGTGGCGCTGCGCGAGGCCGGCAAGCCCGTGATCGTCTCGATGGGCAGCATGGCGGCCTCGGGCGGTTACTGGATCTCGGCCGAGGCCGACCACATCGTCGCGCAGCCCGAGACGCTGACCGGCTCGATTGGCGTGTTCGGGATGCTGCCCAACATCGAGGCCCTGGCCGAGCGCCACGGCCTGCGCGCGGAGGTCGTGCGCTCGGGCCCCTACGCCGGCATCACCTCGCTCTGGAAGCGCAAGGACGAGCGCCAGATGGCGCGTCTGCAGGAGTTCGTCGATCGCGTGTACGCGCGCTTCCTCGAGCTGGTCGCGCGCGGACGCGGGCTCGAGCTCGCCCAGGTCGAGGAGCTCGCCCAGGGCCGCGTGTGGTCCGGCGCGCGCGCCGTCGAGCTCGGCCTCGTGGACGAGCTCGGTGGCCTCGAGCGCGCACTCGACGTCGCCCGCGAACGCGCCGGGCTCGAAGCCGACGCGCCCGTGCGCTACGCGCAGGACGAAGAGGACGAGTTCACGCTCTTCCTGCGCGAGCTCACCACGCCCGAGCCCGATCCGCTCGTGCGCGCCGCCGCGGCCGAGCTCGCGCCGCTGAGCGAGGTGCTGGCCTTCCTCGGTCGCGTGCGACGCCTGGCGGGTCAGGACGGCGTCGTCGCGCGCCTGCCGTTCGATCTGGCGCCGCGCTGAACGCGGCTACTCGCCGAGCACGCCGTCGAAGAAGGCGAACACGTCGGGCAGCGCCTCGCCCACGACGGTGAGGTGCTCGCTCGCCGGATAGAGCCGCCAGGTGAGGCGCGTGGCACCGCTCGACTCGAGCTCGCGCCGCAGGCGCTCGACACCGGCGCGCGCGAAGTCGCGCTCGGCGGTCGCGAGGAAGAGCGGAAGATCGCGCCACCCGTCCGCCGGTCGCGGCCCGCCGCCCGCGCCCGCGATCAGCGCCGCGCCGCGGTAGGCCGTCGGTCGCGCGTTGAGCGCACTCGAGGCGAGCATCGCGCCCATCGAGTGCCCGACGAGCACCACGCGCGCGGGATCGATCGGTAGCTCGTGGGCCAGGGCGGTGACGAGCGCCTCGAGGTCGGGCGGCGCGTCGAAGGCGAGGCGCGGCGCGACCAGTGCCCAGCCGCGCTTCTCCGCCAGGCCGATGATCACTCCGTTGCCGTAGCCCTCGAAGAACAGGTTCTCGGAGCCGCCCGCGCCATGCAACGCGAGCACGAGCGGCACGCGCTGCTGCACGGGAACGCGCGGGATCCGCGCACGCAGCGCGACGTCTTCTCCGCCGAGGCTCAGCCACAGGCGCTCGGTTCCATCCGGCAGCGTGCCCTGCTCGACGATCCCCTCGGCCATGGCGAGGAGCTGCGCACCGTCGACGAAGGTCTCGCCCGAACCGTCCCACGTGAGTTCCTCGAGGTTCGCGTGCAGCCCGCGCACGGTCGCGCGCAGGAGCCCGGGCCCACTGCCCGGGCCCTGGATCCAGGTGGCGAGCGCCTCGAGGCGCGGCTCGAGACGCTCGGCGCGCGCGAGGGCGAGCACGCGGCGTGCGACCGGTGCGCCGTCGGCGTGCAGCTCGAACTCGAGCGTCAGCGGCCCTGCCGCACCGGCCGGCAGTGGGACCGCGCCGCTCCACGGCAGCGACGCGACCGGCGCGTGCCAGTCGGAGGACGCGAGGCGGAGCTCGACGGACGCCGGCAGCTCGAGCGGATAGAAGGCCGAGAGCTCGAGCGTCACCGTCGGCGTGCCGAGCTCGAGCAGCCGCACCTCCGGCGCGAAGGCGAGCCCGTCGGTCCAGCTCGATGCCTCGCCGAGGATCCGCCGCCGCCCCTCGTCGAGCGCGCGCGCCGCCTGGTCGTGCCGCCCGGCGAAGAAGGCCTGCGTGGCCTGCTCCCAGTGCGCGATCACCGCGGCGCGACGCTCGCGCGACGCTTCCGCGCTCCACGCCCGCTCGAAGGCCTGCATGCGCCAGCCGAGCTCATGGCGCGGATCCGCCTGGACCGTGGCGAGCGCGAGCAGAAGGGCGAACATGCGCGCCCATCCTACGGGACCGCGTCAGGCGATGCGCAGCGACCACACCACCGGGATCACCGCCAGCGCGACGGCCATCACGAGCAGGTCGAGGATCACACCCAGACGCAGGAAGTCCGTGAAGCGGTAGCCGCCCGGACCGAAGACCATCAGGTTGGTCTGGTAACCGAAGGGCGTGCCGAAGCCGCACGAGGCCGCGAGCATCAGCGCGATCAGGTAGGGCTTCGGATCGAGCCCGAGCTCGGCCGTCGATGACATCACGATCGGATACATCAGCGCGGCGGTCGCGTTGTTGCTCAGGAACTCGGTCAGCACCATCGAGACGAAGTACACCGTCGCCAGCACGAGCCAGGGGTTATCGCCCGTCAGGCCGATCGCCCCGTGGGCGAGCTGGTCGGCCAGCCCGGTCGTGCGCATCGTCTCACCCACGCCGAGCGCCGCGGCGATCGTCAGCAGGATCTCCCAGTCGATGCTGCGTCGGGCGGCGACCGCGTTGCAGCAACCCGTGACGAGCATCAGCGCGGCGGCGATCAGGCCGGCCTGCACCATCGAGAGCCACTCGAAGCCGGCCACGACCACCATCGCGATCGTGATCGTCGCTGCGATCCAGGCGCGGTCATGTCCCGGCGGAGTCGAGTCCTCGACCCGCGAAACGAGGTAGAAGTCCTTCGAGTTGCGCTGCTGGTCGACGAACGACGGATGCGCCTCGAGCAAGAGCGTGTCCCCCGCCTCGAGTGCGATGTCGCCGATCTTCTGGTTCAGGCGCTGGCCCTGACGCGCCACGGCGATCACCGCGGCGTTGTAGACCGAGCGGAAACGTCCCTCACGGATCGTGGTCCCGACCAGCGGACACTTGTTCGAGACAACGGCCTCGATCATGCAGCGCTCGGAGCGCGGCGCATCGAGCTTGAAGACCTGGTTCGTGGCCGGGCGCAGGCCGCGGATCTTCTGCAGGTCGATCATCGAGTCGACCACGCCCACGAACACGAGCCGGTCGTCGCTCCACAGCCTCTCGGTCGAGCCGACGGCCGGCAGGATGCGCCCGTGGCGCTCGATCTCGAGCAGATAGAGGCCCGGCAGGTGGCGCAGGCCGGCCTCCTCGATCGTCTGTCCGATCAGCGGGCTCTCCTCGGCCACGATCATCTCGATCGAGTACTCGCGCGGGTCGCTGGTCGGCCCGAGCGAGGCCTTGCGGTCCGGCAGGAGCCAGCGGCTCGTCGCCATCATGAAGAGGATGCCGATGATCGCGCACGGCAGTCCTACCCAGGCGGAGTCGAACATGCCGATCCCGTCACGGTCCTGCGTCTGGGCCACGTAGAGCCCGTACACGACCATGTTCGTGCTGGTCCCGATCAGCGTGCAGACACCTCCCAGGATCGTCGCGAACGAGAGCGGCATGAACAGCTTCGAAGGCGCGATGCCGGTACGCTTGCACAGATCCGAGACGACCGGCAGGAACATCGCCACGATCGACGTGTTGTTCAGGAAGGCGGACAGGCCGGCGACCGGGAACATCAGCCGGACCTGGGCCGCAACGACCGACTTCGGGCGTCCGAGCAGCGGTTTCGTGACCAGGTTCATCGCCCCTGTGCGCGTCAGGCCGCACACGACGACGTACAGCACGAGCACCGTGACGACCGCCTCGTTGCCGAGGCCATTCAGGAGCTTGGTCGGCTCGGGGAAGGCGTCCGAAAAGATGCCGGCCACGAGGAACACGGCCACCGCCCCGAGCATGATCATGTCGGAGGCGAGATTGCGGGCCATGGCCGCAACCATGAGCACCACCACCGCCAGCGCGAGCCAAGCTTCCCAGGTCATCGGACCCGGAATATCGGTCGAAACGCGGGTTTCCTTGCCCGACGTCGGGTTTCCGACGGGCGCAGGCTACCCGCGCACTCCGGATGGAGCGTTCAGCCGGCCGGCGGCGGCTCGGTCAGGAGCGCGTCGGCGAAGCTCGTGAGGTCGGGGAACACGGGCATCCCGGCCAAGTCCTCGGGCACGGGCTCGTTGCGGCGGTTGATCCAGACCGTGTCGAAGCCGAGCGCGCGCGCCGGGCGGATGTCGTGGAACAGCGAGCCGGCCACGTGCAGGATCTTCTCCTTCGGGTGGCTCAGCCGTTTCAAGGCGCGCTCCCAGTGGCCGGGCGCGGGCTTGTAGCTCTTCACGTCCTCGGCCGTGATGCGCGCCACGAAGGGCGCCCCGAGGCGCTTCGCGCTCTTCTCGAGGATCTCGTTCTCGACGTTCGAGAGCAGCCCGAGGGGGTACTTCATGGTCAGCCGCAGGGCGTTCTTCGGGACCTCCTTGAAGTTCGGCCAGTTCGGCATCGAGCGGATGAAGCCGAGCACATCGCCGTAGCGCAGCTTGACCCCCTGGGCGCCGGCGGCCTCCTTCAGGCTGTCCCCGAGGATCCCGGAGTAGCCGCGGTACGTGCCCGCCTCGAAGGCGATCTCGGCCGCCTCGCGGTCCTTCATCAGCTTGTCGAGGTCGAGCCCGCGCAGGGCCTCGATCGCGCGCAGGGCCTGACGTATGCCGGTGTCCCAGTCGATCAGGGTCCCGTAGCAATCGAAAGTCAGGGCGCGGTAGCGGGTGCCTTCGAGAGCCATGCGCTCAGGATAGCGCCCCGGCACGCGCCTTGCTCGCCCTTCTCGCCGCTCGCCCGCGCCTTTGTTACAACCGCCTGAACGATGAGCGGCTCCCTCCAGCAGGCCAACGCGCTCCTGCGCACTCTGGCACTGCTCGTACTGGTGGGAATCGGCGCCTGGTGGACCTGGACCTTGCGCGAGAAGCTGCTCGTCAGCGAGCGCACGCTCGCCGCGCGCACCGAGGAGCTGGCCGACGCGCAGGCCGACCTCCAGCGCCGCGCGGAGGAGGTCAAGAAACTCGGCCTCGAGCTCGAGGCCCGCAACCGCGAGATCGCCCGCCTCGAGACCGTCGTGGCCGAGCAGGCCGCGCGCATCGAGACCCTGGAGCTCGCTCGGCGCCTGCTCAAGGTCCAGCACCGGATCGCGCGTCTCGAGGTGCTCGGCCAGGGCACGGTCCCCGCCAGCGGTGACGAGCCCGAGCGCACGCGCACGAGCGTGCGCTTCACCGAGCTCGACGAACGGGGCGAGCCGCTCGGTCCGGGGCAAGAGCTCGTCGTGCTCGGCAAGCACGTGTACGTCGAGAGCCTCGTGATCCAGTTCGACGACAGCTACGTCGAACAGGGCGACAGCCTGCGCGGCACCTCGCTGTGTCTCTTCCGCCGCCTGTTCGGCGAGGACCAGAAGCCGAGCGAAGGCCCGACTCTCGACAGCGCCGGCCAGCAACCGCTCGGCTACGGCGGCGACACGACCGAAGGCGCCGTGCACCTCGCGCTGTGGCAGCGCTTCTGGGACTACGCCAGCGATCCCGCCCTGGCGCGGACGCTCGGTGTGCGCGCCATGCAGGGCGAAGCGCCCTTCATCGAGGCGCGCCTCGGACAGAGCTACCGCGTGACCCTGCGCGCCTCGGGCGGGCTCGTGCTCGAGGCCGAATGAGCGCCGACGGGAGTGGCGCCGCGCCGCTGCCGAGCCCCTCAGCCTGAGGTCGGCGCGGTCTGCTCGGCCGCAACAGGCAACGGCGGAGCCGGGCGGCGCAGCCACCACTCGCGCAGCGCGAGCGTGCCGACCCAGGCGAAGCCGGCGAAGAACAGCCCCAGGAACGGCAACGAGCCCCACAGCTGCTGCTGCACGGCGCGCACGAGGCCGAGCGCGAACCACAGGGCGAAGAGCAGCTCGCCGGCCGGCAACTTCGAGAGGCGTGTGCGGTAGCGCGGTGCGCGCGCATCACCGCGCTTCGGCGTGCGCACGAACTCGCCGGTCGTGCGCAGAAGGCCCTCGAACACGGCGCGCGTCTGCGCCACGCTCATGCCGACCCCGAGCGCCATCGCGGCCGGCAGGTCGAGCAGCTTGCGCGCGAAGGAGCGGCCGGAGGGACGCTGGCTCTGCGCGTAGAAGAGCACGACCGAGAGCGTGCACAGGCAGAAGGCCGCCAGGTGCCAGCGCGCGTCGAGGCGCGCGTCGCTGCACGCCACGAGCGGCAAGAGCGCCGCCAGCACGACCACGTACGGATAGCCCGTGTTGCCCGTCAGGTGCGCGAAGGCCTCGAGCTTGACGCGCAGCGGCAGATCCGCGCGCGCGATGCGCCCGACCAGCTTGCGCGCGACCTGTACCGAGCCCTTCGCCCAGCGGTGCTGCTGACTCTGGAAGGCCGAGAGCTCGGCCGGCACCTCGGCCGGCGCGGTCACGAGCGGGCGATAGACGAAGCGCCAGCCCGCGAGCTGCGCGCGGTAAGAGAGGTCCAGGTCCTCGGTCAGCGTGTCGTGCTGCCAGCCGCCGGCGGCCTCGATCGCCGCGCGGCGCCAGATCCCGGCCGTGCCATTGAAGTTGAAGAAGAGACCGCCGTCGTGGCGCACGGTGTGCTCGATCACGAAGTGTCCATCGAGCAGCACGGACTGCGCGCGCGTCAGCAGGCTCTCGTCGCGGTTCAGGTGCTCCCAGCGCGCCTGCACCAGACCGACGCGCGGATCGGCGAAGTCGGGCACGAGCGCCCGCAGGAAGTCCGGGCGTGGTACGAAGTCGGCGTCGAAGATCGCGAACAGCTCGCCGCGGGCCAGCGCCTGCCCGTGCGCGAGGGCGCCGGCCTTGAAACCCGTGCGCTCGGCGCGGCGCACGACCTTGGCGTCGAGTCCGCGCCTCACGAGCGCCGCGACCTCCTCGTCCACGATGGCACGGGTCTCGTCGGTCGAGTCGTCGAGCACCTGCAGCTCGAGCCGGTCGGCGGGCCAGTCGAGCTCCCCCACCGCACGCAGCAGCCGCGCGGCGACCGTGCGCTCGTTGAAGAGCGGCAGCTGCACGGTCACGAACGGAAGCTCGCCGGGCGCCTGCGCGGCCGGCAGCGGACGATCCCAGCGGAAGCGCAGGCACAGCCACACGCGGTGCAGGCCGAACAGGCCGAGCGCGGCGAGGGTCGCGAGGTACAGCGCGAGGAGGAGATCGGAGGGCGTCACGGGATCCCTTGCGGGGCAGGAGGAACCGGCGAGCGTAGCAAACGACGGCGAGCGGTCCTCTAACCGGTGGAACGTGAATCGCCGAGGTGCGTGACGAGGAACTCCTCGGTCTTGTGGAAGACCTGGCCGAGCTGCGCCGGCAGGCCCTGCAGCGGATGGACGGCCTGGAAGGTGTGATTCGCACCGGGCAGCACCTCGAGGCGCGCCAGGCCCGGGCGGCAGGCGTCCCGCAGGGCTTCGCCCTCGGTCAACGGCACGGCCTCGTCCTGGGTCCCGTGCAGCAACAGCACCGGAGTCGTGAGGCGCGCACAGGCCGCACGCACGTCGAGCTCGCTCGCGTGCGCCTCGATGTCGTCGAGCCAGGCCGTTCCCATGCGGTGGATCTCCTGCGTGCGCAGGTTGGGAACCTCGAAGTAGCCCTGACGGCGCCACAGGGCCTCGACCTCGCGCGGAAAACGACGGAAGGTCGAGACTGCGGCCCAGCCGACCAGGGCGCGGTAATCGCCGCGCCGGGCGGCGTGCACGAGCGCGACGCCGCCACCGAGGCTGTGCCCGACCAGCGCCACCCGGCGCGCGTCGAGCCAGGCCGGCGCAGCGTGCGTGAGCCACGTGCGCACGCGCTCGAGATCCTCGAGCTCGCGCGACGGCGTGTTCGCGAAGAAGGCCTCGGGCGCCTCGAAGGGCTCGGCATCGGTGTGCCCGCTGCCCGAGAAGTTGAAGCGCACGACCGCGAAGCCGCGGCCCGCGAGACGGCGCGCGAAGGCCGGCCAGAAACCCCAGTCCATGAAGCCCTTGAAGCCGTGCAGCGCCACCACGCAGGGACGTGGCCGCGCCCGCTCGGCGCCACGCGGGTAAGTGATACGACCGTGGAGCGTGCGCAGCGGAGCGCCCGGGTCGGTGAGCGTGAAGGGGATTTCCTCGTGAGCGAGTGTCATGGCGCGAAGAGCGAGTCCTGACCGTCCACGCGCACGTGCGCGCGCAGCCGGGGATAGGTGTTCAGCAGCTCCACCGGGCCGAGCACCGGACTCGCGCCGAGCTCGGAGAGCAGCTCGAGTGCGTTCGCCACGGCCTTGCCCGAGAAGTGGTTGTTCGTGATGACGAAGGTCTCGTCGGCTCCGGCCGCGAGCCGGCGCGCCAGCCCGGCGAGTTCCGCCAGCTCCTCGGGCGCGTACAGATGGTCGTACTTCTGATCGCGACCGGCGCGCGGATCGAACCACGCCTGCGCGTTGCGTCCGTGCAGGCGCAGGTAAGCGAGCGGCGCGGCGCGCGTGGTGAGCGCGGCCTCTTCCGGTCGATCCGCTCCGGCCGGCAGATCGAGCGCGCACAGCGTGTAGCCCAGCGCGCGCACCTCGGCCAGGGGCTCGGGCGCGAACCAGGAGCGGTGGCGCAGCTCCAGGACGAGCGGCGTGCCGCCGAAGTGCTCGGCCACGAAGCGCAGCCGTTCACCGGCCTGCGCCGTGCGTGCGAAGGACCACGGGAACTGCACCAGCAGCGCCGACAGCCGTCCGGCGTCGACGAGCGGCGCGAGGCCCGCGTGGAAGGCGCGCACCGCCGTAGCGAGCGTGCGTCCGTCCGCGGGCCACGGCTCGTGCGTGAAGAGCTGCTGCAGCTTGGCCGTGAAGCGGAAGCGCGGCTGGTCGGCCACGAGCTCGGCCCAGTGCTCGGCGTTGCGCGCGCTCGGCGTGGCGTAGAAGCTCGAGTTCAGCTCGACGCAGTCGAACCAGCGCGCAAGCTGCCGCAGCGGGTGGAAACCGCGCATCTTCTTGCGCGGATAGACGATTCCTTCCCAGTCGGGATAGGACCAGCCGGCGGGACCGACGCGCAGCATGCGCCCTACCAGTCGCGCGGCACGCCGAGGTGTCGGAAGCCCGCTTCCTCGGCCGCGAGCAGGCGCTCGCGCAGCGCCTGGGTCGCGCTCTGGATCACCTCGTCGCCGGCCTCGGCCGGCACGTGGAGCGGCTCCGAGTAGCACACGACCACGCGCGCGCCCCACTTCGGGATCGTGAAGCGATCCCACGACGAGAGGTGCCAGGCGCGATCGACCGCGCACCCGAGGGCAATCAGCGGGAAGCCCGTCTCGCGCGCCATCCAGGCGGGCCCCGGATTCGTGTGGTGATGCGGCCCGCGCGGTCCGTCGGGCGTGATCACGATGCGTCCGCCGGCCTTCAGACGCTCGAGCATCTCGCGCACGGCGCGCGCGGGGTTCTTGTTCGACGAGCCCCACACCCACTGGAAGCCGAACTGCTTCAGGATCGGCGGCACGAGCTGGCCGTCGCCCGAGGGCGAGACCAGCACGCACACCTGCTCGCCGCGGTGCGCGGTCAGCGGCACGATCATGCGCCCGTGCCACAGCGTGATCAGCATCCCCGGGCCGTCGTAGGCGGCGTCCCAGTGCTCACGTCCGAGCTCGGTGACCTTCCAGCTGCGCGCCAGCAGGCGCAACAGCGGCGGCGCGAGGCGGGGCAGGAGGAAGGCGCCGAGCTTGCGTCGCGTGCGTCGGATGAAGCGGCGACGTTCGGCGCTTCCCATCCCTACTTCGGCTCGGCCTCGACGGGCTCGCCGACGATGCCCTCGGGAGCGGAGCCCATCTGTCCTTCCATCTGCCGCCCGACCATGAAGGCCGCGCCGAACAGCCCGAACCACGTCTCCGGTCCGAACGAGCCCTCGTTGCGTCGGTAGATGCCGTCCGGCGTGACGCGCGCGTGGTGGAAGGTCGGCGCGAAGAACGACGCGATCTTCTCCTTCGACGGCAGCTTGTTGAGATCGAACGGAACCTCGGCGCCCATCATCGGCACGAAGGCCTTGGCCATGTCGACGAGACCGCTGATCAGCTTGGCCCAGTCCATCACCACGGCCGAGGTCGTACCGGCCGCGAGCTTGAAGCCGTGCTTCGCGAACGGACTCGCGTCGGGCGTGACGCCGCCGTTGTCGCCGCCGAGGATGCGCTTCAGCTCGTTCTTCACGTCCATCGAGTTCAGCGCGAAGACGAGCTTCCCGCCGGCAGGCGCGAACGAGGGCGAGATCGAGATCATCGGGTTCGGCGCGAACTCGGGCGGCAGCGAGATCGTCGTGACCGGGATCTCGACCTTCTCGTCGGCGCCGGCCTTCTTGACCTTGTAGCCCTTCGTCTTCGCGTTGACGTTCGGCACGCTCTCGGCGAGCGCCGCGCAGAAGGCCTCGACGTCGCGCGTGAACGCGGCCGGATCGGCGCAATCGACGAAGGCCTTCATCTCGGGAAGGCCGAGACCACTCAGCGTCCCCATCGACACCGACATGCCCGGACCGAGGTGCGAGAACACGCGCTCGAGTCCGAAGCCGAGCTTCTGTTCCATGGCCGCCAGCGAGGCCGCCAGCTCCTCGCTACCGCCGAGCAGACCGCGCAGCGTCTTCGCCGCGGCGACTCCGTCGAACGCGCTCGTGTACACGAGCATCGCGTCGGCGGGCACGGGCGCGACCCAGGCCGCGTCGACCGCCTTCTCGGAGTCACCCGCGACCTTCGGCGCGAGCATCTCGGTCACGTAGCGGCCCCCCACCATCTGCAGCCGCGCGATGCGCGCGCTGCCGAGCGGGTTCAGATCGGAGGGCACCTGGCGCAGCATGTCGGCCGGCCCGTCCCCGTCCGCGCTCATCGCCGCGACGAGGTCACCGATCGGGCGCGCGAGCAGCATCCAGCCGAGGGTCGTGCCCTGCGGCGCCTCGAGCTTGCCGAACTTCTGGAAGAGCTCGGCCCGGGCGACGCCCTCGCTCTTCTTGTCGGCGCG
>Ga0172376_10007190_pt1 | contig 11905 bp, 7 predicted proteins | sample Lak35m_FD_121114 | JGI IMG/M metagenome (GOLD analysis project Ga0172376, IMG submission 121114) | Freshwater microbial communities from Kabuno Bay, South-Kivu, Congo - kab_092012_35m | ecosystem: Environmental > Aquatic > Freshwater > Lake | place: Democratic Republic of the Congo: South-Kivu...
AGCCCTTATGACTGTCAGCAATAAGGATATTAGGTGTCTGGTGGACCTGTGTGCTGGCGAGGTCGCATTCAAACGAATTTCGTCAATCAATATCCGTTTAGCACAACGAGTAGAGCCCTCCCCAGGCGCAGATTGTCCTCAGGGAAGCAAACAGACGCTGCACACAGATTCGGTCCACAAGTCTGATCGGCTTTAACGATTTTTCCGGATTTACGGACACAAAGCATGTCGGACTGTCACGCGGGACTCGGTGACTCCGTCGCAGCTTTTGGGACGATCAACTCGAGGCTTCGCGTGAGCACAGTGTGGTGGCGGTACACGGAATAGGTTGCGAACGCCCACTACCGGCAAGTCCTACCCGAGCATTTCGATAAGGCTCAGGCGACTCAAGTAGTGATGCCAAAAGTGATGCCACTTGATGCTGTTTTGAGCCGCACGGGATCGCACGACCAAAACGGTCATCTGACGCAAGTCGTGACCATGCAAAAAGAAACGGTTGCATGCGAGAACATGCAACCGTGTTCAGTGGAGGCGGGGGGAATCGAACCCCCGTCCTGATGTCCCTTGGTGATGGCATCTACGAGCGTAGTCGCGTTGATTGAGTCTCGCTTTGGTCGGCTCAGCGGACAAAGCCTTCCATTGCCAGCTTGTCACTTGTCTCACATCAGTCGTAACGAGCAATGAACTGATGCCAGCTCGAATTTATGACCAACTTTTGGACTCCTCGAGCAGGGATTCCTGAGTCGGCGTAACCGTTAATTAGGCTACGAGAGCATAGTGCCGATTGGCATTTGTGTTTTGATCAGCTTTTAACGTGGCTTACTGATCAACCACGGCACGCCACCATCATCTTGGATAACCCAGTCGATACCGGTCGCCCCCTTTGCTGCGTCGCGTTGTCGTTGTTGCTAAAGGCTGCTTACAGATTGCGGCCACTCAGCGATTCGAGACGCTGGACGGATTATGCCGGTGAGCCAGTCGCGGTCAATGCGCTCTGAGAAACTCGGCGCTGATCGATGTGACTGTGGCTCAAGCCAAGTCCGGCATCATCGCTCGCTTGGCCAGGAACTTCGGGGTTGTTCGGCAACCAGACGACATTTGCCGCAATCCTAGGTGGCAGGCCGTTGCCTCGGTTGTCCTGAGGATTCAACATGGCGCGACCGCTCCACCGACCCATCAATCTCGATGTTTCATCAGGAGGCTTCATTGATGCACGATTTGACTGCCGGGGCCTTCCGCGCGATGACGTTGGCTGAGCGACTGGCCCGTGATGACGGTCGCCCGCTCGCGGCCGGCCATTTGTTATTGGCTTTGCTCAGTGAAGAGTCGGCTGCGTTCGAGCGACTGGAACGGCATGGTTTGTTGCTCGACAACATCGATCGTGATGCCTGCTTCGCGGACAACGTATCGCCTGAAGAAGCGTCGGATGACTGGGATGAATTGCGGTATCAGGCCGACAACCAGGCTCGGCACGAAGGCCGTGGCGTCGAGGTTTCAACCGAGCATCTGCTTGCGGCACTCATGGTCGTGAATTCTCCAGTACGAGCGTTGCTTGCAGAAGTTGGCTTATGTGCCGAAGTGCAGGCACCGGTTGTCGGGCAGGGCGTCGAATCGATCGTGGTGGACTTCCTGATTCGTTGGGCTGACTCCACTGAGAACGATCGCATACGCACCTTGAGGATTCTGGATGCTGCTGCGAATCGCGCTCGTGAAGGCTTGCGCGTCGTTGAAGATTATGTTCGCTTCTCGTTGGATGACGCGTTTCTCAGTCGAGAGTTGAAGGAGTTACGACATCGGCTGAGCACAGCATTGCAATGTTTGAATGACTTGGCCTTGCTGCGTTCGCGCGACACTCAGGCCGACGTGGGCACGACGATTCGCACCGACACCGAGATGCACCGCGAGACATTGCTGGACGTCGCGCGGGCGAATCTTAAACGCATCGAAGAAGCAGTACGGACTCTCGAAGAGGTCTCGAAGGTGGCGACGAGCTTCGATCGTAGTTCCCAGGCGTTGCAACAATTGCCTGAACAGCTTGGTCAGTTTCGTTACCAGCTTTACACGTTGGAGAAAGCGATCCTCACCGCGCATGACAGTCGCCGCCGACTGAATGACGCGAGTCTCTATTTGTTGTTGACCAAATCCCTTTGCCAACACGAGTGGATCAAGGTTTTGCGAGACGCGATCACTGGCGGCGTGCGCCTCGTGCAGATTCGTGAAAAGGACATGACTGACCGCGAGTTGCTCGCTCATGCTCGGCGTGCTCGTCAAATCACCGCAGAGACAGGCACGTTGCTGATCATCAACGATCGTCCGGATATCGCAGTGCTGTGCGATGCTGATGGCGTCCATGTAGGACAAGACGAAATACCGGTGAGTGATGCCCGCCGCATCATCGGGCCAGATCGCCTTGTCGGCGTGTCAACGCACTCCATCGAGCAAGCCAGACAAGCGGTGCTCGATGGCGCGAGTTACATCGGCATTGGTCCCACATTCCATTCGAGCACCAAGCAATTCAGTGCGTTTGCCGGTTTGAATTTTATTGAGCAAGTCACCACAGAGATCAGTTTGCCAGCCTTTGCGATCGGTGGCATTGATCACACGAATGTGACCCAAGTGACTTCTGCGGGAGCCCGACGGATTGCCGTGAGCGGGGCGATCTGTCGAGCCGAGCACCCGCTTTCTGCTGCCGCGCAACTGATGGAATGCTTGCCCTAGTCCTTCTTTCGTCCACTTGTCGCGTTTGATGCCGGCCCGAGGCGCAAGCGAGTGGCGCTCTTGCGCGTCGGGCTAGTGTGGCCGCTACGCGTTGGTGAAATACGCATTAGGGCAAGGACCACACATCGCTGGTCAGTTCAATGTGTTGGTCGAGGCCATGCTCGTAAGGTTCGGTGGCGAACGTCGGTTGCTGGCCGGTGAATTCGAGTTCTGAGAGAAGTTGCCCGTCGGCCGTACGGCCCTTCAAACGCGAGACGAAGATGTCTTGAAATTGAAACTGATTGTTCTCGTCGAGCCCGTAAGCCTCGGTCACTTTTGCGATCTTGCGCGAGCCGTCTTCGGTATGTCGCACTAGTTGCACGATGACGTTGATTGCCGACGCCACTTGAGCTCGCGCGACATACACCGGCAGTGAGACTTCGCTCATCAGCGAGAGTGTTTCCAAACGAATGAGTGCATCTCGCGGCGAGGTGGCATGCACGGTTGTCATGCTTCCCGAGTGGCCGCTGATCATCGACTGAACCATATCCAGCGCTTCTCCGCCGCGCACTTCGCCGACGATGATGCGGTCGGGCCGCATTCGCAGGGATGCTTTGAAGAGGTCGCGAATGGTGACTTGCCCGCGCCCCATGCGATCGGCTTGCTGACTCTCGAGATAGAGGCAGTGCCGCTGATTCAGGCGTAGTTCGGAACTGTCTTCAATGACGACGATGCGTTCTTCTTCGGGGATCGCCGTCGAGACCGCATTGAGCATGGTGGTCTTACCGGTCCCCGTACCACCGGCGACGACAATGTTCTTCCTCAGAGTGACGCACAGTTCGAGAAACTCTTTCACCTCGGCAGAAAGGCTGCCGAAGCGGATGAAGTCATCAAGTCCGAGGATGTCGCGTTTGAATTTGCGGATCGTCAAATACGTCCCGATGCGAGCACTCGGTGGGATGACGGCATGCACGCGCGAGCCATCCGGTAAGCGGGCATCAAGGATCGGACGATCGCGATCAATTTCGCGCCCCACATACTGCGCGACGTTGTGAATCGCGGATAACAACGCATCGTCGCTTGCGAACTGGGCGTCGGTTTCAAAGAGACGCCCGCCGCGTTCGATGTAGATTTGATCGAAGCCGTTGACCATGACTTCGGTCACGGAGTCGTCATCCAAGAACGGTTTGATGGGGCTCAGAAAGTAACCCAACGTAGCAGCGAACACGGATTCGCGAGACATGGTAATACTCGGTGCGAAACAGAGGTGGACGGCTAGGCCGATTGGGAAGCCCGTGCATTGAACACGAGCACGGCATCGTCCCTGGAACTCATTCGTAAAGAGTGTGTCCCGCTCAACAGCGAATGGGTAGCCGCCGCGAAAATACCACCACAGCGTTCGCCGTCGGGATGCCTCCTCGTCGTGCTCGAAGGAGCAGGGCGGTCTGTCGAGATACTCCCTACTTCAGTTTCGCATAAGTCTCACGCAGCAGACGTTCGGTCTCGTCCCAACCAATGCAGCCATCCGTGATGGAGACACCGTATTGCAGGTTGTTGGGGTCGCGCAAGTCTTGCTTACCGGGCAACAGATTACTCTCCAGCATCAGGCCGATGATATTGCGGTTGCCAGTGATCCGCTGATCAATGACGTCTTCCCAGACGATGGACTGGCGACGGTAATCCTTGTTCGAGTTCGCATGGCTGCAATCGACGACCAATCCCAGAGCGAGGCCCGCTTGTTTGAGCCGTTCAACCGCCGACGCCACCGCAGCCGCTTGATAGTTCGCCCCGGAACGACCACCGCGCAGGATCACATGTCCAAACGGATTGCCGGTCGTATTCACGATGCAAGTTTGCCCGTCTTGATCGATCCCCAGAAAACTATGCGGAGACCTGGCGGCAATCATGGCGTCGATCGCGACCTGCAATTCACCGTCGGTGCCGTTCTTGTATCCCACGGGCATCGACAAGCCACTTGCCATTTGGCGATGCGTTGGTGATTCCGTTGTCCGAGCGCCGATCGCCGTCAGCGTGATCAGGTCGGCGATGTATTGTGGTGTCACCGGCTCTAAGAGTTCCGTGGCCGCTGGTAGGCCGAGATTTGCAACGTCCAGCAAGATTTGCCGTGCGAGTTTGAGTCCGGTACCGATGTCGAAGCTATCGTCGAGGTGTGGGTCGTTGATTAGCCCCTTCCAACCGACAGTCGTACGTGGCTTCTCGAAATAGACGCGCATGATGACGAGGATGCGATCACGGACATCGTGGGCGACTTGTTGCAGCTTCCGTGCATACTCCATCGCCGCATGGACGTCGTGAATTGAGCACGGACCGACGATGGCGACGATGCGTGAATCGTCACCATTCAGAATCTGAATTAAGTCTTCACGAGCACTCGACACGAGGTCCGAGACCTTATCGGTGATGGGAAATTCGGTCTTCAGCAAGCGCGGCGAAGTCAGAGGAATGGTGCTGCTGACGTGAAGGTATTGGGTCTTACGCATGGAACTGTCTGCGTTCATCCTGAAGAGGCGTGAAAAGGGGGCAGGAGATTAGGTCGAACGGTCAACGGAGCATAGCCGCCGCCCCAGGTGCTCCGCAGCGAAGTCCTCGCGGCGTCTGTGACATTGCTGGAGTTGCCGACAAATTGACCGGATGCAGCGTTCGAATGTGCGCGATCCTCCCTGCGGCTACGACGGCGAGCGCGATGAACGAACGGGGCAAATCGAGCATTCCATTCGTTGCCAACAGGCTGACTAGACTTTGCCAACCAGCAATGCTTTTGTGACGTTGTGGTGCGAGAAGATCCCACTAAAACGAAAGCGGCGTCTCGTTATCGAGACGCCGCTTGATGGAATCTACGGTGCTGCCGCTGCAGTCTGGTGTTACCTGAGCAAGGACAAGACTTGTTGCGGACTTTGGTTCGCAATGGCCAGAACCGAGATGCTGGCTTGCGACAGGATTTGCGACTTCGTGAGGTTCGCGGATTCTTCGGCGAAGTCCGTATCGGCGATATCGCTGCGGGCTTCCGACAAGTTCTCCAACGCGACTCCAAGAGCAGAGACGTTGGTTTCGATCACGTTCTTTTGCAGAGCACCAAGTCGGCCTCGCAAGGTCGAAACGCGTTCCAGCGACTCGTCAACAATCTTGACGAGATCGGCCCCGCCTACTGAGCCACCGACATCTCGCAAACTCTTGCCACCACCAGTACCTAGTTCGAACAGTTTGCCACTCACTCCGCCCAATCGAGCCGTGTTGACAGCTTCGATGCCGACGTTGAGTTGGCCATTCGAGGTCACTTGGTCATTGATTTGGAAGAGCGAGCCGCCACCTGTCACGTTGACGGTCACTTCGGTACCCACGGTGTTCGCCGCTTCGGTGAAGGTCAGAGCGGCGTCAAGTCCGGCTGTCTTGACAGACGCTCGTAGTCCCTTTCCAACAGCCGTGTTGCCGTTGATGCTGGCGACGATATCCGAGCCTGCGTCACGGCTGACGAGTGAGCCGGCAGCATTGGCGGTCGCAAACGTTCCAGACAACACTTTGAATTCGACGAAGGAATCAGAGCCGAACTCTTCGCTGCTGAAGCTGATCACACCTTCTTCTTTGCCAGTGGTCACGGCATGAGTACCTGCGGCAATCGCGTCACCAGCTGTTCCCGAAGTGCTGGTGGTGATTAGCGCACTAGCACTTTCGCTCGCTGCAATCGCTGCGGCGATCTGGCTGTTGGTCGCGGTCGAACCAGAACCCGCATCACCCAATTCGATGGTGATTGTGACGGAGCCGGTTCCAACACCGGTGACGCTTGAAACAGACGTCCCCGAGTTAGTCGTACTGTCGGCGAGGACAACGCTGATGTTATCGCTCGTCGCACGGCGTTCGGTGATTGTCAACGTGTCTGAGCCAGCGCTGGTGACTGTCGCGGTCCCCTTAACGGCGGCCGTTGTTACCGAGGCTGTCACGCCAGTCGCCGCCGAGATGGAGTTCACGGCGTCGGCGATATCGTCGATCTCAGCATTGTCATCGAAGAACAACACTTGAGTACCCGACTTACCAGCCACTTCAAATGTGAGGTCGCCGGTAGGAGCACCGTTCGAGTACGTCAGCGAGCCTTTCTGGGCTGCGGAGACCACATCGGCGCTGATGGCGATGGAACTATTGGTTCCAAAGAACGCTTCATTGACTTGGTAGTCCGTCAACTCAGCGGCATCAGCAGCCGTCAATTGAGTGGTGAAGGCCTTCGATCCGTCGATGAGTTTGTCGCCGTTGAACGTCGTGTTTTGCGAGATGCGATTGATGGCTGAAAGAGCCGCGTCGATCTGCAACTGATTCGCATCGAGTTCCGATTCAGACAAGGCGCCGGAGTTTAAGCCTTCTTGAACCAGGCCTCGGACCTGATTGAGCAAGCCGCCGATTTCGCCGAGAGCACCGTCCGCAGTTGCGATCACGTTGCTCGCACGGTTGCTGTTCTTAATCGATTGCTCAATCGCAGTGATCTGAAGACGCAAGCCTTCGCTGGCGATGATGCCAGCGGGTGCATCCTTACCGCGGTTGATCTTACTACCGGTCGACAGTCGTTCGAGCGTGGTGTTCAACGACTTCGATGCCTGATTCAGGTACCGGAGACCTCGGGTAGAAGGGGTATTCGTACTGATTCGCGTCATGGGGAAAAGCCTTTCCTAAGGTAACCTGGTCGTGCCCTGGGTCCTCAGGAACCTCCGAAATCGACCGCTGGGCGGCGGTCCGAACAACGTTCGCAGTGAGGTGCCGTGTGACGTTACTCGCCGCCGGCGGTGGTTCCGTAGGGCCTCGGAAGATGAATCTCAACAGTTCTCCGATCACTCTCCCGAGACATCCTTTGCCTCGTTCGATCATCACAAATTGCTGACTCCGTCGGCTTCGCGAGAACTTGTTCCGGTGACAAGTACAACGCGATGATCGCACTGCTGACCCCAGCAATCTGCGTCCTGCGAATCACCTCAAGGGCAATGTGCGACCGACCAACGAATGCCAATGGGCAATCCGGATTCGGCCATCGCAGGAAATATCGGTCAGGTTTCGACCAGCGAAGGAAGCGAGGCAGGGATGAAGTGGCGTTTTGGGAAGGATTACGCCGAACGCCTGCGAGTATGGGGTAATTGCCTTAGAACTCTTGAGCGAGCTATGGCGGAAGGTGACGCGGGCGGTGGTCGCCGTGACAACCCAATAAACGGCCACCGGACGAGTCCTCCAATCGGCACTGTTCGGTCACATGCCGCCAAGTGCGAAAGAATTGCTGCTACAAGGAAGCCCTGACATGAAGCTGCTATCGGCAAAGAACTCGGCATTCATGACTGCCGCCAGCCTGCTGTTATTGGTAGCGACGGTTACCTCCGCTGAGACACCGAGTTTTGAGACGGCAGTAAGGCCATTCTTCAAGGCTTACTGCCTGCGGTGTCACGACGAGCAGAAACAGCAAGGCAAATTCCGGCTCGACAATTTGCCTCAAGAGTTTGTGGACCCGAACGGTGCGCAGCGTTGGGGCGAAGTCGTCTTTCGTATAAACGCTGGCGAAATGCCACCCCCAAACGAGCCGCAGCCCAAGCCGGAAGAACTCGGTCGCGCGGTCGATTGGATCTCGTCGCAGATCAAACAAGGTGAAGCCGCTCGGATGGCGAAACGTGGACCGGTCAATCATTACCGGCTCAGCCGAGATGAGTACGCCGCGACAGTCTTTGATCTGCTCGGCGTGCATTACGACGTGAAGTTGCCCGGCACGTTCAACGAAGACCCACGTTGGCATGGCTTTGAACGCATCGGTTCGTTGCTCTCGCTCTCGCCGTCGCATGTCGATCGGTACTTGAAGGCGGCGGAGACCGTGCTCGATCGAGCATTCCCGGAATCGCCGATGAAAGCGAGCAAGCAGCGGCGTGACGCCAACGAGGGACGTGAGAAATGGCTCACCGAGCACGGCCTTAAGGGACCGGTGCGGTGGCAACTTTTTCAAGGAGCGCGACGACATCTCATTAACGTGCAACAGCCGGGTAATTATCGGATTCGCATACAACTCAGCGGCTTGCAACCTCCGGAAGGACGAGCTCCGCATTTATCGTTGTGGCATCATCAGACGAAACGCTCGGTCTTCGATCAGGACGTTCTTGCGCCAGAAGACGCGCCGATGATCATTGAAATCGAGATGCCACTTTCGCCCGGCGGATATGACGTGGTGAATGAGGTGCCCGGATTCAACGAAACTGGCAATCACACGCTCAACGTCCTGAATGGCGGCGGCAGTGTCTTCACCACAGCGCGCGAAGTGCGGTTCATCAACCCGACAGGCTACAAGCTGTTCGACGACGACTGGCGAGCAATCTATCCGCTGCTGCTCGTAGATTGGGTCGAGTGGGAAGGACCGCTGACCAGTGACGAAGATGTCCGCAAACGCGATGGTCTCGTGCCAATAAGTCTCACCGCGAAAGAACTGGATCGCGACGAAGTCCGGACGTGTTTAAGGAAACTTGCGATGCGCGCTTGGCGTCGGCCCGTGACCGCTGCCGAGGTTGATCGTTATGTCCGCGTGATTGACGACGAACTCAAGGCTGGCGAGAAGCCGCGAGCGGCGTATCGCTCGGCTATGATCGCCGTGCTGACGTCGAAGAATTTTTTCTATCTCGAAGAAGGCTCGGCGACTGAGCGGCGCGACATGCTTAATGACTGGGAGCTGGCGTCGCGGTTGTCGTATTTCTTGTGGGGTTCGATGCCGGATGACGCGCTCTTCGCGGCAGCTCAATCTGGCAAGCTGCATGAGCCAGACACGCTGCGATCGGAACTCGCGCGGATGCTTGCGGACTCGAAGACGAAGCGGTTTGTTGAAGCCTTTCCACAGCAATGGTTGCAACTGCATCGCGTCGGCATGTTTCCGCCCGATCCCGGTCTCTATCGCGACTACGACAAGTGGCTGGAACGCAGCATGGTATTGGAAACGACCACTTATTTCGGAATGGTGTTCTCCGAAAACCTTTCGCTGCGTGAGTTCCTTGCTTCCGATTGGACGATGGTGAATCCGCGCCTGGCGTTGCATTACGGACTGCCGGCGCTGACTGAGTCTGGCTTTCAGAAGGTCCAACTGCGGCCCGAGCATCATCGCGGCGGCTTGCTCACTCAGGCGGCGATTTTGTCGCTGACATCTGACGGGACACGGCATCGGCCTGTGCATCGCGGAGTCTGGATTTCGGAAGCGATCTTCGGTCGCACTCCCCCGCCCCCGCCACCAAACGTCGAACCGCTTGAGCCGACTCCGAATAACAAGCCCAAAGCGACGATTCGGCAACAGCTCGAAGCGCATGCGACGCACGCGATCTGCGCCTCGTGCCATCAAAAGATCGACTCGCTCGGCTTCGCATTCGACAACTACGACGCCATCGGCCAATGGCGCACCGTAGAGCGAGTCAGCGGCGGGCAAGGAGCCAATCCACCCGTCAACGCGATGGGCACTTTGCCAGATGGTCGAGTCTTCAAGACCCCCGAAGAGTTCAAGCAACTGTTGGCTCGAGACATCGATCGCTTTGCGGAAGCGTTCGTTGAACAGCTCGCGACGTTTGCGCTGAGACGAGTCATGACAATGGACGACACGCCCCGTCTCAAAGCCATCGCACAGGCGAGCCAGCGCGACGACTACAAGCTCCGTTCGCTGCTGGAACACTTGGTGATGTCGGAGTTGTTCCAGCGACGTTAGTTGCGGATCGCCAACGATTCGCCGACTACGCCGCGCGTGTGGCAGTCGCTGATCGGCGGTTCGAGGGTTTCACGAAGCCGATTGTGGTGGATTCTAGGCGTGCCCAATCGGCACTGCTCAGATTCATCGCTAATCGCAAGGCCCCAGCAGAGGCCGCGAAAACACCGTCCGGAATGAGACTTACCTCGATCTGGCCAAGCCGCGCAAGTGCGTGCGTCAGCAGTTCGGGGAGGCCCCGCAACTGGCTGCCGCCACCCGACAGCAAGACGTTCTTCAAGATGGTCGCACGCTGGCTGGTCGACACGGCACCCATCAATTCGGTAACGGCTTCAACGATGTCCGGAAGCATTTGCCGACAGGCTTGTCGAAGCGGTTCGGACAAGTCCATCTCGGGACCTCCGGTAACAGTTGCGACCAAGGCTTGTTGATGCGCATCTGGTAGGCAGCCGAACTTCTCTTTGATCCGCCGCGCGGTGTTCAACGACAGTTCCGTACCGGGCAGAGACGCCGAGATGCCGCGTAATAGCTCTTGGTCAATCAACTCGCTGCCCAGCGGTAACGTGATTTGTTGCTCGGCTGTTGGATGCGAGTTTGTGAGTACGCACAAATTCGTACTGCTGGCACCGATGTCAATCACCAGTGCGTTGTGCAACTGGTTTGCTCCGTAACCAACGCAAAAGGGCGCGGAGCACAACACAACGGCATCGCAGACAGTTCGAGCACATCGCAACAGAGCGTGCTTGTGATTGGCAGAGGCAATCGCCGGAATAGTAATCGCCGCATAAACGGGCTCGTGCGGATTGGGAGTCACGAGGCTGACGGCGTGCGTTAATAAGAGTTCGGCACCCGCTTGGCCACGCGGTGTCATCGTGGGATCAGAGTGACTGGTGTCGTTGTCCCAATAGCTGAGGGCTCCGCGACGAAATGGGAAGGCGATCTCCAGCGGGATTCGATTGCGAGCGACATCGTTGCCGATGAGAAAGTCGCGTCCCAACTGTTGCCGTACCGTGTCGCTTTGAGGCCAACCAACGACGCTGGGGATGACCACTCGCCGACCGTTTGAAGCAGTGATGGCGGTCTTGAAACTACCAATGTCGATGCCGATCAATGTTGCGGATGCAGTCACGGAGTCACTCCTCAGTTCGCAAATCGCGGCGTCTAAGCCGCCTTCTTCTCTGACAAATGGTTCAGTTCATCGAGCAGTTGTAGGTTCTGCTCGAAGACCGACTTCGCGGCGGCTTCGTGAGTGAGTGGCGTTGCCGTTTTTGTCGAGTCCTTGTCGGCCGCATCCACTCGGCGGAAAGGAATCGTTGTCGGTTCGTGATGTGTGGCGTCGTGAGTGACTTCGCTCGTCTCCAGAACGGGCTTGGGGGCAACCGCAACTTGAGGAACTGTGGAATTTGAGGCGACTGCTTGAGGCACTGTCGCTTTGGCTTTCGGTCGCAGCGCGAGCACGACGAGCAATGCACTGAGTGCGCCAATAAATGTCGCCAGAGCTTG